>MDSZ01033337.1_pt1 | contig 12930 bp, 12 predicted proteins | sample 811201 | NCBI WGS metagenome assembly MDSZ01 (sample SAMN05326647, study PRJNA326480) | marine metagenome | isolation source: seawater | place: Indian Ocean: North | collected 2010
CACCGCTACCGGGTGATGCTCTTCTTTGTGGTGCGGCAGGACCTCTATTTCGTATTCCCATACCTTGACCTCCCGGTTGTGGTGGAGGCATGATTTGTTGCATCATCTGTGGAGGCATCTGTGGACCAGCCCCTTGCATTGGAGGCATCATACCCGGAGGCATACCCGGAGGCATACCCGGTGGAGGTGCGCCACCCGGAGGTGCGGCTTGTTGTGCTTGCGGTTCGGGCTTTCTGTAAACGAATCTAATGTCTCTATCAGCAGTGTCCTCTACTAACTCCGGTTGGAATCCTAATTGTGCCATACGCTGTGCTACATTCAATTCTTGTTCATCACGCCTTAGTCTTGTAATTTCATCTTCTTCCTCGTTTGGATATAGAGTCAATTTCCAATCCTCAACATTCATCTGCCTTAGAAGTCTTGGGAATAGAACTTGAGTGTAGACTTTTTGACCGAATTCTACTGCCCTGTTGGTAACAAGTATTTGCAGACCCTCATTGTTCAATCCGCCGGATTTACCATTGTCTACCATAAAGATACTAGATACACCATAGAATGCCGCCATACGGTTTCGTATTTCATCTCTTACAGCAATATACTGCATTTCTTCAAGCGTATCCATGAACTTGACCCAATTAACGCCACCACGACCAGTACTGGATTCAATACCAACCTTTGGAACATAGTGAGGGTCACGCTCCATCTTTTCGTCAACTGCCTTCCAAAATGATTTCATTGATTCTAGGTTATCGGTAGTTACTGAAACAATACCTTTCGGCATTCTTCTCTTTTGATATGCGGTGTAAATGTAATTATCCATTGCAGTTAAAGTCATGGCTTGTCTCCACATTGTATTGACTGGGCTTCTACCGTACAACTTAGACGGTTTGTATTTACTGACATGTATGACTTCACCCTCTACGAAATATTGTGTCTTACCACTTCCAGCCATGTTAGCATAGTGTACATCATGTAATTCTGCACCACATATTTCACAAGTCTTGTCTTCTGCGTGTGTCTTCACTTGGTCACGGTGTATCAAACATGTACGATACCTTCCACCTCTTACACCACGCTTGTCAGCGATGATACGCATGAATATTGGGTCGCCTCTCATAATTTCTTTGACTCTAAAGAAAGCAACTTCTTTGGTTTCGGGGTCAATAAAATACTCCTTTACAAGAATCAAAAACGCATCGTCTACAATATTCAAATCGGATTCAATCTCATTTAGCACATTGATAAAAGACTGTTCCATACTGTTTTCTTGTTTCAATAACCACTTAGGATATGTAAGTTCATCAATGTCCGGTTTTCTTACCGGACCTCCACATTCTTTGCATTCGTCTACTTCGCTTTGATATTCTTCATCGCACTGTGTACACTTTACTGCAAATTTCTTTTCCCAGTGGTATCCTCTACGAAACATTTCTTGTCTTAATTTAGCAAGAATGGTTCTCAAAATCAAAGACTCATTGCTAACTGCAAAGAGAGCAGGGATGGTGATACCTTGTGCCATTACTGGTTCTTGAATACCACTAGTCCACAACGGCATGGTTGGTGTAGGAGTATCCTTTCTCCTAAACGGTCTACTTAAGGTAGACAAGAAACGGTTAATTCTACTTTCTTCTGCCATCACAATCCCTCAGCGTATCCACCTATCGTGTCTGCATTAATTCCCCACTTATTAAGTAGGGAGTCGGCTTTACTTTTATGTTCTTTCCAATTGTTGTATGTTACTAACTGATACAACTCCGTCTTACGCATTGAATCTTTTTCTTCAATATAAGACAACATAGCCTTTGCTTGTAGAGACTTTAATCTAAGGAACGGTGTAACTCCTTTTAGTAACTCTCGAATAGAATCTTTTGATGAGAAAATAAGTCTGTGAACTGGCTTGACAGTGTTCTTAGCAAGTTTTTGGTCGCTAACTATTCTACCACATCCAAGCATCTTTTGTAAGTCTTCACAGTGTCTTTTACCATTCTCTCCACTGGCAACAATAGTAACTCTAGGGTCGCCTCTTTCGCTGATAAATATACTACCATCAGCATCTATGAAGCCTGCGGCATACGCCATTGGGTCTTTAATAATCAAACCACTAGAACCCATTTTTACAAATCTGTTACCAGTTTTGTATACATCAACTTCTTCTCCATACATTTTGAGAAGGGCAGATATTTTTTGTGTTGTCATGAATTTATTGAACACTCCACTACCTCTACTAAGAATCTCACGAGACTGCATCTCTCCTTCTTTTTCTAGTAAATCGGATATGAAATATAGCGAATCTTGCTGATGTTTGTTCAAAGTATCAATCTGTGAAAGTGTGTTTCTCCACATTTTTTGTGCATCTTTCTTCATTTGATTAGCCTCTACCCACTCTAACTGGTCATCCGTAGACCAATCCGACTTTTCATTGAGCATTTGTAAAACTGTGATTGCCTTGAGAAACTGTTGACATGCTTTTTGTAAACTAGTACTACGAGATTCACCAAACTTGCGTAGTGATTTCAATGCCTTATCGTCAATACCTATTCCACGAATTACATGTTCTATTCCATTAGACCACGATAGAGATTTAATTGTACTATCTATTTCCATTGCCTTGATACTTCTAATGTCTTCTATTATTGCATCATATTCTGCTTTATTCATTTTGTCGTGCCTTCTCATCTTACGAAACATGCGTATGATTGTGTTTGCATTCTTTCCATACTTTGTTTCAAACAAACCATCTCCATTGAGGCTCGCTGGACTAGTAATCTCATCTACTGTAACAAAATCAGTCTTAAGAATCGGTACACTAGTATGGTCGAAGTTTGGATGCTGACTAAGATTTTTAATCACAAAGTCCGAGTATTCGTCATCAAAAATAAGCGGAGTATCGTAATCATCACCGATTAACATACTACCCCACATAATGACCACTCAAATGACCTATGATTTAATCTTTCTTCCCTTTTACAGCCACTTTCTTGTCTTTCTTTGGTTTAGCAGTAACAGCGATAACCATTACCATTCCCTTCTTACCTTTCTTATCATTCTTCATACTTTTCACCACCGTTGGTTTACCACCGACACCTTGCTTCTTTGCTCGCTTACGCTTTGTAGCGGCTCGCTTTTGACCTTCGCTCATAGAGCCACTAGTCTTAGGTGTCTTGGAACTTACTTTTACACTTGGTCTGCACTTTGGATAACCCTTCGAGGAAGTCTTGGCTTTACTTCTACCACAAGGAGGATGTTTACCGTCTTTGTCCTTGCGAGATACATCTACCCACTTCTCTTTGAACCAGCGGTTTAGGTTCTTGATTACAAGAGTGTCATGGCAGGTGCATCTTTCAGTCATTCCTTTCTCACCCACGCATCACAAATATGGTCAGCCATACAATTGAAGTCGTACCACTTGCAGTAACCAGTCTTAGGGTCATCCGTTGCAGAACTATCCCATGCCTTACATGTACCACAGTTTTTCTTGAGTTTCATTTCTTCCTCGGAAGCCTCACGATAATTAGGAGCATCACGCTTTGCTTTTAGAAAAGCCATGACATATTCAAAATCTATCATTTCTTCTTCCCCTTCTTCCTAAACTTACCTCGGCAGTATTGTACCGCCCATCCATTAGCATATGCTGATGGATATACCTTGAATTTACGCTTTGCCGCCGCTTTACCTGCTGGGCATAGTTTCTTCTCTAAAGAATCCCAAGCACTCGACATTCCTATACAATGACCGCATTCACAACTTTTTATCATTAAAATCCCCACTCTTCAAACGGATAAATCATGGTATCATCCAACCATCTGCTAGGCTTGCTTCGCTCCTGTGTGGTTTTCCACGCATCCAGTCATCAAAGCCGGGTAGCACATCATCTAGCAGAACTACGCTACCCTTGAATTCTTTAGTGGCCCAATTAGCCAAAGCAAGACTCATCGCCAAGTCATCGTGCGTACCTACGGATTCTAGTCTGCCGTTTTTCTGCATACCAAATCTGTTCAGTTCAGTTTCTAACTTGTGTGTGAACTCTCTACTTCGCTTGTCACCATATGGAGTTTGTATTTGTCCTTGTTCAAATGCCATCAACAGTGACATGAACAGGCTCTCTTTACGAGTACGAGTTGTCATGAAAGTCTTGATTGGTATGTCGTTTCTCATCTCTACCAATTCTGCTTCAAACATACGCTGGAAGTTGTTACCTTCAAGTTCAATCAAATCCGGCTGGAAGCGATTGTTCAGCATTAGTATCTGTTTCTTTTGAGCAAGGCTTCCCATCCCCTTCTCGTGTACGATTCCCACTATCTGTTTGATACCTTCACCCGGAGGTATCCTCATCACAGTCATGGCCGTAAAGTCTGCGTTTTTGTCGGAGGCTATCGCAGTATCCCATCCGATGAAGTGTTGACCGAATACACCGGCTACTTCACCATCAGCATTGTATTCTACCTCGGCTTTGTCAAGCAAAACCAAGTCAGTGTTTCTCGCTTTCTCTAGTAGTTCATTAGGGAACATACTTGCTACATCGTGAATAGGCTCGCATAGATACTCACGAGAGAATTGTATAGCAGGCATAGTCAAACGCCTTTCATCTAATGCCTCAAGATTCCATCTCTCCGGCCATAGTGCTTCACCGTTTGCGTTAATTGCTGGGTAAGTTTCTACTGTGAATGTCTCAGTCTGCTCTAATTCAGCGTACAGGTCATTGTAACTGAAAGGTGTACCGACCATCATCAGTCTACCTGTGTGGTGCAGTACAGGAAGTAAAACACCGTAAAACCAATCTGCGGCTCTTTGTAATTCAGTACCAGTAGTACCCCACAAAATATCGTCACACAGAACAACATTCGGGTGGAATCCACGAGTACCCCCACCAACGGACTTTGCCATAATACGGCTTCCGTTGCTGAACTCGAAGTATGTCTTTCTCCACGGTCTACCTTCCGGTATCAAATATCTCAAACAAGGTGTACCCTCTATGTTGTTACGGATGAATCTCATGTGTTCAAGAGTCTGCTCAAGAGAGTGAGAGAAAATCATAATGTGTGTACCCGGTTGAAAAGCCGCTATCCAAAGAGCATAGGACATGAAGAATACAGACTTGCCGTGGTCACGACTCGCCTTAACACAATAGTATCTGTTCTCAGCCAGCCCCTCATCCCAGCACTGGTGATGATAAGAATAATCGAATTTTAAAATATCATTAAAAAAATACTTGAATGACTTCGAGGACATTTTTCTATCCATGTCCATGATGAACTCATTCATGTCTGTCATAAGTTCACCTTCTATGTTTTAGGAATGTAAATGTAATCGCATTCGCTACATCCTCAGCAGTCTGCTTGTGGAAAATATCACCCATTTCATCATATACCATATCTACATAAGATGCATTTTTTTGTGAGTTTTGTGCTTGTCCAACAACTCTACCTAAACGCTGTAAATCTTCTTCTGTATTTTCATGATGTTGAGGGTGTGCGCTTTCTTGTATTACACCAGCAGTATTCTGTGTAGCATTAAATGGTAACGGTTGTTGTACTCCTGCTAGTGCTGAACCTATTTGTTGTGTTTCAGGTGCTACATAGTCGGGTGGTGCTTCCGCAGGGCTTTGCATTGGTGCTTGTTGTGAAGGTATATCTACTGGTGGTCCACCAAATAGTGTACCTTGTTGTCCAGCCGCAGGTTGTTGTATTAGAGTAGGTAATGGTATTTGTTGTACTGGTTGAGCCTGCGGTTGTGCCGCTATCTCAGCCTGTCTTTGGGCTTCCCTTCTCATTCTTTCTTGAGTAACCTGTTCTGCCGCCTGTTCCTGCATTCTACGCTCGTTTTCAGCATCATTTAGTTTCATTCCCCTTGTAGGGTCAAGAGCCGCATACTGGTCCATTGCACCAAACGGTGCAGATAAATTACCTGCTTGTAGTCCATAAGCGGCTTGATTAGCGGCTACTGCACCAGCCCCTATCTTACCTGCAAGACCAGCCAATGCGCCCATTCTTTGTGCGCCAGTAGTGCTACCAACTCTTCTTGCTAAGTCCATAAATGATGGACCGCCCCTTTGTCGGGGGTCAATCATGTATGATACTCCACCAAAAGTGTTGGATTTGACTAGTATCTTACTCATATAACATCCCTCCTTTTCAGTAGGTCAAAAGCACCGCCCATTGGATTGCTCTTGTTAAAGAATGGAAGTAATGTTTGCGCTGGGTCAGCCAATGCTTGTTGCGCTCTCATCTCAACAGGAGAGAGTGGGTCATCAGTTATAGGCGCACCTGCTCTTCTTGAACCAGCAATATCCAATACTTGTCTAAACTGTCTTGGGTCAAGACCAGCAAACTGTGGTCTTAGTTGCTGGAACTGTTGTCTTGCTGTGTGTGGGTACGATGTTGGCATAGCACCCATAGGAGGTTGAGGTGTCCTAACAGGAGGTTGAGGAAGTGACTCGCCGGAGGTTGGAGAACCGACAATTGGAGGCAACTGACCTGCTAGGACATTCTGTTGTGGTGCAGACATACTTGGGTCGTATGCTGATGTAGGTGCATATTCATGCGGGTGATGAAGGAACTCTTCCATATGTGGGTCAAGTCCTGTTTCTAATTGCCCTGTTTCGGGGTTTATTGCTGGGAAATTACCGACATTCGGGGAAATCAATGGAGAAGTAGGTATATCTCCTAACGCTAATTTAGGTTGTATATCTCTAGCATTTGATTGATGGTCTGCTAATGCTTCCAATACATTTCGGAATCTATCAACTTGACCCATTAGATTTTCATTAGAGTACATTCCAGCCGCACGAAGTTCATCGGGTGTTATTGAGTGTTCACCAAATGCGCTTCTGTCCTCAGCCTCACCGACACCGGACTTTCTTGCCAATGCCATGATTCTTCTAGCAGAAGAATGCATACCCTTTCCACCTTTTTCACCAGCAGTGAAATGTCCTAAGTGGTCTTCATGACTTAGACCTTCTTCGCCGCTACCGTACTTTTGCATCATATAATCTTCTAGTTTCTTGAAATTACCTTGATTACTCCTACCGAAAAGATACATCATAGCAGGTACATGCGACATGTCTTGGATAAGACTTCTCTTCAAATCCGGTGTAGTTAGTATTTCTCTCAGTGGTCTAGTAATCATCTGTGGATTACCCATTGTACCCTCATTGATTGTAACTTCAACATTAGGTATGTGTTCTACACCTCTTTCTAATGCTTGATTAATAATTGATTCAGCCTGTGCGTACAATCCTCCTTTGTGGTCCCAAGAGTGTACTTTACCCTTTTTACCTAGTGATTCTTTCAAATCGGGATGGAAGAATATGTCGGGTAAATGATGAAGAGTATTGTATGTGAATACTGGTGTAGTATCACCAAAGTAATCAGTAGGAGATTGCCTTCTAGCCTCATCTGTTACGGCGGAATCACCAATAGGTTTGTGTAATCTCACAACTTTACCAATCTCATTATCGGGGTCAAGAGAGTGAACGGTTCTTTCTACTGGAAGATAAGGATATTTCAAGAAGTTTAGATTACTTTGCATTAGTTCGTTTCTTGAGAATCCCATATCTACTAACGCTCTCAATAATTCAGCATGAAAAGGAATAGCATATGATTCAACAAATCTACCAAATTGATTAGTTTGGTAATTCTTGTTTGTATAGTTAGTAATCTTTTTACCAGCATTTGTTCTTGTAGGTCTTGTATGAGTAAACGCATTAGTTTCTTGGTTATATGCAGAATCACCGCCCGGCAAAACATTTGCATTAGTTTTTCTCCACTGTGGAGAATCGAAATTATCTAATGCGTGTGTATCACCATCTGTGTGATTATCATTGAACTCTTCAATAGCATGATTAATCACATCAACTGGGTTTACTCTTGAACCTCTATTTTTCAAAAATTCTCCAAGATGATGAGCCACCGAATCTATACCGTGTCTGTGGTGAGCGAACCCAGCATCAAACACTTGCTCTCCATGAGGTCCTACTTTGTATTCACCGTCTAAGACATTACCTTGTCCATCGTGAGCAAATGGTGGCACATCCGGCTGACCTTCTGCTCTTAGTGCATTGACTGGCGGATTTCTAAGATAAACAGGACCATCTTGTAGGTAAGCGAGTACACCTTCCGCCTTGATGACCCTTACTTTCATCCCATATGCCCCCTGCGTGATACAATATGAGCAGGGTCAAGACCGAACAACTTTGCATCTGTTTCTGTGTTTTCAGTTGGTCCATCGGGGTCTTCATCATCAGTTGCCCTTACTCCAACAGGGTGTCCGGGTACTAGTGCTTCATCAGTTCCTTTGATGTTCTTTTTGATTTTTGCTTCCTTTTCTTTTGCACGAATGAGCCTTCTCATCAATTCAAGCAACTCCATTCTTCTTGCGAAGTTTGCCTTTAGAATTTCACTGTGCGCTCTTTCTTCGCTCGCCATGATAGGTGCTGGCATACTTGGTACAGATGATTGCATTTGTGGCATCATTGGTTGTGGAGGCATTGGTGGCCTCATCACTCTAGGCATTCTTGGTCTTCTTATACCCATTTGTCTTAGAGAAGGTCTTGTCATTTGTCCTCTTTGAGAAGGTAAGACACCGCTTAATCTTCCAGCACCAGTTGGTCCTGCTATGTTCGACCTAGCACCATATCTTGCGTGTGGAGAATATACAGTTCTTGCACCACCGAGAATCTTTCTTGCCTCGGATTGTCCTTTGTATTGTGTGTACTTTTGTGGGTCTTTACTCAACGGTTGCTTCGTTTGAATACCCCTGTGTGACATCTCGACAGAAAGGTGAGGTTTCATCAAACCTGTTTTCTTTCCACCCTTGATACCACGCATACGGGCTTTGAATCTTCGCATTGTGGAACCCTCCGGTGTCATACCGCCCGGAGGTGTCTTGAATTGTCCTGTGCTTGGTCGGAATTGTTGTCTTGCTTCTCTTCTTCTTCGAGATGCAATTGTCTTTGGTGTCTCTCTCTTTAACAACTCACTCCAAGCGTCAGTCATTGGTTCACTCATAGCAATAGGTAGACCCGGACTCATTGCGCTTCCAGTTCCACTCTTCGCCCCAGTAGCGAGGTCAAGTAGTGTACCTCTACTTCCGGCAGGACCACCTTGAAGAGACATTTCACGCTCATCATCACGCTTGTTACCATCATCAAGCCCTTCTTCTTTGGTTTCTTCACCAAGACCTTGTGACGCACGAATTTTGATATGTTTTATTTTGGAACGCCTTTCCTTGCGCTCTTCTTCTTTGCGTTTCTTTTCCTCACGCTTTTCCTCATTGTATTCGGGTGACGCAGGATTATACTTACCCTCGTCTTCATTAGCCGATGAATACATCTTGTCGGACTCGCTACGGGGCGAGTACATACGAGTGTCCGAACCTCTTCCCATCATTGGCATTATTCAGCCCCCATATTTTCCATTAATTGATTCTTAATCCTAGACCAAGTTTCGGGGCTTTCTTTACCCAGTTCAACTTGTAGAATGTTGAAGGTTTGATTGACTTGTTGACCCTCAGCCTTCGCACCCCATTGGTCTTGGAAGCGTAACAAGTCTTTGACAGTTTCTCTAACTTCCTTGTGCAAGGCAACAGCATCTCTTACGAATCCATCTTCATGAACAGTGCCTTCGTCAAGCAGTTCGCTCAGTTTGTAGTTTAATTTTTCAGCGTTTGACCTCAATAGGTCTATTTCTTGCCCAGCGACTAATGCTACTTCCACTGCCGCAGACTTTTGCACTAACGGTTGGAAGTGGTGTTTCATATGATGATATACATTATCTTCACTTATTTCTAATTCACTGGCAATTCTTTCTATGTTACTTCCATCCTCAAAATAGATTCTCTCGTAATCTGCTCTCAGTGGTGTAGTACAAAGCGCACAACTTGTGTTTGAAGCCATGTGATACTCGCCCATGTGATTGCGAAAATGACGGTCAGTGGTGTTTGTTCTCCAACCCATATCTTTGTCCAGTTGCTTTGGAGAAATGTAACCTTGAAGCAGTTGTTCCTCAAGATTGTCACGGTCTTCATGTGTGCAAAATGCACATGAGCGTTTTACAACACGCTCTCCGCCCATAGCATGGTTAAACAATGGTTATTCAAAACGATTATGGTTAAATAGGTGCTGGGCAAATCATGTGGAAGGGAAAGAGAATAGCGAAAGTGCCTCTCACAAAAGAATCAATTGATAGTTTGAAAATGGCTATCAGTGACACGGCTAAGGGTCGATTTGCACCCGCTATACTCAAAGATGAAAGACGCAGAATTTGTCAAACATGCCCAAGTAGAAGAAACAACCGTTGTCTCGAATGTGGATGTTTTATTAACGCTAAAACAAATTTGTTCAACTCTAATTGCCCGTTAAACAAATGGTGACTATTTGGTTATTCTAGCATATACTGTTGAAAGCATAATAATTGATGCTATCATAGCAAGCATCAAGTAAGAAGCAGTAGAAGAGCCTAGAGACTGTCCTTTAAACAATATGATTACGAGTATCGTAAGAATAGCAGACAAGAATTGCACCATTATCATGTCAACAGTAACGCTTCTTGTAGGGTTCAAAACATCTAGCGTTGAAGCCGCCACTCCACTCGGCATGTATCTTCTTTCATCCATATTATCATCTCGTACCTAAGAAGTTGCCCATGAACTTGCCAGCGGTTTCACCAGCCTTATCCATTAGACTTTCATCTTGCATCAAGCGTTGCATTGCACCACTCATTGCAGATTGTTGAGCCATTTGCGCTATTTGTTGCTGTGTCATCTCAGCCTGTTGAATGTTACCTTGTGCAGTGCCTTGCATTGTAGCAAACTCAGCCTTGATGTTCTCAGCACTCATTGTTTGAAGATGACTTGGTAGTTTAGTAATATCTAGTTTTAATCCACCAGCCTCTTCGTCTTCAATGAATACTGCGTTCTTCATAACCTCAAGAACACTTAGACTAACCACATTGTTGATTAGTTGTACTAGCGTAGCCATTTGATTACTTGCGATAAACCTGTCAACAGGAACTATTCCTCTCAACAAAAGAATCTGCATTTCCATTTCACTAGGAGGTGCTGGTTGTTGATACATTTGTTGTCCAAACTGTTGCTGTTGCATCATACCGGGAAATTGACCCGGTACAGGTTGCGTTTGTGTCTGTACGCCCAAATTGAGCATACCGTTGTTCATTGGTTGTTGGTTATTATTGCCGAGTCCGAGCATGTTACTCACCCATCAGTGTTACTTCCTCAGTAGGGGCTTGGATATTAACTTGCCCATTCATCATTTGTTGAAATGCAGGGGTCGGTTGGTTCATCATTGCTAGTTCTTGCTGGAATATTCTAAGGTCAAAAACAATCATAGTGACATCATTCATTCCATTTTGAGGGTTTTGATAATGCAGAATGTTGATACCTTTTGTTCTCTTAGAGTCTTTTTCTAGTTCAGCAAAGAATCCTTCGTACTTTTCTAAGAATTTAGGAGTGGGGTCTTTTCTTTTGATAGTCGATACTGGTACAGTAACAACACTAACTCCTTTTCTCACATGGTCACGCAATCTTCTTGGGTTTGCTTCACGAATTTTCTCTTCTTCTGCTTCCCACTTACATAGCAAATGATAGAGATGTAAATGTTCGGGGCAATATGTACCTCTCATTTTTCTACCATTTGTGACTTTTTCTTTCGCAATAAACGCTTCATCTTCACCTGTTACTGGATTTTGCCAGTACAATTCCCAAAGAGATTTTCCAGTTTCTTCATCTTTAATTTTATCATACAAGTTATCATATTTGATTAAAGTAGCACAATCGCATCCATCAACGACACAAACATTTGTTTGCTTGTTGTATCTATGTTTACGACCTAAGAACATTCTTGCCGGATTGAAAAAGTTTCGTTTTGAAGGCATAAGAAGTTTGTAAGCCTGTTTGATGTCTTTTCTTCTAGCCTTATGAGGGTCGGGATGTCTACTTGGGTAGAAATTTACTTTAGGAACTTGTAAATTCTGTTCAGTACCTATTTCTTGCATTGCTGTTTGCGCTAATGCTTGGTCACTAAGGGCTTGATGAGAAAGCACATTGTTACCCTGTTGACTCAAAGCATACAAATGCGCTGTGTTTACTTCTGCTAAATTGTATCCTTGATTCATTCTACCACCTCTATTCTTGCCGCATAGCCATTGTCAGTTTTTACTATCTGCCAAGTTACCTTATCGCCTACTTCTATCTCTAACATTTTAGCAACCCACATCGGTATGACAGTTCTTACGCTATTGCTTGCCTTACCAACTGATACTATTTTCGTTTTATCCATATATCTCACCTATGTTGTCAAAAGACTTACCATTGTATTTTCAACATTCCACCCTATTCTTGTAGCCATGAAAGATTTTCTTGTAGGTATACCGTTCTTTTGTAGCCTAATCAAATCATCTCTAAACGGGTCGAATATCTTGTGTTCTCCTATTCTGTCTTGCCCCCAAAGCATTGCGGCAGTTTCATCAAAGAACCTATCTGCTTTGTTAGCAACTAACATAATCAGTTTTGGAGAATATCTTTTTCCTTTAATTTTACTTTTCAAACTACGATAACGATACTGCTTGTACACTATTGCGTCTACTAAATATTTGAAACCAGCAATCTGTTGTAATGCATCATCGCCACCTTTTACTGCTCTATCATCAAATACATAGACAACAGCCTCTACTTGTCTTGATACCATATCATCTACCCATAGATTCCAAAATCTCTCTTGTCCACCTATATCGGATGAAAAGACTACTCTCTTTTCTCCTTTCCATGCTACTCTTTTTCTTGTCGGTTTAGGTAAGAGAAATTTACCCAGTAGTTTTAGGTGTGTTGTTCTATCTTCTTCATCAATCTCTTCCATCTCACCCGGAGTTGTCATAAAACGGTCAAGTGTAGTTTTACCAACTAATCCTGCGCCGTAAA
>MDSZ01083708.1_pt1 | contig 12929 bp, 11 predicted proteins | sample 811201 | NCBI WGS metagenome assembly MDSZ01 (sample SAMN05326647, study PRJNA326480) | marine metagenome | isolation source: seawater | place: Indian Ocean: North | collected 2010
GAAGTATGTAGCCACCCTTCATTATTTCTTCCGCCCAGTAAGCATGTTCTTCTACACAAGATTTTTCATAGTAACAATTACCAGTTTCATCAACACTTTCTTCATCAACAACATCATTGTTACTATTAATTAAACTTAAAACTTTTCCTTGAATTTTACTTCTATTTTCATAAATACTTGAAATACTGTTAAACCAGATAGGAACCACTATTAAAACAATTAAAACTAATAGAAAATTCTTATTTTTTAAAACTTTATCCATTTGTAAACCTTATCATTTCAATCAAAGTTTATCTCATTTATTAATTTAATTCCTCTTATTAATTGTTTAATTAAGTTAATTTTATAAGTATGCAGATTAAATTAGAAATACTAGATAAAACCTCAGATTTTATAAAATATACAAAAAATCAAATTAAATTTGAAGATATTGACAATTTATATGGAAACCCATATTTCTTAGCATATCATCAAGAAATAAAGTGTTATTACTTAATTATTGAATTTAATCATACTATTGTTTCTTATCTGCCTTTTACAATCAGAGATAACTCAATACTTTCACATGGAGGAGGCACTTATGGTGGATTCATACAAACTGAGGATTTAAATATTGAAGAAGTTAATGAAGTTGAAAATGAATTAATAAAATTTTTAAGAAATAAAAGAATAGATAGTTTAGTAATTAGATTTCTTCCAGAATTGTTTTGGAACGCCCCTTCTTCATTGAATGCTCATTTTCTTTCCAAAATGGAACCATTATTTCAAGAAGAAGAATTTTATTTATCTTTGGGGGAAGATTTAGATAATATTAATGATTTGAACTTTAGAAGAAATCATAAAAGAGATATTAAAAAATTTTTAAAAAACGATTTTGAATTAATTTCATGTCAGAACAATGAAGATGTATCAACTTTCTATAAAATACTTGAAAATAATCTAATAAAACATGACGTAACCCCAACGCACACATTAGACGATTTAATTTGGTTATTTAACAACATAAAGCAGAAGATTTCAATTAGTTTAATCAAAAGCGAACAGGAATATCTTGCCGGCCTTACTCTTTTTAATATAAATTCTTCAACTGATTATGTAATGTATGGGTCTCTAAACTATAATTTAAATTCTTCTGGGGCTTTAAAGTATCTTTATTGGAAAGTAGCATTAAGTTCGTATATTTCTGAAAAAAAATATCTTTCTCTAGGAATAAACACAAAACATGATGAACCTAAAAATGAACCTCTAGAATTGTTTAAATTGGGATTAGGCGCAGAGGTTGTAGAAAGACATACAAAAGCTATTTATATAAACTAGAAGATAGATATTTTTTTACCTTAATTTGCAACAAAAATACATATGAGCAGATGAGTCTTTAAATTTATTTCCAAGCTTGAATAAAGCATCAACTATTTCAGTATCAAGTTTACTCATTTTACTATTATCAAATAATTTAAATAAGATACCTTCTTCATAGATAATTTTAAAACCATTCTCTTCAAGTAGTTCTCTGCATGATTCCCAGTTTAGGTCTTGTAAAGCTGACACTTTCTGATCTCTTTCAGACTTATCATGAACATTTTTAATTAAATTCATCTCAACACCAAGCATCCTGTGAAAAGATTTGTTATTTGGGGCAATGATATGAAATTTTGAATCATCATCCATACAGTTTTTAATGTTATCAAATAATTTTTTTCTATTTTCAACCATTTGAATTGTATCAACCAATAAAATATCCGAATATATATTGGTAAAGCTAAAATCTTCCCATAGTGAATGTATAAAATTAGCATTTTTAAAATCAAAGTTGTTCTTTGCAGCTTCAATATTTTTCAAAGAGCCTTCAATGACATCTAGATGATTTATTCCATTATCAAGTAAATGGGTAGAAAGTCCTGTAGAACAACCAAGTTCTAATATATTTTTACCACTTAAGTTTTTTAGTATTTTCTCAGCATGATGAACCTTAAATGCAGAGTCAAAATCTTCTTCAATTGACGAGGGATCATAAAAATCAGAAATTTCATCCAATAGCCTCTTTAATTCACTCATAGTTTTTTATAAATCTCAATTTGTTCTTCAGAAAGATTTAATTGATTCCAAACATAAAACAAAGGTCTATCTCTTACTTCAGACAATATATTATGAATATAAATTCCCAACCACCCTGAAACAAAGCTGAAGAAGAATATAAAAAATATTAATATATCAATTAAAATTTGCATTTCTGAATATGCAAAAAAAATAGTGTAAATAATTTTTATAAATGTTGCAAAACTACCCAATGTTCCAAAAAATAGTAAGAAATTAATAGGAAAGTTGCTTGTAGTTGCAAGCATTTCAACTGCCATTTTGCTTAATTTTCGGTAGTTCCTCCATTTTGAAACCCCTGTATTTCTTTTTTCTCTTGTGTATTCAATAAAATGTTGTTTGAATCCAAAGTTAATTACCAATGATTGGATGAAACCACTTTTTTCATTTAAATTATTGAACTTATCTTTGACCTGTTTTGTCATTAAGCACATGTCTACACCTTTAGGCGGATAGTCTTCTTCAGATGTAAAATTTAAAATTTTATAAAAAATACTTGTTAAGATTTTTCTGAAGACAGGATCTTTTCTTTCAGTTCTTAAACCCCAAACAACATCAAAACCTTCATTTATATGTTCCTTCATATCTACAAGAATTTCAGGGGGGTCTTGCAAGTCTGCAGCTATCCAAAAAGTTAGCTCTTTTTCTGCTAGCAAACTGCCAGCTCTTACTGCATTGAAAGCACCAAAATTTTTAGATAAAGATATTAATTTAATATTTTTGTTATTACGGCAGTACTCTTCAATCTTGGAAACAGTTTCATCCTCACTCCCATCATTAATGCACAATACTTCATATTCATCAAAATTATTTTCTACAACAGGGAGGAGCCTATCAAAAAGATTACCAATATTCTCAGCTTCATCTTTAATTGGTATTATTACAGAAATTGTATTCAACATATATCCACTTTGATCCTATCTAAATCATAATAAAGAATTTATAATTAGTCGAAAGTGGAAAAAATAATTCAAAAAAAGCATATTTATAAGATTTATTTAACCACTTTAGCTATTTTTTTGGTTCTTCCCTTCTTTTTATATTTAAATCAAAGTTCAAATAATTTTGAATGCTTGCAAGGTGCTCAAAAAACTGAGGAACTAACTTATGTAACTGAGGTTGAAGTAGAATATGTGAGCATTTCAATATTTCCTGAATATAAAAATATTTTATGTTTAGGAAAGATTATTCATCTAGAAATGGATGATAATGAAGTTTCATTAATCAAAAGAGCATACAGTGATCAACTTTTTACTTTTGGTCTCGATATAATTTTAGGATTATTTTTTATCGCATCATTTTTTAGACAGTATTTTAAAAGTTACTATATCAAATTTCAAGTGTCCCAATTTATATACTTTTTTTTATATATATATTTTATTTTGAATAAGTTTGGATACTATGCATACAATATTCCAAAATACGATCCTGGATATATATTATTCTTTATTTTTCTATTGAACTTGAAAGTAAATAAGGATGACACTATTGGTCTATTATCTCAGTTTATATTTTTTGCACTATTTGGAACAAAGTATTTTGGCTTAACAGCTTTAGTTTTAATTATTACTAATAAGAATTTGGTTGTAGATAAATTTATGAAGTATAAATTATTTTTATACCTTCCAGTTATAAAATTTTCACTTATCTTTGTTTCATCAATTTTTGAAAAATTGAATATTTTATGGCTCTCTTTAATAGAAAATCCCCACTCTGGATATACAAGATTTTTTGACCTTCAGTGGAATTTAGTATCTTTAATTTGTGAAAAAAATCCAGATTTTTCATCTAAAACAAATTTTGCAGGAGAACGATTTTGTCCAAGTGAACTTTATAGTCCAATTTATCAATATCTATCATTTAAATTCAATATATATTTTGCTTACTTATTACTTATGGGAGCACTTTTAACAATATTGTCTATTATTTACTTAAGGATACTCGAGAATGAAGGCTCGGAAAACTATCTCCTGGTGCTCTTATTATTATCTCCAACTCTTAATTATCAAATACATCAAGGAAATCTAGATTTTCTTACCTTTGTTTTAATTTCATCGCTAATGATTTGGAAGATTCCATATTTATTAAAGCTGTTTGTAATAGCATTCCTTGGATTACTTGAGCTACATCCACTTCCATTTCTACTAGGTATGGCAACTTACAATGCATTCAAAAAAAATATTAAAAAATTTACCATTAATATTTTAGTGATACTTACTGCTGGCACTGTTATCTGGACTGATAATTCTTTAATTTCTGTAAAAAATTGGAATTCATCTATAGGTTTTTCATATATATATCATCCTGAAATATCATTTGGATTATCTACAGACCATATATTGTTACTAGGTAAAAAAATAGAGCCACTATTTTTATATCCTACTTTTTTGTTAATCTACTTATCTTTAATCCTAATATTTCGAAAAAAAGTATTTATTAAGAAATTTCCTAGTCAATATATATCGAATGAAGAATTTTTAGGCTTTACTGCATGGTTTGCCCTCATAATCTTATATGAAAATTTTTCTTACAGACTTGCAATTTTTTCTTTTATTTTTTATTTCATATTTGTAGACAATAAGAAATTTATCCAAATACTTCTGATGATGGCAATCTTCTTGACTCCAACTTCTTTAATTGAGTTTGAGATTATAAGAATGACTATATTATTTGTAAATAAAATTAGTCTTTATATAGTAGCTTTCTTTATATTTCATAAAGCTTTTCAAATACTTTTTATTGACTCAAATGATTTAGATTCTGAAAAGTTTTCTAAATAATTACCTCTACCACTCTCTTACATATTGAAAAATATTAATATTTAAATATGAAGGTTGCATTATTAGGATATGGAAGATGGGGTAAAAACTTATTCAGGTCAATTTCAAGAGTAGAAAATGTTACCGATGTTTTTGTAGCAGATCCCTACATGAAAGAAAAAAATACTGATCTAAATCTTATTACTTTCGATGAGATTCTACTAGATAAAGAGATCGAGTCAGTATTGATTGCGTCACCAGCTACTACCCATTATGAGTTTACTAAAACTCTTATTATGAATGATAAAAATGTATTCTGTGAAAAGCCTTTATGCTTTTCAACTACAGAAGCTAAAGAACTTAAAACATTAGTAAAAAAGCATAAAAAAATCCTTTTAACAGGACATACCTTCCTTTTTAATGATTCTATTAATTATGTAAAAAAATATATAAATGATAATAGCTTAAGCTTCAAGACTATTTCTGGAAAGTACTGTAGTTATGGAACAAATGTAGCGGATGCAGATGTGCTCTGGGATTTTGGCCCCCATGTTATTTCAATTATGAATTATATTCTTGAATCAAAACCAAATAGTGTAGAAATTATTCCAAACTCCTACAGATCAGATGGAAAACTTGAGTCTTGTATTCTTAACTTAAAATATTTTGATGGATTAACAAATGTATTATTCGAACTAAGTTGGCTAAGTATTGACAAAAAAAGATTAATTGAGTTTAATAATTACGAAACACTTCTTAGATGGGACGATGTAAATATTGATAGACCAATAGAAATTTATGAGAAACAATTAGATGAGACAACTAAGCCTGGAGTTTTTGAACATTTTCATACAATTGGTAATAAAATTACTACGCCTTCCTTAAGCCCAACTGAGCCTATATTAAACGAAATGAATTATTTTATTGATACCGTTAAAAATCAAGAATTTCAAAACTTAAAAAGCGGAATTGAATTTACAGAAGGAGTTATTGAAACATTAGAAGAGGCAAGTTCTAAACTTTAAACTGATCTATAAAAATCAGATATTTTGGTACATACAATATCTATTTGATTTTTTGTCATACCGGGATAATTAGGAAGAGAAATTATCTCACGACCCAAGATTTCTGAATTTTTCAATTCATTTTCCTGGTATGAGTAATTTTTATAGGCTTTTGTTTTATGAAGAGGAATAGGGTAATGAATAATTGTAGAGATGTTATATTTATTTAAATAATCTATCAAACCTTTTCTTTTTTTAACTCTGGCAACAGTTAGATGAAAAACAGACTCAGAGATATTGTTTGTATTTAGGAACTTCACTTCTGATATTGTTTCTAAATTTTCCATGTAGGTTGTTAAATTACTTCTCCTATTTTTATTCCATTCATCAAGATGTTTTAACTTCTCTGATAAAACAACTGCTTGGAGAGGGTCTAATCTTGAATTGAATCCGATAATATCATGTTGATATTTTTTAATACTTCCATAGTTTCTTAATTTTTTTAAATTATTTGCAATTTTCTTTGAATTTGTTGTAATAATTCCACCATCACCAAAAGCTCCTAAATTTTTTCCAGGGTAGAAAGAGTAAGTAGCTCCTGAACTATGCTTACCAGGACTATCGTTGTTAAATTTTGCTCCATGAGCTTGTGCCGAGTCTTCAATAATTGACACTTGAGAAGAAACATATGACTTAATAGTTTTTATGTCAACCATTGAACCAAATAAATGAACTGGAAGAATACAGTCGGTTTCATTTATTTTATAATTTAATAACCTTTCTATGTCTATAAGACCTGTATCTAAATCTACATCAACAAATTTAAATTTATGTCCAGATCTTGATACTGCAGCAGCAGTAGCAAAAAAAGTATTGCTCGGTATAAATATTTTTGCCTTCTTATCAAGATTTAGAGACCTAATTAGCAATTCAATGGCATCACCCCCATTTCCAACACCAACTGCGAACTTAGATTTTGTATATTCTGAGAACTCGTTTTCGAAATCCTGTAATATGTCTCCCATCACAAAACTAGAGCTAGAAATAAGTTTTTCCCACCTGGAGTGTATATTCTTTTCGACTTTTTTTGTTTGGTATTTTAAGTCTATAAAAGGTATTGGTTTCATTTAATAAATTATAAAGAACCTTGATCTAAATAAGTATTTATAATCACTAAATCTTTTACTTATGATGGTAAATATTAATTTAGACTAATTAAACTTTTGTTAGTTGTGTTTATTCTAAATAAAGTTACTAAAAATAATTTTTATTTTCTTTCTTTGTTAACTTATTTTTCTCTAATATTCTTTAGATCTTCAGAAATCCTAACCAAAGGCCGTTTTTTTGCTGAAGAAGGTTCAATATATTGGGGGTATTCTTTAAATAAAAGTATTTTCGATATTATTTTTTATGATCCAGTTGGTGATGGCTACTACTGTTTAACCTGTAATTTACAAGTTCTTTTGACAAAACTACTTCCTTTACAATACGCTCCACTAGCAACTGTATGGTCTTCAATATTTTTTGCCATTGTTCCAAGTTATTTATTTTATAAATTTGCTGAGAAACATTATGAGAAAAAAATATATTGGTCAGTACTTTGGTTGTTAATATTTTTGCCATCACTGAATTTCTTAGAAGTTTTTGCTAACTCTATAAATACACAATCATATTTAGCTGTTTCAATATTTGTTATATTATTATTTAGTAACGGAAATAAATTAATAAAATTTCAGTACTTAATTGCATTACTGGGATTCATGTCTTCTTATTACTCACTAGCAATACTCCCTGCTTTTCTAATTAGGTACTACAATGAAAAAAAAAGATGGCTATTAAATATTCTAACTATTGGCATAGCCTCTTCTTTTATTCAGCTAAATGTTTTTTTCTATACATTGACTCAAGAGTCGCTTTATTCTGGAAGGTTAGAACAAGAATTTAATCTTGATTATTTGTTGTCAATTATTTCTAACAGTATTGGAATTAATTTTGTAACAGAAAGATTTTACAGATTAGATATAATTTCAATATTTTTTTTATTTATATATATATTTATTTTGTTGATTTTAATTATTAGAAAATCTTTTTTTAACAATTCAAAGTATGTATTGATATTGGTCACATATTTTTTTCAGATAGTTTTAGTCTATTTTGGGAACCCAACGCAAGTGTTTTATGGAAGATATGCAGTAGTAGCATCGACAGTAATTTTCTTTATTTATCTAGAATTTATAAATGATTTTAAAAAAATTCAAAATACTATTTTTATAATAATTTTAATTTCTTTATTGAATTTCAGCCTTCAAGGAGGAGATTATTTTATAGAGTGTAATGAATACTGTATTTCTTGGCCAGAACAGGTCGAACGCGTAGAAAAAGAATCTTTAGATAAATATATTCATTGGCCTATCGGAGAAGGAGATCCGTATTGGTATACTGATGCAAAATTTCCTGAACCAAATCCTGCTCCTTTTCAAAAGAAGAATATAGGAATAAATTACTTAAAAAACTATGAGGTATCTTTATTTGACATACTTAAAAGGAATTTTGACCTACTTATTCAGAATGAAACCAAGTAGCTTTTTAGATTATTTATTATTGTCCATTTAATGTTTGTTGAATTTTATACTCATAATTATGAATAAAATAAAAAAAGTTATTCAGGATGTAATTTTTGTTTCTAAGCTAACAAAAACAAGAAACAAAAAAATTATGACAATTATCTCAGTTTTGTTATCTCAATTAACTGCTATTACAGATATATCCATTATTGCAATATTTTCTGCTTTGATAGCAAATCAATATACCAGTATTACAGTTGTAAACTCCTTGATTAATTTTATATTAGAAAACAGATACCTAATACTTATAATCGTTCTTTTAAGATTTGTTTTTCAATATTTACAGAAAACAGTTATTTATAAAATAGAGCTAAATGTAAATAAAAATTTAAAAACACATATTTTAAAAGAAATATTCGAAAAAAGAAATTTTTCAGTTTCTGATTCTTATTTTTTTGTAAACGTTTTATCTATGCACGTATCCTTTTTTTACTCTAGTTTTTCAAATTTTCTAAATAATATTTTACAGATTATCGTATATGCAGCCTATCTTTTAATTGCAGATATAAACACAATACTTACATTTGGAGTTGGGATAATTATTTTAATTTTTCCAATAATTAAACTGCTCAAAAAGTCGAGAGTCTTTATGAATGATTCTTATGAAAAAGGACAAGAAGCAAATAAAGAAGTTGAACGAGTAGTTGATAATTTATTTTTAATAAAAATATTAAATAAAGAAAGTTTTGAGATTCAAAGATTTTCTAAAATAGTTGACTCTTATATTTACAATGTTTTTAATAATTATAAATATGGGATCATAAATTCATTACTTCCCAGCTTCTTTACGTTATTTGTACTTTCAACAGTTTTGGCAGTTACCAATTATGCTAGCAAAATAACTTTAGATTTTATTGGAGTAACATTAAGACTTTTTCAGTCTTTAGGAAACTTAGCAAACTCAACTAATCAGATTATAAATTCCCATGTGCATATTGAAAAATTTTACGAAATGGAAAAAAATAAAGCTACACATAATAAGGAAAATTTTATATTGGATCCAGAAAGTGAAGTTAGATTAGAAAAGGTTAATTTTAAATACTTCAATAGCGATACTTATATTTTTAATAATATCAATATAGATATCCAAAAAAATTCACATACAATTATCACTGGACCTAATGGTTCAGGCAAGAGTACATTGCTAGGTCTAATTGCTGGAATTTATTATGCCGAAAATGGAAAGGTTGTTTCATACTCAAAAAATTATGGATATATAGGAGCGACTCCGTTAATTTTTGAAAGCTCAATTAAAGATAATATTTTATATGGAAACAATCATAAAGTTGATGACAATGAGATTACCTATTATTTGAAAATTCTTGATACATTTAAAGAAGAAGAGGGATATAATCTTGAAAAAATTATTAACAACAGAAGCCTTTCTTCAGGACAAATGCAGAAAATAGCTTTTATAAGAGCTATTCTTAATAAACCAGATATATTGTTGCTTGATGAAGCTACTGCAAATTTAGATGAAATTTCAAGAAAAGAAATATTTAATATATTAGAAGAGCAGGATATAACAATAATCAATTCAACTCACGACAAAGAGCTATTTACAAACGTAGATCATCATCTTGAAATAATAATCCAAGATGACGCAAGGGAAGTAATTGTAAATTATTAGATTATGAAAAAGTTATTAATAATCAACACCAAATATAGAAAATTTGGTGGTGAGGATTCCAATATTCAGGATGAAATTAATCTTTTAAGCAAAAAATTTAAAATTGATTTTCTAGAATATGACAATAATGAAAGAATATCAATATTTGATATTCTTTCATTATTTACTAATGGAAATTACAAATCAAATAAAAAACTAAAAGAACACATAAAAGCTTTTTCTCCTGACTATGCCTATGTTCACAATCTATGGTTTAAAGGAAATACAGGAATTTTTAAAATATTAAATGAAAACAATATAAAAACTTTTCATAAAATTCATAACTATAGACTTTCTTGTTCTACAACATTTTCATTGAAAAAACATCTTAATGACAAATCCAAATGTTATGGATGCAATATGCAAATAAAAAATTTACAATTTTTCAATAAATATTTTACAAACTCATACATAAAATCATTATTTCTAATATTTTTTTCAAAAAAATCTATAAATATGATCAAAAAATATAAGATTAATTTACTTGTTTTAAATACCTTTCATAAGAATTATTTAATAGATTTTGGTCTAGACCCTCATCAGGTTAAAGTTTTCTACAACCCAATTAATTTCAAATCCATTAAATACAGCAACTATAATCCAAAAAGTAATTATGTACTATATGGGGGTGTGGTATCAAAAGAAAAAGGAGTCTTAGAACTTATAAAAGCTTGGGATGAAGCTAAAGTTAAAAATTTAGTACTCAAAATAGCTGGGGATTCAAATGATTTAATACTTGAGGAAATAGGAATTGAAAACAAAACTATTGAAGTCCTAGGACATATCCCGCATAATGAATTACTTGACTTAATACAGAATGCACGAGCTGTAGTTACTGCTACAAAATTACTTGAAGGACAGCCCAGACTGCTTTGCGAGGCTTCTAGTTTTGGAATACCTTCAATTTATCCTTCATTCGGTGGTATGGATGAGTATTTTCCTGAAAATTATCCTCTATCGTTTGAACAGTATAATTATAAAAATTTAGCTGAAAAGATTAAAAAACTAGAAGATTCAGAGCTATTAGCTAAAAAAAGTATTGAAGTCCAATCGTTTATAGAGAAAGCACTTAATGTTGAAAAATTGTTAGATGAATTTGAAAATATTACAGATAGTTCTTTATCATGAAAGACACAACTTTAAATAAAATCTCTGTGTTGATGTCTGTTTATAATGAAGAGAAAAATTTGGAAGACTCAATTGAGAGCATATTGAAACAAACATATAGTAATTTTGAATTTTTAATTATTAATGATGGATCTACAGATGATACAAAAAAAATATTGCATAAATATAGCAAAAAAGACAAAAGAATAAAAATATATAATAACGAATCTAACCTGGGGTTGACAAAATCTTTAAATAAATTAATTAATCTTTCATCTGGTGAGTATATAGCTAGACAAGACGCCGATGACTATTCGGCACCTGAAAGACTGATCAAACAATTAAATTATATTGAAAACCTAGACTTAGATGCGGTTACTTCAAGGGCAAAAATAATAGGTAAAAATAAAAAGATTCCAGGTTTAAGCTTCTATTTACCATTGCAAATACTTATTAGATATAAAAATCCATTTATCCATGGTTCACTGTTTATAAAAAAAGATGTATTAAATAAGATAGGAAATTACAACGAAGATTTTGTTTATGCTCAGGACTATAAGCTTTTTATGGATTTATTAAATTGTGGATATAAAATAAAAAACCTAAATGACATTCTCTACAATTTAAATATGGATGATAATATATCTACTAAATATGCTTTGGAACAAAAATATTATTTTGATTGTGTAAGGAAAAATATTACTCCAGATGAGAGCTATTTAAATTGAAGGTTTATTTAAGTGAAATAAATGAATCTTGGATAGTAGACAGAATTAGAGAAGATTGGTATAAAGAGAACCCTGATATTTCAACAAGAAATATAAAAAATTCTGAAATGATTTGGATTATTTCTCCATGGGTCTGGAGAAAACTGCCCAAGAGAAAACTAAAGAAAAATAAAGTTATTTGTACAATTCATCATATAGATTTTGAAAAATTTCCAGGTAAAGAAGAGAAAGAATTTATAAAAAGAGATAAGTATGTTGATTTATATCATGTCATTTCAAAGAAAACTAAAGAACAATTAGAGAAATTAACTACTAAAAAAATCATTCATATTCCTTGGTGGGTAAATCAGAAAATATTTTTTGAAATCAAAAATAAGAATCCCCTAAGAGAGAAATATGGATTCAACAAAGAGGAATACTTAATAGGAAGTTTTCAAAGAGACACTGAAGGTGATGACCTAAAGTCTCCAAAGTTAATTAAAGGGCCCGATATATTTCTTGAAATAGTTAAGGATAAATATGAAAAAAACAAAAACCTTAAAGTGGTGATAACAGGAAAAAGAAGAAATTACTTAATTGAGAATTTTGAACTTAATAAAATTCCCTATAAATATTTCGAAATGGTTGATTTGGAAACATTAAATGAACTTTATAATCTTTTAGATATTTATCTAGTTACTTCAAGAGTAGAAGGAGGACCCCAGGCGATTATTGAATGTGCTATAAGTAAAACTCCAGTTTTATCTACTGATGTAGGTATAGCATCAGAAATATTAAGTAAAGAATCAATTTTTAATTTGAATAATTACCTACAAGACATTGAGAATGCTAAACCAAATATTGAGAATGCTTATAAAATGGCTCAAGAACTTATAATACCTAAAGGTATGAGAAAGTTTAGAGAAATGATTATTGATAATTATGAAAATTAGTATAGGTTCTAA
>MDSZ01130999.1_pt1 | contig 12929 bp, 16 predicted proteins | sample 811201 | NCBI WGS metagenome assembly MDSZ01 (sample SAMN05326647, study PRJNA326480) | marine metagenome | isolation source: seawater | place: Indian Ocean: North | collected 2010
CTGAATCAAACGGGCTAGGACTTCCCGTCTAATTCATAATTGCCGCATCCAATCTGCTCCCAAAGCTCATCCTCCTGAATTCGATGGAATTCCCCATCCGCGATACAATCCAATATGTATTCCGGAACCGACATTCTTTCAGGGCTGTCATGGTGGACTGTCCTGAAAAGCACCCTTTCAAGCACTTTTATTTTTTGGAATCCTAGCCAGTTGTGCGAATTGTTGTCCGCGTTATCAATAATTTTAAATGTCAGATTTTTCATACGCTCAATACATTTTCGTTAATGGTTTTGTTCAGTAATTCAAGAGACTCATCCTCATCATCTATATCCTGGTATTCTCCATTGGGGTCATTCCATTGAAGCATCCGGATTCGCTGCTCATGGTCGAAATCCTCCGGATAACGTCTGGCCCACGCGAATTGATCCAGCCAAGGCAGCGCGTAGAATACTTCAGATATCCAGAAGTCAAACAGCATAGGCTCCAATTCCTCCCGCGTTTCTGCCATGCGCGAGTCATTCATCACCTCGCATCCGAAGCATTCAATGATCGCTGCCCCGCGCGATGATTTGGGCGCGCGTTCGGGATTCAATTCATGGATGTGCAAACCACCTTCGTAAACGTGAAGCGCGCGAAGGTCGCCCAATTTATAGCCCAATAGGCAAGGCAATAAACCGGCCTTGTGCATTGAATTGTAATCGGTGAGCGCGCGATGGGATTCCCTGAATCGCGCGTATAGCGCGAGTGAATGATCGCTTAATGTTTTGCTGTAGTTCATTTCCATTGTCCTGTTTTGTTGTCTAGCGTGGCGTTGGGGTTATGACCTTTTGCGATTAGCTTGCGCGCTTTTCTCGCAACGCGCCCGCGTCCTTCCGCGATTTCACCCAATGTAAGCGGTTTCATTCGGACGGCTGTTCCGAAAATAAGGTTTATCTCGCGATTTAAGTCTGTCCACATGGCAATCTCCGCTTTCGCGCGATCACCGTTTTCAATAGCTAAATAATCTTGTTCAGTTTTCATGGTTTCAATTTGATTTTTCGATTCGTTCCAATTCTCCCAAAACTTCCATTGATTTTATGGGCAATTCCAATTCGATGTGATTCAAGGCGCGCGCGAGTGATTCCCGCGCGAGCGCAATATCTGCCTTATGGGTTGCCGGTTGAGATAATGCCGCAAGCGCGCATTTGGCCGCGCGTAGCAGATCGGGCGCGAGCGCGAATAGATTAGCGCGAGCGCGATTCTGCTCTGGCATTACGGCAAGCAATTTTGAGCGCGCCGTTTCTCGGCTTTCATCATTAATAAATGAGTACTCGCGCAAAATCAACTTGTCGCCTTGAGTCTCTACCAGGATTTTGTTGTCAGTGTTCATGGTGTGTTAATCCTTTCCGTTTGCTTCCTTGTCTAATTTCTTACCGTATTCGCCAGCCGCAAATGCGGCGCGCTCAAAATCGGAAATGCGGGCTTTGAATGTATGGTAGGCGTCCCAAGGATCGGTTGCGTTTTCCACAATCTCAATCATTTCAAGGGTTAAAAAATCATCGCGGCGCAACGCGCTTTCTTTGTTGAAGCCTTCCCCTATGTTTTGACTTTCACCGACTACGGCGCGCAATTGTTCGCGTTGGGCGGGAGTCATTTCGCAGTATTCTATTTTTGTTTTCATGATGTTTTTTCTCCGTTTAAAGTTTAGCCCAAAACGCGCGCCCAATTGGAAAGCGCATTGGATTTTCCGGCCCGCATGACAATTGCCAGTGTGTCGATTTGGTCGAATAGCTCGCGGCCCGTAATTGACAGTCCAAGCTTTTCGGCGATGGTGTCGCACGTCCATTGAAGCGCAAATGGCCCGCCAAGATTGCCGCCGCCGCCATGCCATGAAATTTTCTTGTGCAAAACATGGGCCAAGGGTTTGGCGGATGATTTTGGCGCGTTGGCCAAGAGTTTGCCGGTTCGGGAATTGAACACGCCCGCCATCGCCTCGCGCACAATCTCCGGAGCCGGTAGGATTAACGGCTTGGCGTGATTCTCACGGGCGCGCAAATGCATTGTGCGCCGTTTGGTTTCAATGTTCGCGGCCCATAATTCCGCGCGCTGAATTGCTTTGTGTGTTTTCATGTTTGTCCTAGTTTTCCTGGTTTTTTGTTTGTCCGGTATATCCGGAAAGGGCGCGCCGATATTAAACCGGCGGGCCGTGTTCCGATTATTTCCGTTTTACGTTTGCCGCCTTGTCACAATCATCCGGCAAACTTGCCGCGATAATTAGAGCAAAGGGAATTGCCCAAAATAGGATGATTGAAAAAATCATTGCGCGGCCTTTCCGTTGGCAATTTCCGTTGCTTTCCGTTTGCTTTGTCCATGCGCCGCGAATCCGATAATGGCCGAACGGTTTGCATGGCTGCATAGTTTGCAATCGGCGCAACTTTTGGCGTCGAGATATTGCGCCGGACAAACGACAACCTTGCGCCCGTCCGGAGTTGTGCGCGGCAAATTCGCCGTGCGCTCGCGGTATTCGGCGAGGGTTTCCGTAAATTCGCCCTTGTTCGCCTTGCGCCCGTATTCTTCCGGAAGTATTGAAACCACCGGCCCGATATCCAACGCGGCCAATTGATCCGCCTCCGCCACCGTATCCGCAGACAAGTTAACGGTGAAACCGCTCGAATTTGATTCGGCCACAAGTTTGGCATTTAGGCGGTTGGTTGCATTGGCATTGTCAACCGGCTTGTGAGTATAGGTGAAACCGCGTTTGCCCGCGTTCGCTTTGATCAATTGGCGGATGAAGCGCGCGGATATTTTGTTATTCTCGCCGCATAAATCACCGGCTTGATTATGCCGCCATAATTGGCCGTCAGGTAACGCTTTCACGTTTTCCAGGAAATTAGTCCATGACTCGCGCGCGGTAGATCGCGCGGTTTTATCTAACTTGCGCCAATGGATGGCGAGCGGGCCGCCCTTGGCATAACAACCGCCCGTTTTGAGCGGGCAAGCATCGGGGCACGAATCGCTCGCGGTGGTGCTAACGGGTATTGGGCCGGTTTTGCGGTTGGATGATTCGCGCACAAAGTGTACGCGCGGATGATATTGGCTTGCGCCTTGTGTCTTTTTCATTTGTCCTAGTGTTTCCCTGCGGGCCGGTTGGAGCCGGTAGCGCGTTCGATTGTCCTAGGTTGGCCGCGCGTCCGCAGGGATTTGCCAACCTAGGAAATGGCGCATTGCTTGCGCTTCCCTATGTCTCGCACAGTCTATCCATTCTGACAAGCCAAAAGGTAACACTTTTTAACATTATTTATTCCCAATGAATTTTGGACTAGTTTTCCCCGTCCCTATTGCTTTAAATAAGCGCGCTTTTAGTATGCCAGATAAATTGACAATCATTCGCCCAGAAGCAAAGCGAGGCCGCAAACAAGCCCTTGCCACAGTTAGCGAGCAGCAAATAACTGAAGCGGAAGACGCTATGAAATTGGGCTTTCCGCAAGCTAGGGTGGCCGGTTTGCTTGGGATAAGTGAGGCGGCATTAAGTCGGGCAATGAAGCGTGATGATGGGATTGGGGAAAGGCTCGCACGCGCTAAAGCGGAAGGCATAAAAAATAACCTTGCCGTGATTCAAACGCATGCGGCCAAGAGTTGGCAAGCCGCGGCATGGTTGCTTGAACGGTGCAACGGTTCCCAATTTGCCCAACCTAGCACTCAACCGGCGCAAAACGTGCAAATCAACCTGCAAAACGTCCTAGCAGCACAAGCCAAACGGCCCGCCGAGCAAGTCAAGGTTGCCAAATCATCCCGCAAAAACAGTAGTTAAACGCGGTTTGGTTGGCGTGGCCGTCAATTGAATACAACCGATATTGTGCGAATGAAAGCCAAGAAATCCGGCAAAACACACCACCACGGAGACACCACCACCCCCCTCCCCCCCGTGGGTGCTATTGCTGCCCCCCCTTCCAAATCAGCCCCAACAAAAAGAGGTCGCCCGAAGGGGAGCAAGAATAAGCCGAAGCCTACGAAGGATGCGGTTAGCAAGGAGTATGACTTGCAGTGGTTTCCGGAGAGGTGGATGGGTGAGAGTCCGTATCCTTGGCAGTTCAATGTATTGGAGGCTTTAAATTATAAGGAGAGTCGTGTTGCGTTGAAGGCGGCTAATGGCAGTGGTAAGACGAGTATGGTGGCGGCTAGTGCGGTGTTGTGGCACGTTGTGAATTTTCCGGATAGTTTGTGTGTGTGTACGGCGGGTGTGTTCCGGCAGATTGAGGCGGCGTTGTGGCCGAGCATTAAGCGTGGGGTACAGACGATGACGGGAGGGGAGGGGTTTGAGGTAACACAAAGTGGGTTGCGGTTTGTGAATGGTGCGCGGGCGATTGGGTTTAGTGCTAGTGATCCGCATAAGGCGGAGGGTTGGCACAGGCAGGGGCCGACAGACAATTTGATGTTTATTGTGGATGAGGCGAAGGCGTGTGAGGATGGGATATTTCATGCGATGGAGAGGTGTCAGCCCAGCCGGATATTGATTATGAGCAGTCCAGGTGCTGCTGCTGGGTATTTTTATGAGGCATTCACGAAGCATCGTGAGAGGTGGGATACATTTACGGTTACGGCTTTTGATTGCCCTCATTTGACCAAGGATTGGATTGACGAGCAGATATCGACGTATGGCGAGAAGAGTCCGTTGATACGTTCGATGATCTATGGGGAGTTTGTGGATGACTCGGAGGATGGGGTGGTGTTGGGTTTGAGGGAGTTGGAGGGGTGTTTACAGGAACCGCCGGAGAGGAAGGATGGGATGCGGGTGGCCTTTGTGGATTTTGCGGCTGGCGGGGATGAGACGGTGTTTTGTTTGCGGGAAGGCAATGAGATCACGCAATTGGAGACTTGGAAGGAGCGGGACACGAACAGGACGATTGGGAGATTGATTAATTTGTTTGATCGTCATGGATTGGTGGCTGATGAGATTTACGGGGATGAAGGCGGGTTGGGGTTGCCGATGTGTGATGCGTTGGCTGAATCTGGTTTTTCCATCCACCGCGTTAATTTTGGTGGCAAACCATTTGATGGGAGATATCAGAATCGCGGATCGGAGATGTGGCACACGGCGGCTCGGACAATAGCCAATAAGGAGGTGCGATTGATTGATGATCAAAAGCTCCAACAACAGCTTGTTACTAGGCGGGTGGAGGTGAGTCGCACCGGCAAGCTGGGATTAGAGGCTAAAGACAAGATGAAATCGCGCGGCCTTGCCTCTCCAGACCGTGCTGACGCCGTTTTGGGCGCGATAGCCTGTGGCGGTGGGGTAGGGGGCAGTTGGGAGCGTTATAGCTCATTTTCGAAGCCTTCACTTTCCGAGCTTATGGAAGACGCCCAACTACTCGCTGAAGAATCTTCCCTGCCATCGGGCATGGATGCGGGTGGGTAATCTTTTCTTACCCCGCTTTTTTACAGGTGTTCCCCAATTACTTCATGGGATTTATTTAAAATGGGATATACTTCGCCTCCCCTCTTTTCATAGGGGTACTACCCCCTTCTTTTCATAGGGGGGTACTCCTCTAATCCCGTAGGGGGTACTCCCTTATTCCTGTAGGGGTACGGGTAACCTTTTTCTTTGAAGCATTTGCCAATAAGTTTCGTCTGTATTCCTATTGTCACAAGATGACATCTTGTGGTAATGCAACTTTTGGGCGTGGTGTTGTGGTAGGCGTGGAGATCGCGCTTCAGGCTTGGGATTGTAGCAATTGTTAACGGGGGTTAACGAGTCAGTAGCCGCATGAATCAGTAGCCGCGCCTTTTTAGGCTTATGCCAAGGAAATTTGTTTATCAAGGGGTTACGGGGCCGACTTCCTACAAGGATGGTCAATTTGCCGCCGACATGGTCGAACATCGGGCAGACCAGAAGAGAGTGAAACGAGTTCTACGCAATCAAAAGCCACTCGAAGCCCTCAAATCTATGAACAAGCTCAACGAGCATCAAAAAGATATGCAGAAGTTGAGGGATATTCAGAAGTCGAAGATTAATAAGTACGGCACATGAGCGAAGAGATTTACACTTCAGTCCTCGACGATATTAAAAGCCGGACAAGTTGGGAAACCCGTCAGGGCTTGTGGTATCAGATGCGTACTGATGGGCTGGCTCGGAAGGCCAAGCCTTGGGGTCGCGCAGCGGATATGCATTTCCCGCTGATTGACACCACCATTAACAAGCTAAAGCCCAGTTTCTTTCAGCAGTCTATGGGGTTGGATGTGTTGGCAACATTCGTGCCGATGCGCCAGCAACTTTCCGCTTTCACCGCCACCGCCGAACAATGGTTCAGCTACAAGCTCCATGAGAAATCCAACTACTCCACGGAGGTAATGAGTTGGATTGATTATATGCTCACAAGTGGTCGTGGAATTATAAAAATTTTTTGGAATCCGGATAAGAAGCAAGTGGAGTTTCAGTCCGTTGATCCTATGCACCTAATCGTCCCACCTTGGACGAAGGATTTGGAGGGGGCAGACCGCATCACACAAGTCATACCAATGAGTATGGATGCGTATAAGCGCGCTGGCATCTACGCCACCAGTGAAGAGGTGATGAAGAAGCTGCGGGGTGGGAAAGTTGAAGATACTGGCATTTCCTCGGAGTACCTTAACAAGCGGGAAATCCGCGAAGGACTCACTCATTCCGAGGACAAAGACCAGATTATTGTCTGGGAAGTTTACACCCAAGACGATGAAGGCAAATGGACTGTGCAAACATTCTCGCCACAAGCTCCGGAAGTGAAGCTGCGCGATGATATGGAGGTTCCGTTTGACCACGGAAAACCGCCCTTCGTGGCGTGTGAGTACGAAATCACTGACGGAGGTTGGTACAGCCCGCGCGGAGTGTGCGAAATGCTCGCGCCCTTCGAGGCCGCTCTTTGCAAGTTGTGGAATGAGAAACTGGACAGTGCCACACTGTTTAACCAGCCCATGTTCCGCTCCGAACGCGACCTGCCGAACTCCATCAATTTGCGGATGAAACCTGGACAAATCCTACCGTTTGGTATCGCGCCGGTTACCATGCCTCAACCGCCGCTGGATTTTGATAAGGAAATAGTCCGCACTCAATCAATCGCTGAAGGGCGTGTCACTGTTCCCGATTACGGTATCACTCAAGTGATGAATACCCGTGACCGGCGCACTGCCACGGAAATTGAATCCATCAATGCCCAATCGGCCCAATCAATGGACTTGCGACTGCGCCTGTTCCGTCAGGCATTGGGCAAGATGTTCCGGCAAGCCTACGAGTTGCTGATTCAGTACGACAAGAAATCGCTCCAATTCCGGTTCCTAGAGGATTCGCTCAATGTCGATCCGGTGGCACTACACGATGACTACCAAATTGAACCGCGCGGCGGCATGGACATGGTCAGCCGACAAATGCTGCTCAATAAGGCAGTGCAACGGAAAATGCTCTTGGGCCAAAGCCCGTGGATTGACCAAGTCGAACTGGATAAGTCCATCCTTGAACTGGAAGACCCCAGCCTCATTGCCCGTCTGGTGCGTGATCCGCAAAACAAGGTGCAGGATGAGGTGGAAGACGAGCAACGGACAATCCCAGCGTTGTTGCTAGGGCAAAATGTTGCAGTCAAACAATACGAAAATTTACAGGGCCGGATACAGGTGCTGATGGGTTTCATCGAGCAATCCCGTGCAACCGGCCAACCTATAAGCCCGCAAGGGCAGCAAGCAGTACTGGCCCGTTTGGGCGGACTAATCAGCGCGTTGGAGGTAGTCGATGCCAACACCGCGCGCGCGTTGCGGAAAGATGTGCAGAAGTATCTAGAGACAACTGGAATCATCGCAAACCAAGAGGAAGCGCAAATGCCACAAGTTCCCGTAGATGCCTCCATCCCGCAGCCTGAAGCCGCGCCGGAGCCGCCAGTACAACCGCAGGAAGCAGTAGCCTAATGGCAAGAGATAAAGACAAAATGAAATGCAACTCGCCGCGCCGAATCACAAAAGGCGAAGCGGGACATGGAAGAAAAAAGTTTGTTGTCAAGGCTTGCTCCGGTGGCAGAGAGAAAATCGTCATGTTCGGTGATGCCAACATGGAAATAAAAAAAGACAACCCAGAGAGACGCAAAAACTTCAGGGCCAGACATAACTGCGCTGAAGCAAAAGACAAGATGTCTGCGAAATACTGGTCATGTAAGGCGTGGTAATGAAGGGCAAGAAAAAGAAGACCAAGAAGGTTAAGTACTAATGCGACTTTTAAGATTCATCCGCATCGCTTGGGCGATGAGTAGCAGGTTGCCTTGGGTGGAGGACGCCGAATGGGAAGCGGATGATATCAATGCATTGCGCCAGTTTCTGGTTAGCAAGCAGGGGCGGAAGTTCCGCCGTTTACTACTTAACATGGTGCTGCGCCAAAACGCTCTGGTGGCAGCGCAAACGGACAGAAACAAGTTACAGCATGAGGCTGGCTTTGCTAACGGCATGAGAATGACCGTTCATACTGTCGAATCTCTGGCTCGCGAAATCGAGCCGGTAGACGAACTTTCATCGGACGTATTCGGGGTCGGACGTTCGATGAGTGAAGACCCCACAGCACGGCGCGCGTTTTGATTGCGTATGCGCGACGAGGAACAGCAATCACTATTGGAGCGTTAAATGCCTGAAGAAAATGCAGAAGTAACTGAAGAGCAACTGGTTCAAGCGGCATCGCAATATGATGCCGCTATCGAGGCAGGTGAAGAACCTGAAGTCACCATCGAGGAGCAACCCGAAAGTGATGAAGGTGATGTAACCGAAATCAAAGAGCAGATGCAGGAAGAAGCCGAGCAGGAAGAACAGGCATCGGACGCTGAAGAACAGTCCAGTTCAGAAGAACCGGAACCGGAAGAGAAGGCAGAGGAGAAGCCGGTAAGCAAGTACGAGAAAAACCGCCGGAGGCAATCTGAAGCATGGGAGAAAATAAACTCCCAGAAGGAAGAAGCCAAAAAGCGGGAAGCAGAGTTGGAGAAGCGCGAAAAGGAGTTGGAAGAACAACACCAGAAGATCGCTGCCAACAAAGGCTATCGTGATGAAGACGGGCATTCCGCTGATGACTTCGAGAAGGCGGCAAAAGAGTTCGACCAAGAAGGTGAATCCGACTTGGCGGCAGCGGCCAGGAAACGCGCGGAGGAATATCGCGGGCGAGAGAAAGAAGCCCAAGAGCAATCTTCCCGTGCTGAAGTCGAAGAGATTCGGAAGAACCAGCAAAATGAATTGCGGGAAAAACATCCGGAACTCAACGACCCTAACTCGGAGTTGTTTAAGGAAGTCGCGTCTCTCATGGCTACCTATCCAGTGCTGCAATTTGATCCATACGGATTGAAGGCGGCGGTGGATGTAGCTCAATTGCGCCAAAACTCAAAAGAAGCCGACTCCCTACGGGAACGGGTAGGTGAACTGGAGCAACTGGTTAACAAATACGAAAAGAAAACATCAGTGGGGGGAGGATTTACCACCGCCAAAGTTTCTGGAGACAAGAACTTTGACGATATGGACATCGGCGAGCAGGACAATTATTTGCTCCAAGCCGCGATGGCCCATGACGATAACCTCTAGCCCGCTACTAACACGAAGATAATACTATGGCTACTAACACTAGTTCCACATTATCCAACCAGTATCAGAATCATTTCAGCAAGAAATTGCTGTCCTATGCTGTTCAAGCACTGGTTTTGGATCAATTCGCAGAGAAGGTCGCCCTTCCTGCAAAGGCCGGAAACAAGGCAATCTCGATGTTCCGTTATGGCGCGCCGAGTACGTCTGGTATTGAAACCCTCTCAACCGAGGGAACCAAACCATCGGGAACCCGTTCCCTCTCGCTCGCTAAAATTGACAAGTCGCTCATTCAGCGCGGTCAGGTGATTGAGTTGACGGACATCCTGACTCAAACCGACCTGTTCAACAGCCTCCAGCAAAGCATCAGAACTCAAGGTGAAGATGCTGCTCTGGACTTGGACACGCTTACTCGCAATACGCTGGTGGGTTCCAATGTGGCTGGTGACGCTAAAGAAAACGGCGACGGTTCCGCTCTGGACAACAGCGACACTCTTACCGAGATGTACGCTGGTGGTTCCACGGACTACACCGACTTCTGCGCCACCACTTCCGGCAATACGCTGGCAGCGAGCGACATCCTTGATGCCGTGACCAAGCTGAAGATCAATCGCGCTACTCCTGCCAAAGGCGGAATGTATGTTGCGGTGGTCAGCCCGCAGGTCTTGAGCGATGTGATGAAGATCAATGAGTGGTTGAATGCCGCCCAATACAGCAATGTTTCCGAACTCTACAAGGGTGAGGTTGGTTCGTTGTTTGGTGCTAAATTCATCGAAACCACCAACCCGTTTGTTAGCGGAAACGCCAACACTGCGGATGATGATCGCTTCGATTATGACGCTTCTGCCGGTAACGGTGTTGCTGCTGACAAGAACGTGTACGCCACCCTGTTCCTCGGACAACAGGCATACGGTGTGCCGAACTTGGGTTCGCAGTCTCCGTTCAGCCCGAAGGTCATCATTGCGGACGGGCCGGACAAGAGCGACCCACTCGATCAGAAGATCACCGTATCGATCAAATGCTACTGGGGTGCGTTGCGACTCAACCCGAACTACTACGCCATTATGCGCTCCAAGACCGCATACAGTGGCTAAAAATAAAACAGACCATGCATAAAGGTAAAAAGCCAAAAGGCGTGGTTCTTATGATCGCCGTGGGGGGTGGGGCTGAAAAGCCCCGCCTCTCCGGCAACTCGGAAACCAGTAATAAAAAGACAATGATTAAAATTCCTTTGGGCGCATTATCCAACATGGATGAAGAGGGTGATGCTGCCATGCCCGAAAATGGCGATATGGTTCAAATGAACAACGTCGAGGGCGTTGTCAAAAACATTGATGGCGAAGAAGCCCATGTTGAGCTTCAGACCGTTGAAGGCCAACCCATCGAGTACGTTGATCACAAGAAAGAGGATTCGGAAGAAGAATCTGATGATGATCGCTTGATGAAGATGGCGGAAGAAGAGGACGAAAAAGCCGGTTACTAATTATGCCGATTTACCAGTTCAAGTCTGAAGGCGGCGAGGTCATCGAGGAGGTGGTTCCGGTTGGAACTAAAGACATCATTTTTGATGGAGAAAAATACTCCAGATGTTTGGAGCCAACAGGGTTTGCCTTTACCGGCAACGCTATCGGAATGCCGTCCCAGACTGAACAGGTGAAGCAGGGGTACTACAAGTTAGAGTGTGAGGGGGGTTCAGGCTTCAAATCTTCATACAGTAAGAAACAAATCAAAAAGGCGTGGGGGATTTAAATGGCAACTTTATCGGGGCGGACTATTGCATCGAGCTACACTGAACTGCTCAAAACGACATCAAGTAGTGGCGTTACCTCGTCTCTGGACACGGTGCAGGACGGTGACGCTACCGATTCCGCACTTCAAATTTCATCAGCGGCGGTCAAATCCACCGGCACGTTAACTTCCACCGGAAACTTTGACGTAGCCACGGATAAACTTACGGTCAACGCGACCAGCGGGAATACTGCCGTTGCCGGTACTCTGGATGTTACGGGCCAAATTACCGGCAATGTCACCGGCAATGTCACCGGAGACGTAAAAGCTACAGACGGCACTTCAGTACTTGATAGTGGCACGGACGGAACTGACGCAACTTTCACTGGTACAGCCACCAAGGCCGACCAACTTTCTACCGCCAGGAACATTGAGCTAACCGGAGATGTCACTGGCAATGTAAATTTCAATGGCACAGCGGATGTAGACATTGCGTCCACCTTGTCTAACACGGCAGTCACTGCTGGTACATACGGTTCTGCTACTGCCTCTCCTCGCTTTACTGTTGATGCCAAGGGGCGCATTACCGGAGTTTCCGAGGTTACCATTACAGGTGGTGGCGGAGGGGGCGGAGGTGGGTCTGACGCGACATCGATTCAGGGTGTTGCTGTTAGTTCCACTGATCCCACGACTGACGGTGAGGCACTGGTTTACACTGGCTCGGAGTATGAAGCTGTTGCAGTGGTCAAGGATGCCAATGCGGTTTCAACCAACACTGCCAGCAAAGTGGTCAAGCGCGATTCCTCTGGTGACTTCGCCGCTGGAACTATCACTGCTGCCTTAACCGGAAATGCATCTACTGCAACTGCATGGGCAACGGGACGGGATGTTGCGCTTACGGGTGATGTCACTGGTACGGCAACCGGAGTGGATGGTTCGGGTAATGTATCAATCTCCTCCACCTTGGCTAACTCCGGTGTCACTGCTGCAACTTACGGTGATGCAAATACAGTAGCTCAAGTAGTGGTTGACGCTAAAGGGCGAATCACTACTGCGACTGACGTAGATATTTCCATCACCACCTCGCAGGTAAGTGACGCTGGTACTGCCGCCACACTCAATGCCGCCGATGCCAACTGGAATGCTAACAAGATACAGGGCAGGGATGTCGCAAGCTCGGCTCCGTCAGATGGTCAAACCCTTTCGTGGAACAATAGTGCAAGTCAGTGGGAACCGACCACGGGCAGTGCCACCAACGCCAACCAGTTGCAGGGTCGTGACATCCAGAATGTTGCCCCGAACGATGGTGAAAGTCTGATCTGGGATAACGGCAATAGTCGCTGGTCACCTGCTGCAATTAACATCGTAACAGATACCACTCCCCAGCTAGGTGGTAACCTAGATGTCAACGGCCAAGACATCGTAAGCACATCCAACGCTAACATTGAGATTGCTCCGAACGGCACGGGCGTAACGAAATTCAAGGGCAACACAAACCCTGGTAAGATTACTCTTAACTGCGAAAACAATAACCACGGGGTTTCTTTAGCCTCTCCAGCACACGCTGATTACAGTGGGGATTGGACGCTTACTCTGCCTACGGGCGCAGGAACTGCTGATCAAGTTCTAGCCACTAACGGCAGCGGGGTAGCAAG
>MDSZ01145277.1_pt1 | contig 12926 bp, 9 predicted proteins | sample 811201 | NCBI WGS metagenome assembly MDSZ01 (sample SAMN05326647, study PRJNA326480) | marine metagenome | isolation source: seawater | place: Indian Ocean: North | collected 2010
CCTCTGTACCTGTATTTAAAATTCTTACTTTATAATCAACAAGTTTTAAATCTTTCAAATAGTCTGCATATTTGTCAAGTTTATCTACATTATTTCTAATCGCATTATCTAATGCATGTACAGGTCCATTCCCCTCACCCTCACAAATAATTTTTTCTCCATCGACTTCTAGTTTAGCTTTTGCTTTTGAAACTATTTTATCTACATCATTTTTTGATACTGATACATCATATTCTTTTATAGAAATATATCTTGGTATTTTAGCAATAATTCGTCTTGCTAAAAGTTCAAAAGACGCATCTGCTCCATCATAACTATACCCTATAAATTCTCTATCTTTTACTTCTTCTAATAACTTTTTTATTTTTGGATCATCTTCTGAAATATCAATTCCAATCGTCTTAAGTCTAGACATTATATTAGATCTTCCAGATTGATCTGAAACTATTATATTTCTGTTATTACCTACGTCCTCAGGATTAATATGTTCGTATGTTTTAGGATCTTTTTGAACTGCTGATACATGCAATCCTCCTTTGTGTGAAAAAGCTGCGGCACCAACATAAGGTAAATGCTTATTTGGTTTTCTATTTAAAATTTCATCAAGTAATCTAGAACACTGTGTAATATGTTTTATGTTATTTTCTGCAATATTCATCTCAAATTTTTCTGAAAACTCTTTTTTTAGATAGAAAGTTGGTATTAAAGACATTAAATTTGCATTTCCACATCGTTCTCCTAATCCATTTATTGTTCCTTGAACTTGCCTTGCACCTGATAAAACTGCTGCTATGGTATTTGCTACAGCATTTCCAGTATCATTATGAGCATGAATGCCTAAATTCTCACCAGGAATGTGTTTGCTTACTTCTTTAACTATTTTGCTTACCTCATGAGGCAATGTACCTCCGTTTGTGTCACATAAAATAATCCATTGGGCACCATTATCATAAGCAGCTTTGATGCACTCTAAAGCGTATTTTTGGTTCGATTTATATCCATCAAAAAAGTGCTCAGCATCAAACATGAATTCTTTATTATTTTTAACAAAATGCTTTGTTGTCTCTCGTATATTTTCTAAATTTTCTTCATTTGATATTCCTAAAGCTACATCAACATGAAAATCCCAAGATTTTCCAACTAAACAAACTGCACTTGTATTCGAGTTTAAAATGGCAGAAAGTCCAGGATCATTTTCAGCACTTCTTCCTGTTTTTTTTGTCATTCCAAAAGCAGTAAATGTAGATTTTTTAAATTCAATTTTTTTCTGAAAAAATTCTGTATCTGATGGATTGGCTCCTGGCCAACCGCCTTCAATATAATCTACACCTAAATTATCTAAAGCATGTGCAATTTTAGTTTTTTCGTCTATAGAAAAATGTACTCCTTGAGTTTGTGCACCATCCCTTAAAGTTGTATCAAATATGTATAATCTCTCTTTGCTCATTTTATTTTCCAAATTGTTTTACCATCTTTGTCTTCAATTAAAACACCTTTATCTAAAAGCTCTTTTCTAATTTTGTCAGCTAAATTGTAATTTTTAGTGTTCCTCGCATCATTTCTTTTATCTATTAGTATGTTAATTTCTTCTTCAGAAACTTTCATATTACTTTTTTTAAAAGATAACCAATCCTCTTTACTCTCTTCTAATAGACCAACAAAATTACATCCGGCAACAAATTTTTCTTTATCCTCTTGACTCCCAGACTTAGCTTTATCAAATAACTTATGTAGAACAGATATATATCCAGGTGTATTTAAATCGTCATATAATGGCATTAAATCATCTTCATCTATCAAAACTTTTTTGTTTAATTCAAGGTAACAAGAGTACCATTTATCCAAAGTTTTATAACAATCTTCCATTAATTGATCATTCCAATCTAAAGGCTGTCTATAATGTGTGCTCATTAATGCTAATCTTAGGACTTGGCCATTATATTTATTTTTGAAACTATTAATTTTAAGAATATTGCCTTGTGACTTTGCCATTTTTTCTTTGGATATAGTTATAAAACCATTATGAACCCAGTAATTTGCAAATTTTTTATTATTTGCACATACCGACTGAGCTATTTCATTTTCGTGATGAGGAAAAATTAAATCTCTTCCTCCACCATGAATATCAAAAGTTTCTCCTAAATATTTTTTTGACATTACTGAGCATTCTAAATGCCATCCTGGTCTGCCATTGCCCCATGGGGATGACCAGTATGGTTCATTATCTTTGGATGGTTTCCATAAAACAAAATCTTCAGGATTATTTTTGTACTCTGAAATATCAACACGGGAACCAGCTATAAGATCTTCTAATTTTTTATTAGAAAGCTTTCCATAATCTTTAAAATTTTTTACTTTAAAATAAACGTGTTTCTCGCTTTCATAAGCATATTTCTTGCTGATTAAATTTTCTATCATTTCAATCATCAATTTGATATTTTCAGTTGCCTTTGGCTCATTTGTTGGTTTTTCACAATTTAAATAATTGCAATCATCATGAAAAGTTTTTGTAATCTTTTTAGTCAATTCAGAAATTGAAATATTTTTTTCTTTTGATGAATTAATAATTTTATCGTCTATATCGGTAATATTTCTAACATAGGTAACGAATTCTTTTCCATATTTACATTTAAGTACCTTAAAAAGTAAATCAAATACGACTATGGGTCTCGCATTTCCGATATGAGGATCATCATAAACTGTTGGTCCACAAACATACATACCAACATTTTTTTTATCTAAAGGTTCAAATATTTCCTTTTTATTGCCAAGACTATTAGATAAATATATTTCTTTATTCATTAATTCCAATTTCTAAATCCACTAGTAAGTGGAAATCTTCTGTCTCTACCAAAAGCTTTATTTGTAACTTTTGGTCCTGGGGCTGCCTGAAATCTTTTATATTCTGATCTAGCTAAAAGTTGAGCAGTCTTCTCTACAGTTTTTCTATCAAATCCTTTTGATACAATTTTTTCTACAGAAATTTCATCTTCTACAAGACCTTTTAAAATTTCATCCAAGATATTATATTCTGGTAGGCTGTCAGTATCCTTTTGATTGTCTCTCAACTCGGCTGTGGGCGCTTTATTAATTATATTAGAAGGTATTACTTTTCCTTTTGGACCTTTAAATAAGTCTGAAAAATTTTCATTTCTCCATTTACAAAGTTTGAATACATCAGTTTTCCATACATCTTTTATAGGAGCGTACCCACCACACATATCTCCATAAAGAGTTGAATATCCAACTGCATATTCAGATTTGTTTCCTGTTGCTAAAACCATATAACCATATCTATTAGATAGAGCCATTAACAATAAACCTCTCAATCTTGATTGGATGTTTTCTTCAGTTATACCTGGTTCAAAACTTGGACCCTTGAAATCACCTAAAATATTTTCAACAATTTTCATTGCTTCGCTTATTTTTAAATTTGAATATTTTATACTTAACAATTCCGCAGCCTCTTTAGCGTCATTTAAACTTTCGTCTCCTGTAAATGGACTTGGAAGCATTATTGCCTGGACTAAGTCTGAACCAAAAGCATCTGTTGCAACGGCTGCTACCAAAGCAGAGTCAATTCCTCCAGACAAACCTAATACAACTCCAGGAAATTTATTATTATTAACATAATCTCTAAGTCCCAAAACCAACGCTTTGTATAATCTCTCTGAGGATGATGAGCTGTTATTTAAATTTCCTTGTCCTAACCATTTGCCGTTAGTTTTTTGAAAATTTATTTCGGCAGTTTCCTCTTTAAATTCTGAGGAACTATAAAACTTATTTCCATCATGATTTAATGCGAAGGATGAGCCATCAAAAATGAGTTCATCTTGTCCCCCTGTTCTATTTAAATATACTATTGGTAGCTTTGTTTCGTTAACTCTGAGTAAAGCAACCTTCTCTCTCTCCTTGTTTTTTGAAACAGTAAATGGTGATGCATTAATAGCTATAATTATCTCTGCGCCTGACTCTGATAATTTTTGTAATACTGTTTTTGTCCAAATATCTTCACATATAGGTAAACCAAATTTTACTCCTTTTATGTCTATACAATCCTCTAGAGATCCTTGCTTAAATATTCTTTGCTCATCGAATACTCCGGTATTTGGTAATTCATATTTGTCTTTAATTGAAATGATTTTTCCATTTTCAATAACAAAAACTGAATTTTTAATATTATTTTTATCTTTTCTTGGAGCTCCTACAATTATTGCGGATTTTTTATCTTTTGTGCTTTCAGCGAGTTTATTTATTTCCTTTTCAACTAAATTTAAAAAATCATCTCTTAAAACTAAATCGTCAATTGGATAACCTGAAACGTAGAGCTCTGGTGCCACTAGAATATCTACATCGTCTTTTAACCCTGATCTTATAGCTATTAATTTTTCAATATTACCAGATACATCTCCAACTAGCGGGTTCAATTGCGCGAGAGCTATTTTAAGTTTTTTGTCCATTTTTAAGATATAGTAACTTTATATTTATATTGTAGTGAATTAATAGTCATACCTAATTATTTTAAATTAGGCTTAAGAAGCCGCTTTAATAATATTTTTCGCGTAATTTGAATTTTTTTTGATTTCATCTGAAATTAAAAATGCCAATTCTAACGCCTGATCTGCATTTAACCTTGGGTCACAATGGGTGTGGTATCTGCTAGACAAATCTTGATCTGAAATATTTTTTGCACCACCAGTACACTCAGTCACATTTTGTCCTGTCATTTCTATATGAAGACCTCCTGCATACGATCCTTCACTTTGATGGACTTCGAAAACATTCTTTACTTCATTAACTACATTGTTAAATGGCCTAGTTTTAAAACCAGTTGTAGAAACTAAAGTATTTCCATGCATAGGATCACAAGACCAAATTACATTTAAACCTTCTTTTTTTATTCCTCTGATTAATTTAGGTAAAAATTTTCCAACTTTTTCGTGACCGTATCTAGATATTAAAGTAATTTTACCCTTTTCATTTTTTGGATTAATTTTTTCACAAATTTTTGCTATTTCTTCAGCTTTAGATGTTGGACCACATTTAATACCAATAGGATTTTCAATTCCTCTGCAAAATTCGACATGTCCACCATCTATTTGTCTAGTTCTATCACCTATCCATACAAAATGAGCAGATGTATCATGGTACTCTCCAGTAGTTGAGTCGATTCTGGTCATACTTTCTTCAAAAGGCAAGTGTAGAGCCTCATGTGATGTCCAAAAATTTACTGTATATAATCTTCTGTTAAATTCCGGTGTAATTCCACAAGCCTCCATAAATGCCAAGGCGTCTGCAATTTTATCCTCTAATTCTTTAAATTTTTTTGCTTGCGGACTTGTTTTAATATAACCTAAATTCCATAAGTGAACTTTTTTCAAATCTGCAAATCCTCCATTTGAAAAAGCTCTTAATAAATTTAATGTAGATGCAGATTGAGAGTATGCTCTAAATAATCTTTTTGGATCTGGTCTTCTTGACTTTTCATTAAATTCAATACTATTAATATTATCTCCTAAATAACTTGGAAGTTCTTTTTCTCCTTGTTTTTCAGTTGGTGCACTCCTTGGTTTAGAAAATTGTCCAGCTATTCTTCCAAGTTTAACTACAGGAAGTGATGCTGAATAAGTTAAAACAAGTGACATTTGTAAAATTACTTTAAATGTGTCTCTTATATTGTCTGGGTGAAATTCGGCAAAACTTTCTGCACAATCACCGCCCTGTAACAAAAATGCTTTGCCGTCTACGACATTAGCAAGTTGATCTTTAAGGTGTCTTGTTTCTCCAGCAAAAACTAAAGGAGGAGATGATTTTAATTTATTTAAAACCATATTTAGCTCCTTATCATCCTCATATTTAGGAATGTGTTTTACAGGATATTTTCTCCAACTATTTGTTTTCCAATTTTTCATGTTCAACTACTGATTGTTCTATCAAAGTTTTATTTTTATTCAACTGTTACTGACTTAGCTAAATTTCTTGGCTTATCAATGTCACAATTCTTTAATAATGCTACATGGTAAGCCAAAAATTGAATAGGAATAGTTAAAAGAAAAGCACTTAAATGAGACTGAAAATCTGGCAATTCAAATTTAAATCTAATGTTTTCGCTTAGTGTTTTTGACTTATCATTAGTGATCATCAACACCTTGCCGCCCCTAGCTATAACTTCCTGCATATTTGATATGGTTTTTTCAAAATACCTATCTTTTGGTGCCAAAACTACTATTGGCATCCCATCCTCAATTAAAGCCAGTGGCCCATGTTTCATTTCTCCCGCAGCATATCCCTCAGCATGTATGTAAGATAATTCTTTAAGTTTTAATGCTCCTTCCATTGCGATGGGATATGAATATCCACGACCTAAATACATTGTACCTTTTGCATTAATAAAATCTCTAGCAATTTCTTGAATTTCTTTTTGTTTATTTAATGTATCTTTGATTAGTGATGGCAATCTTATAATTTCATCTATAATTTTTTTATATTCAGAATTACTCAAATCAACTCGTTCTTTTGAAATTTTTAATGTTAACAGTAATAATACAAGCATTTGTCCAACAAATGCTTTAGTAGAAGCAACGCCTATCTCAGGTCCAGCGTGTATTGGTAAAACGAAATCTGATAATCTCGCTATGGAGCTTTCAACAACATTTACAACTCCACATGTCTTAACGCCATACTTTTTACATTTCTCAAGAGCCGCATATGTATCTGCGGTTTCTCCTGATTGTGATACAAATATATATAAATCATCTTTTCTTAATTTGACGTTTCTGTATCTAAATTCTGATGCAATATCTGCTTCCACATCAATTGAGGTAAATTCCTCTATCCAATATTTAGCCATTAAACAAGAATGATATGCAGTTCCGCATCCAATCAATCTGATTTTTTTAATTTTAGAGGGCTCGATTGGAATGTTGTATATATTAATCTCATTTCTTGATTTATCTAAATATTCGTTCAAACATTTTTTTGTAGTTACATTTTGTTCATCAATTTCTTTAGACATGAAATCCTTGAAGTCTCCTTTATCAGCAATATTATCTTCGTGAGATAGTTCAAAAACCTCCTTATTGATCTGCTTTTTATCCTTGTTATAAAATTCAACTTTTTCTTTTGAAAGGAGACAAAAGTCACCATCATCTAAATAAGAAATTTTATTAGTCATTGTTTTCAGCGCATAGGAGTCCGAACCAATAAAATTTTCGTTATGGCCATATCCAACCGCAAGAGGGCTTCCTCTTCTGGCACCTACTACAAGATTTTCGTAATTTTTAAAAATTACACCTAGTGCAAAACTTCCTATTAATTTATTTAATGTTTTGAAAATACTATCAACTAAATTTTCTTTTTTTAAAAAATCTGTAAGAATAATTGTTATTACCTCAGTATCTGTTTGAGACTTAAAAATGTAACCTTTTGACTCGTACTCTTTTTTTAATTTATCAGAATTCTCAATTATACCATTGTGAACAACTGAAACCTCCTCAGTTGAATGTGGGTGTGCATTAATATGATTAGGAACTCCATGGGTCGCCCAGCGTACATGGCCTATCCCTAAATCTCCTTTTGAAGGATTTTCAAACAAAATTTTTTCCAAATTTTCTACTCTGCCTGAGCATTTTTTTTCATCAATTAAACCTTTATTCAAAGTAGATATACCTGCTGAATCATAACCTCTATATTCAAGCTTTTTTAAAGCTCCTATTATACTTGAAGACACAGACTTATTGCTAACGATACCTACTATTCCACACATAAATTATTTTTTTTTTCTTTTATAATTTTTTATTTCTTGTTGATTAGATCTAGTTAAAGCTAACGAATTTGCTTTAACTTTTTGTGTTATTACAGATCCGGCTCCTACTATACTATTATTGTTTAGTGTAACGGGTGCTACTAAAGAGGAGTTCGATCCGACAAAAACATTATTTTTAATTCTAGTTTTGTATTTTTTTATTCCATCAAAATTACAAGTAATCGTTCCCGCACCAATATTAACATTGGTGCCGATATTTGTATCACCTATGTAAGATAAATGACTTACTTTAGATTTTTTACCAACTATACTTTTTTTTATCTCAACAAAATTACCAATTTTTGAACCACTCTTTAGTTTAGTTCCAGGTCTTAGTCTTGCATAAGGTCCTATAGTAACATTATTTTCAATCTTAGAATTTTCAATGTGTGAAAATGAGTATATTTTAACATCATTTCCAATTGTAACTTTTTCACCAATTACGACATAAGGCTCTATCGTTACATTATTTCCAATTTTTGTGTCTTTTGAAAAAAAAATTGTTTCTGGAGAAATCATTTTAACACCTTTGTTTAAAAAACTTTCTCTTAATTTTGCTTGTTCTTTATTTTGTTTTGTTTGTTTCATTTGCTATTTTGGTTATAGTTAAGTAATAAAGATATTTAATTCACAAAATATTTCTTAATAATACTTTTATATGAGTCAAAAATTAACAATATTATTTGATCTTGACGGAACTTTGGCGGACACTGCACCAGATTTAATGAAGGCTCATAATTATGTTATGGAAAAATTTGGTTATTCATCACGTAATATGGATGAAATTAGAAATTTAGTGGGAAGAGGTGCTGCAGTAATGATTGGAAGGTCAATCTGGGGGTCTGCGCGAAAAGAACTCTCTAAAATTAGTGATGAAAATGTAAAAAAAGAAATGACCAAGGAGTTTATTAAATATTATCAAAAAAATATTGTGATAGATACCAAGCTCCTTAATGGTGTTTATGAATTTCTAACATGGTGTAAGTCAAAAAAAATTTCAATGGGTGTTTGCACAAATAAACAAGAACATTTAGCTATTGAAGTTTTAAAAAAAATAAAAATTTATGATTTTTTTGAATATGTTGCTGGCGGCAATACCTTTGAATATTGCAAACCTGACCCAAGACATATTACAAATATGGTTGAAGTCATGGGTGGAGAAATAAAAAATACAATTATGATTGGTGATAGCGAAAATGATGCTGATGCTGCAAAATCTGCTGGGGTTCCAATGATTTTAATTGAAGACGGTTACACTGAAAAAAAAGTTGAACAAATTTACCATAATCACTTAATTAAAGATTTTGTAGATCTAGATCAATTGATATTAAAGTATATTAATGATTGATTTAAATATTTTATTTCCACTTATTTCGTTTTACTTTGTAATGTATGTAACACCTGGTCCTAACAATGCAATGGTCCTAACGTCAGGATTAAAATTTGGTTTTTTAAAATCGATCCCCCATATGACAGGCATTACAATAGGCCATGTAACTCAATTAATACTCGTTTGCTTAGGCCTTGGAAAAATTTTTCAAATCTTTCCACAATTACAAGATATTTTAAAAATAATTTGTGCAATTTATTTAGTATATTTAGGATATAAAATTATTGGATCATTTAATAAAATTAAGGAAGATGATTCAAGACCGCTCAAATTTTATGAGGCAGCATTATTTCAAATCATAAATCCTAAAGCATGGACTATATCCTCAATGGCTGCTTCTGGATTTTTGCCTAGTAATGGAAATCTAATCACATCAATTTTGTTTATTAGTTGCGTTGCTTTAATAATTTGCCCATTATCAATTTCACCTTGGGCGGCTTTTGGCTCAGCTATAAAGAATATGGTTAAGAATAATAGAATAAAAGTCATGATTGAATATTTGTTAGCCTTTTTACTTTTAATAACAGCCATTTTGATTGTAATAGATTAAAAATTTTATATTACTAATACTTTAAAATTTAAGGAGATAAATTGATTACACATATTATAAAAGTTTACCCATCAAAATTTAGATTATCTAAGAGAAAACAATTAGCTTGGAAGATTGCAGAAATTGCAAGCGATAATGCAAAACTTAATAAAGACTCCGTGGAGATGGTAATAAATAGAATTATTGACAACGCATCAGTTGCTATTGCCTCATTAAATAGAAGTGCGGTTATTTCATCTAGGGAAATGGCGTTAAAACATCAAAGAAAAAAAGGCGCAACTGTTTTTGGTATTAAATCAAAAATTTTATTTGATTGTGAGTGGGCAGCATGGACAAACGGAACTGCTGTAAGAGAGCTGGATTTTCATGATACTTTTTTAGCAGCAGATTATAGTCACCCAGGAGATAATATTCCTCCTTTACTAGCTGTTGCTCAGCAAAAAGGTCTTAATGGATATGATCTTTTAAAAGGAATTATTACTGCTTATGAAGTTCAAGTAAATCTTGTAAAAGGTATATGTTTACATGAGCATAAAGTTGATCACATAGCTCACTTAGGGCCAAGCGTTGCCGCAGGGATTGGAGCGATGCTAAAATTAAATACCGAAACAATTTATCAGTCAATACAGCAAGCTTTACACACTACAATATCTACAAGACAATCTAGAAAAGGGGAAATTTCTAGTTGGAAAGCTTTTGCTCCAGCCCATGCTGGCAAACTTGCAATTGAAGCAGTTGATAGGGCTATGAGAGGAGAAGGAGCCCCAAGTCCTATTTACGAAGGAGAGGATAGTGTTATTGCTAGAATTCTTGGTGGTAAAAATGCTAAGTATAAGGTTCCTCTTCCGAAAAAAAAAGAACCTAAAAAAGCTATATTAGAAACATATACCAAAGAGTATTCAGCTGAATATCAGGCGCAAGCATTAATAGACATAGCTAAAAAACTTAATAGAAAAATTAAAAACTTAGATCAAATAAATAAAATTGATATTTATACAAGTCATCATACCCATAACGTTATTGGAACAGGCGCAAACGATCCACAAAAGATGGACCCCAATGCAAGCAGAGAAACACTTGATCACTCTATAATGTACATTTTTGCAGTTGCACTTGAGGATGCAAGTTGGCACCATGTAAGATCATATAGCAAATCTAGAGCAAATAAGAGAAGTACAATTAAAATATGGAGATCAATAAAAACACATGAAGATAAAAAATGGACAAAAAAGTATCATGATCCAAATCCAAAAAATAAAAGTTTTGGTGCAAAAGTAATTATTACGATGAAGAATGGAAAAAAAGTTGTTGAGGAACTCGAAAGAGCAGATGCTCATCCTTATGGTTCAAGACCATTCAAAAGAGAAAACTATATTAATAAGTTTTTAATATTAACAAAAGATAAATTATCAAAAAAAGAAACTTCTAGATTTTTAAAAGTAGTACAAAATTTAAAAAAATTAAAAAATGGTGAATTAATTAAATTAAATTTAGAGATAGAAAAATCTAAATTAAAAACAAATATTAAAAAAGGTATATTTTAGTGCATTTTGTAAAAAAAAAAGTAAATCAAAAAAGGAAAGATTTTATTAAAAAATTAAAATCTGGGAAAATTTTAAGAGTACCTGGTGCATATAATCCTTTGACTGCAAAACTAATAGAGGAAATAGGATATGACGCCATTTATGTTTCTGGGGGAGTAATGTCGAATGATCTTGGCTATCCTGATATCGGTCTTACTACTTTAGAAGATGTTAGTAATAGATCTAAACAAATTGCAAGAGTAACAAATCTTCCCACAATTGTTGATATAGATACTGGATTTAAAAATTGTAAAAATACGATACAAACTTTTGAAAAAGCAGGCGTTACTGCGGTTCATATAGAAGATCAAATTGAAAGAAAAAGATGTGGTCATTTAGATAACAAAGAACTAATTTCAACAAAAAAAATGGTAAAAAAGATTAATGAATGCATACAATCAAGGAAGGACAAAAATTTTAAAATAATCGCAAGATCAGATGCTAAATCTGTAGAGGGTATCGATAAGATGATCGATAGATGTAAAGCATATATTGATGCGGGTGCTGAAATAATTTTTCCTGAAGCTCTTAGTAATGAAAAGGAGTTTGAAAAAGTTAGAAAATCATTAGATGTTTATTTACTTGCTAATATGACTGAGTTTGGAAAATCTGAACTTTTGAATTATAAAAAATTAGAGCAATTAGGGTATAATATAGTCATTTATCCAGTAACAACTCAAAGATTAGCTATGAAAAACGTTGAAGATGGATTACGTGCCATTTTTGCTGATGGACATCAGAAGAAAATAATTGATAAAATGCAAACTAGAAAAAGATTATATGACCTCGTTGAATATGAAAAATATAATTCACTAGACAAAAAAATATATAATTTTAGCACTGAAGGACACGACAAATGACAAGTGAAATAAAAAAGGGATTAATGGGTGTAACAGTTGATGAAACTTCAATATCAAAAGTTATGCCTGAAATTAATTCATTAACTTATAGAGGTTATGCAGCACAAGATTTATGTGCTTTGTGCAAATTTGAAGAAGTAGCATATTTAATTTTAAATGGGGAACTTCCAAATAAAAAACAATTAAAAGATTTTGAAAAGCAAGAGAGAAAAGAGAGAAAACTATCTAAAACTTTATTACAAGATATTAAAAATTTTCCAAAAAAAGCTCACCCTATGGATGTTGCTAGAACAGCAGTTAGTATATTAGGACTCGAGGATAAAGAAACAAAAGATAACTCTCCTAAAGCTAACATGAGAAAAATAATGAGAATTTTTGCTAAAACACCTGTTGCTTTAGCCGCATTTTACAGATCTAGAAAAGGTAAAAAAATAATACCTCCAAAAAAAAATTTGTCATTTTCTGAAAATTTTTTTCACATGTGTTTCGGAAAAGTTCCAAATAAAGATATTGTAAAAGCATTTGATGTCTCGTTAATTTTGTATGCTGAGCATAGCTTTAATGTCTCCACCTTCACTGCTAGAACAATAACAAGTAGTTTATCTGACATTCATGGTGCAATTACTGGGGCTATCGCAAGTTTAAAAGGTCCATTGCATGGTGGTGCTAATGAGGAAGTAATGCATATGATGAATAAGATAAAAAAACCTGAAAACGCATATAAATGGATAAACAATGC
>MDSZ01062735.1_pt1 | contig 12925 bp, 6 predicted proteins | sample 811201 | NCBI WGS metagenome assembly MDSZ01 (sample SAMN05326647, study PRJNA326480) | marine metagenome | isolation source: seawater | place: Indian Ocean: North | collected 2010
CGGATGTTTTGATTGCGTTTTTCTATGTTCAGTATGCGAGTGAATGAATTAGTGATAGCCGCAGTGTAATATGCAAAAGGATTGGAACTCTTGGATTCATCAAATTGCAGACCAATCTGAGACAGTTGTAATAGAGCCTGTCCTCTCATTTCTTCATTGTATGTGTATCCACGCCAATTTGAACGAGTGGCATATCTTTCACACAGTTTCATGAACATCATGGCCAACTTGTCAGTCATGTTGCCATGGTCTTTGGAAAACTTGCCCTTGTTTAATGATCCTGACCAGTGTGACTTGCCCACTACAAATGGTTGACCTTGATCATCTACCCTGTAATGAAAGAATGGTGGAAAGTTACACTTTTCATACACCATCTTGGTTTCTGGATATGATTCGTCCAGTTGTGAATAGTCTTCTGTATCCAGTTCAGCAAACATTTCGTCCAGCTTGGCCTTCTTCTTTTGTTGGCTCTTGGTAGGCTTTTTGGCCACCATGGGTATGTGTTCCCAGGTCATGACTCTGAACACCAGATCAGTGTCTGCGATATCTTTGGGCAGTACAATCTCACCAGTTTCTTTTTTGATTTTGTCAATCTTGGCCTTGCGAGCTTCCTGTATGCGAGTCTTGTTGATCTTTTTCACATCATCAGTAATGATGTCAAAATCAGAATCTTGTGGCTTGCGATACTTACAGTATGTTTTTTTAGATTTGTGAATCTCCAACAGTAGATCTCTGTTGTTGAGATAATTTGTTCTTCTTCGTCTTTGCATGTTACTACTATACCCGATATTCATAATATTTACAATAGTTTTTGGTTAGATCCAAGAAAACTACCCAGATAAAAGAGTCAATAAATAACAGTATGGCCACAGACGATCAAAAGATTTATTTACAGGGCTTGACAGCATCTGGGGTGCCTTATGAACAGGCCACTCAGATAGTGAACCCCAACGCACCCATACCCACTGCTCAACAGGTAGCGGCAGGCCCGGCGTTGTTCACTCCTCAAGATACCAGAACAGGTGATGGTTGGATCACTACACCACCCAGTCAAACCACTGCCAGTGAAAACTTTCAGTTGGGAGAGTTTTTAAGACAGCAACCCAACACTTCTAGTTTAGGTGAAGGTGCTGATTGGAGAGTCAAACTACAATTGGCAGACAATTCACAGAGACTGTACAAAGATCCGGAACCAGGTGTATTGGCTCCGTTGTTCAAAAGTGATGGTGTGATATTTCCTTACACTCCTACCATACAGGTCAATTATCAAGCAGACTACAACATGACTGACCTTACACACTCCAACATGAAAGCCAGATTTTATTCAGGATCACAGGTATCAGACATACAGATTTCAGGAACATTCACTGCACAGAGCACAGAAGAAGCAGACTATCTCATGGCAGTGATACACTTCTTCAAAGCGGCATCCAAGATGTCATACGGACAAGATCCGGATCGAGGCACACCTCCTCCGTTGTTGTTCCTATCAGGATTTGGAGAAAATCAATATCAAAAACATCCAGTGGCCATACATTTATTTCAATATACCACACCTACTGATGTGGACTATATCAGAACATCTGGTGCAAACTCCAACATCAGTCTGGCAGGTCGTAGAGCCAGTATCAATGGACAATCATCATTACTGGGCAGACTGTTTGCACTGTTTGGACAGGGTGTGCGAAGAGGAGCAGAGTCTCCAGGCTTCCAACCAGTGTCCAGAGCTTTGGAAAATGTAAGAAACAGCTATGTGCCTACCAAGATTGATCTTGCACTCACACTGTATCCAATGCAGTCAAGAGCCAGACAGACCAACGAATTCAGTCTCAAGAATTGGGGCAGTGGCGAACTTAACAAAAGAGGCATGTGGTAATGGTCAAACAAGTGGAATATTCTCCCAAGTCACCATACTTCAATACCACCACTGAGGACAACTTCTTGGATGTCAGAGTGGACAGACCTATCCCCAGAGAATCAGACGACACCTTTTACACTATCACACAAACTTACAATCTCAGACCTGATCTGCTGGCATTTGACCTATACGGCTCAGGAGAACTATGGTGGGTGTTTGCACAACGCAATCCTAACACTCTGAAAGATCCAATATTTGATTTTACTGCAGGCAAAAAAATATTTTTGCCCAAACTATCAGTTTTGAAAAACACACTGGGGTTCTAGCCCATGGCTGTTGTAAGAAGATTCTTAAGAGGTGGCAAGATATATGAATTCGATGGTTCAAATCTTGAGTATGATCAATTTGTAAAAGCCACTGATCTCAATCAAGAAGCCGCTAGAAATTTAGAACTTGCTCTTGACATAGGCATTCAATCGGATATAGATCTGTTTAAAAAACAGAGTGAACAAGCTAGTCAAGCCGTCGAAATTGCATTTAAAAATCTACAAAATTCAGAAACCGGCAATCTGAATGAAGTAAAAGTTGGACCAATCAATCAAACCCTTTCATCAGACGGTGCTGATGCTCTTAACAACAAGAACAACAAAACACAGGAACCTCCTGTGACTTTCAAAGATCAACAGACTGACGCAGTTGGCAATGCTCCCATAGTGGGCGTTACCAGAAGAAATATACCTGCTGTAGATGATGCTGGCACACAAGTTGAACCGATTGTGCAAGAAGATCAACAACAGTTTATAAGTCGCGGTGTGCAAAGCATAGCACAGCCTGCCTCGTTTACCAGCACTATACCTACCAGAGCTAATCCACTGTCAGACTTTAACCAGTACACATATAATATCAGTGTGTATGCACTCACACCTGATGATCAAATCAGACTGACCAATGCTCAAACACCTTCAGTGGAGGGTCTAAGATGCATAGTACAGAGTGGAGGCATATCTTCAGCAGTTGAAGGTGGAGCAGTGCGTGATCCAAACTTTGACCTTGACTTTTTCATTGACGATGTGCGTATTGATCATTTGTTGGGCAACACCATAGGTGCACCGGGTACATCCACTGAAATAAAATTCACAATCACTGAACCATATGGTTTTTCATTTATACAGAGACTGAAAAGATCTGCTGTTGATATACATGGTCACACTGACTTTGGCAAGGCACACTATCTCATGGTGATTCGTTATTTGGGCATGAATCAAGATGGAGAAAGGATATCAGAAGGTAAAGACTTTGAAAAGTTTATACCATTTAGGTTCACCAACATTGTGACCAAAGCCGCCACAGGTGCTCCACAGTATGAATGTTTTGCATTGGCCACACACAATTTTGGGCAAGGACAGAAAATGGCCACCATACAACATCCAATTGAACTTAACGGACAGACTCTGGAAGATCTGTTCAATGGTCAAATAGGTCGTGGTGCATACTCAGACTCACAACTCGAGACTGGAGGATTGGCCATTGAAAATGAAAGAGTGGACAGACTGGAACGAGGAGGGCTAGCCACTAGACCCATACGCACAGGCTTGGTAGCACAATTAAACAAGTTTCAAAGAGAATTGGTCAGAGATGGCAAACAGGAATATGCTGACAAATATCGAGTAGAGTTTGACACTCAGAGTGGCATGGGAGATCAAACAGTGATTACTCCCGGACTGACCAACAAGATGAGAACATCCATGAACAAAGCAGATGTGAACAATTTATTGGGTCGCGGTCAGGTCAACAAGAAGTCCAAAACATTCACAGTCAATGCAGGACAGCAGTTGGCACAGTTTTTAGATTTGATGATCAGAAACTCCGAATATATCACAAAACAACAAACACACATCATTGATCCTGAAACTGATGAAGTCAGAGCACAACCAGGCAATGAAGTTTTAGCATGGTACACTATCTCACCCAGAATTAAACCAGTGGCATATGATCGCAAAAGAAATGACTTTGCTTATGAGATTACATACATTGTACAACCTAAGAAAGTGTATGACACTAGGATTGAGTTTTTCAACAAGGCCAAGTTTGTGGGCACACACAAGGATTATCGTTATTGGTTCACTGGTGAAAACATTGAAGTGTTGGACTATCAGATTGATTTTAACTTCTTATACTTCAACACATTTGGAGATCAACTGCCCAACAAGGTTCTAGAAGCCAACACTGACTATAAGGCTTCCAAGGCATATCAGACACAAGGTGATGAATCCAATATTGGCACCACAGGTGACGCAGGACAACCGGCGGCTCGTGCGGCAGGCATATTGCAATCACAGACTGACTATGCCCAGGTGACATTGGACATACTAGGAGATCCAGATTGGATACCACAAGGAGCAGTGTTTTACAAACCTGGTCGAAACTTTAATGCATTCTATCCCCAGGATAATTCTGTGAACTATGAATCCTTTGAACCATTGTTTTCTGTGTACTTCAACACCATTGAAGACTATTCAGAAGAGACTGGCGATCCTGAACTGATCAATCCAGAACTCAAACAAGCATCGGAAGTTAGTGCCACTGGTACCAATGCCTTGATATATAGAGCTACACAGTGTGAATCAAATTTTTCACGAGGTCAATTTTCACAGAGACTCAGAGGATTATTAATGGACTTTACAGAACAAGATATTAAGACTGTGCTTAAGACTGATCCTGGCACTGGTTTGTCAGACACTACATTTACTGTGCCCAAACCACTGGCTAGACCAGAGTTTCAAGGACGAGAACGAGCACCTAGTGGTAATCCTGTGCCTTCATACACACCGGGCGGTAGAAACGCTCCACCACTAGGTGGCATACAGTATGCTGATCCAGTAACTGGTGAGTTTATAGACACTGATATTCCTGGTGTAACTATAAGACCAGGCAGGGCAACCACTGGTGATAGAAGAAATAGAACATTTGAGAGAGACGATTAATGGCAGAAGATGTACAACGGTTCAAAGGCTCCGGCGTTGCGTTTAAGGAAGACAAAGGTGGTGTGGTCACGGGTGCCGGCCCGACCATAGGCATAGTCAAAGACAATTTCGATCCCACAAGATCAGGTAGACTGCGTGTGTACTTAGAAGACATGGGAGGACCTAACGAAGATGATCAAACATACTGGAGAACAGTGAGTTACATGACTCCTTTCTACGGTATCACACCACACTCGGGCACATCAGAAGGCACTGGCACATTTGTGGGCAATAGACATTCTTATGGCATGTGGTTCACACCTCCAGATCTTGGAGTCAAAGTAATGTGTTTCTTTGTGGGAGGTGATCCCAACGAAGGTTATTACATAGGTGCTGTTCCAGAGCCAGGATACACTCACATGATACCGGCCATTGGAGCCAGAGATGATTTTGCCAACAGAGATTCAGTGCAATCCACATTGACCAGAGCAGATCAATTACCAGTCACAGAAATCAACAACAAGAACACAGCAGTGGTTGAAGATCCAAGATATTTTGATTCTCCCAAACCTGTACACAATGTAGTAGCAGGTGTGATGATGCAACAGGGTCTAATTAATGATCCTATCAGAGGACCTATAGGATCTCATTCACAGCGTGAGTCACCTTCTACAGCGTATGGCATATCTACACCAGGTAAACCAATATATGAAGGCGGGCTTGATGACAAGACAGTAAGAAACAAGATAGAAAAAGGAGAGATTGGCCTAGGCGATGTCAATGTCATAGGGCGTCGTGGAGGACATACATTTGTAATGGATGATGGCAATCTTGATGGTTTGGATCAATTGATACGACTCAGAACTTCCAAAGGTCATCAAATCACCATGTCCGATGATGGCAACACACTGTTCATGATTCATGCCAATGGACAATCATGGATTGAAATGGGCAAAGAAGGCACCATAGACATGTATGCGGCCAACTCCATTAACATGAGATCATCACAACTGAATTTACATGCGGATACCACAGTAAACATTCATGGCACTTCAGGAGTCAAAACTGCCTCCAAAGGCAAGATTCAGATGAATTCAGATGGTGCAGTTGAAATCAGAGGAGACGAACAAGTTACTATACATTCTGAATCAGTCATTGGTGTGAGGTCAGACGGAGTGCTCAATCTCAAAGCAGAAAAAGTATTGAATGCCGAAGGTGGAGATAAGATGCACCTGCTATCAGGATGCATAGGATTAAATTCAGGAGGTTCATGTAATGTGATTAGACCATCCAAAATTTCAACTAATTCACTGCCCGACACATTCCTTTATAGCACAGGATGGGAATCAAAAGGAGGTGCATTAGAATCCATAGTGACCAGAGCACCTACACATCAACCTTATGTGTATGCTAATCTTGGAGCTCGAGCTTCAGTGACATATGGCGAAGAAACTGCTACATCACCATTGGAAACAGTCAGAGACTTAGTGGATCAAGCAGAAGCCAAGAATCCAACAGGCATAAACATAGACGAATGGAACACACAACCAAATTCACGCATATCATTGGGATCCATAAATCAAGATCAGGTTACTGGGCTGTTGGCACAGCTCAAAAAAGATCTGGGTCAAGACAAATCAACATTCAACTATTCCACAGGTGCAGGCATATTTGGTCTAAGTGCAGAGAATCTTGAAACCACAGGCTTTTTAAAACCGGGCACTGTGCAGAGATTCCTTTCAGGATCAAAGTCACCAACAGATCTACTGAAAGATGCATTTGGCGTAGAAAAAGAAAGATTTCAAGTAGTTTTAGAATCACCACAGGTATGGACAGGCAAATCTGGCATATCCAACATAACATCATTGTTAGGTAACGAAGTATTACAAACACGAGTACAAGAAGACATATATTCTAACAATCTGTCAAAACTAAGACAGCAAGGATTGGCTCGTGGTACTGAAAAACCTTCAGTGTTAGGAGGATTATTACAAGCCGCATCAAGATTTGGCATTGACACAGTCAAAAAGGTTGCATCAAAAACAATAGGTGCTGACACATTAAACAGTGTAACCAGTGCCATAAGGAATGCCAAATATGCAGTGGATCTAGTGGATACCAAGCTCAATACTACTGTGACCAGACTGAACAACCCAGGTGCTTATGCCGGCACAGTGAATCGTAATGAAGTAGACAAACTAGTAAGTCAAGTGATCGACAACGAAAAAGTGCCTAAGCCTGATTACAGAAATGATAATCCAAGGCGCTCAGTGTAAATACTATGACGGAGAACAATCATGGTACAGTTTAGAGGTTTTTCAACAATAGGCAGAAACAAAAAGTTTTCTTTGCAGGATTTTGATCTGATCAAAAGAGATGTATTGAATTCAATGACCATAAGACAGGGAGAAAAGGTAGGCAGACCAGAAGTGGGCTCTACTGTATGGAATTTCATATTTGAACCTTTGACAGGAGAAAACATGCAAAGGCTAGAAGGAGAGATACGCAAAACTATTGAAAGAGATCCTAGAGTGCGTTTGAACGAAGCTAATTTTTTCACTCAAGGCAATGGTGTGTTAGTAGAATTGTTTGTGCAGGTTGTGAACACAACTGAACTCCAACGCATACAGGCTTTCTTTGATCAAGACACTCAACAAGTTTCAGCTTTGTAATAATATGCCCAGTTTTTAAAGTTGGTAAATACAACAGAGAGAGAACATGGCAAAATCAACTAGACAGACTGCAATCTTCGGAGCAGAAGATTGGAAGAGACTTTACACCACATTCAGAGAAGCGGACCTTCAGAGTTATGACTACGAGACTCTGAGAAAGTCCATGGTGGATTATCTCAGATTATACTATCCAGAAACATTCAACGATTATGTTGAATCATCAGAATTTGTGGCCCTATTGGATGTGATAGCATTCATGGGACAGGGCTTGGCATTTAGACAGGATCTAAATGCTAGAGAAAATTTTATAGACACAGCAGAACGCAGAGACTCTGTGGTCAAATTGTCCAACCTTATTGGATACACACCTAAGAGAGCTGTAGCAGGTCAAGGATTTCTCAAAGTAGTGTCTGTGAACACTACTGAATCAGTAACTGACTTCAATGGCACAAACTTGGCATCAGTCACAGTGAATTGGAATGATGTGTCAAACTCCACATGGCCAGAACAGTTCAATGCAGTGATCAATGCCGCACTAGTTGACTCACAGAGATTTGGCAAACCAGGTAATTCACAATCTATACTGGGTGTGAACACGCAAGAATATGAACTTAGAGTAGTACCAGGATATCTACCAACAGTGGGATTTTCTGGCACAGTCGACGGCGTCAGCATGCCTTTTGAAGCAGTGAGCACAACATCAGTGGGATCTAATGCACTGTTTGAACCAGCACCCAGACCAGATGGTGCACTTAATATATTGTACAGAAACGACAAGCTAGGATTCGGATCAGCTAACACAGGCTTTTTCTTTTACTTTAAACAAGGCACATTGACCAGTCAAGAATTTAATGTTCCAGAAAGAATTGCTAACAGAACAGTGGACATCAACACAGAAGGTATCAACAATGATGATATTAGTTTGTTCCAAGTGGATTCTACTACCGGAGAATTAACAGAATGGACCAAAGTTGAATCCATATATGCCACTGGTGCTGAACCTAATACTACATCATCAGCTAGAACAGTGTATGAAGTCACATCAAGAGCTAATGATCAAATCACTTTGAAATTCGGTGACGGAGTGTTTGCTAAAATACCAGTGGGCACATTTAGATTATACACCAGAGTGTCCAATGGTTTAGAATACACTATCAATCCAGATGAACTACAGAATGTGTCACTGACTATTCCATACACTTCCAGAAACGGTCGTAATGAAACTATAGAATTTACTTGTTCACTGCAGAGCACTATTACTAATGCCAAAAGAAGAGAAACCATACAAGAGATTAAAAATCGTGCACCTGCTAGATACTACACACAGAACAGAATGGTCAACGGAGAGGACTACAATAACTTTCCTTACACACAGTACACATCAATTATTAAATCCAAAGCCATTGCCAGAGGTGCTATAGGAGTAAACAGACAATCTGATCTGTTGGATCCAACAGGCAAATATTCTTCAACAAACTCTTACAGTTCAGATGGCATGCTGTATCAAACACTGACCACACCTTCATATACATTTTCTTTTGTGGACAGAAATGACATAGCCACACAGATAGTGAATCAATTGGAACCTGCAATCAAAAGCAGAGAAATGCGTCACTTCTATTATGACAAATTTACCAGACTGAATCTCAGTCTTATGGACTGGGTACAAAGCACAGTATTGACCAATCAATCCACTGGATACTTTAAGTCCACAACCACTGGTGATCCTGTGCCTGTGGGCAACACATCAGGATCCAACACCAAGTACATCAACAAAGGTGGGCTGATTAAATTTGAAGCACCAGGAGGACAGTACTTTGACAAGAACAACAGATTAAAAACAGGCACACCTTCCAACCCAGATGAAAAACTGATCATCTGGTCCACAGTGACCAGCCTTACTTTAGATGGCACTAATTTTGGACAGGGCAATCTTGACAATGGCACAGGACCAGTGTCACTCAACGAATATGTGCCTTCCGGAGCCATACCCACACAGGTCATACCGGTGTTTACAGTAGATTTACCTAGCACTATTGAATCTTCAATTATAGAACAGGTTGAACTGTACAGAAACTTTGGTTTGAGATTTGATCATCTGACTAACACATGGTCGTTGATCACACAAGACAATCTGGACAAGGATGCTGATTGGAACACATCATTTGCTGGAGATACCACCAAACTGCAAAAAGACGCATCATGGTTAGTTCAGTTTGTCACAGACGGAGCCACTTATACTGTAAACTATAGAAATTTAAACTATTACTTTGCTTCAGTGGCTGAAAACAGATTTATATATGACGATGCTACTAAAATATTTGATCCAGTGACAGGTAAGTCTGTCAATGACTTTGTGTCAGTGTTGAGAACAAACTCCAAACCAGATTCCAACGACAGGCTTGATTCAAACATTCAATTGGACATTGTGGGACAAGAAACAGAAACTGATGGATTTATTGACAACTTCAAAGTCATGGTATCATATGCTGATCAAGACTCAGACTCAGTGCCAGACGATCCGGATGTCTTTACCACACTGGTAGCACCATTGGTCAATGAAGGCAACAAAGTAGTGTTCTTTGAAACAATCAATGATGCCAACAATTTGCAAAGATCAATACCATTGGCTTCGGGTGTGATAGAAACACTGCACACTACCAAAGATGCCATTGAACTAAACAAGACGCAGTATTTGGACAAACAAGTGTTTTATGCATCTGCAGAAGACAGCAATGGTGGAGCCACAGGCAAATTTTATCAATTGAGTGTGATAGGCACAACATATACTGTGACCGAGACCACAAGCTATTCCAAAGCCACTGGCAGACAGGATCTAGCATTTCAATACAAACACAATTCACCTAACTCCAAAAGGATTGATCCAGCTATCACTAACATCATTGATCTTTATTTGGTGTCAAACTCATATTACACCAAGTATCAAAACTGGATTCAAGATGCCACAGACACTATAAGAGAACCTCAGATACCAACTATTGATGAGCTCAGTCTTTCATATGCTGACCTACAGAATTACAAGATGGCCACTGATAATCTGATTGTGAACTCAGTGACATTCAAACCATTGTTTGGAGCCAAGGCTCCTGTACAACTGCGTGGAGTGATCAAGGTAATCAAACAACCAAAAACAGTAGTTTCAGAATCTGAAATAAAAACAAGAACAGTAGAAGTTATGAACAACTTCTTTAATATTGATAATTGGGACTTTGGAGACACATTTTACTTTTCAGAATTATCAGCCTTTATACATAGAGAAATAGGCGACATAGTAAATTCAGTAGTATTGGTACCAACTGACCCTACTAAAGCATTTGGAGATTTGTATGAAATCAGATCAGCACCAAATGAAATATTTGTAAATGCAGTCACAGTTAATGACATTGATGTGATTGATGCTTTGACTCCATCCAGTCTTAGAGTTGCAGGATCAACATCAGACTTAGTAACCAGCACTAGTCAATCTTTGAATTCATACCTTGAAGGATCATCAACAGCTAGTGCAACAGTGTCTTCACCATCAACTACTACCACAGGATCTTCTAGCTCTGCAAGTTCAAGTGCAGGTACAACCACAGGCACAGGCTCAAGTTCATCTTCATCATCAAGTTCATCATCAAGTTCATCATCTGGTAGTAGTGGTACTTCCAGCGGTGGAGGTTATAGTTACTAATGGTTACCTATAGTTCAGGATCTGGCGGAGGAAGCGGAGGCGGAGGATCTGGTGGATACTCAGGTCCGGGTGGTGATTCACTAACTTCACAGGGCAATGCACCTAACTATGTACAGAGCAGTCTGCAAAGCACGACCAGAACTCGTACAGTGGATATGTTGCCACAGATATTTCAAACCAGCACCAACAAAAAGTTTTTAAATGCCACACTAGATCAGATCACACAGAAAAGTGCTCTAGAAAAGATACAGGGCTTCATTGGGCGTAGACAGGGCATAGGAGTAGGACTAACTGAAAACGACAACTATCTAGCAGAACCTGACACTGTCAGATCAAACTATCAACTTGAACCTTCAGTGATTTACAATGGTGCTGACAACACTGATCAAATCAACTCTATTATTACATACCCGGGCATTCTGGATGCTCTGAAACTGAATGAAGGAACAACTGTAAGACATGATAGATTGTTTGAACAAGACTACTATGCATGGGATCCATTTATTGATTATGACATGTTCATCAACTACAGTCAATATTATTGGTTGCCACAAGGTCCGGATGAAGTAGATGTATCAGACTCTGACTTACTCTTGAGCAATGATTATGTGGTAAGTTCTTCAGTTGTAGACACTGACACAGTGTTGAATCTTACAGAAACAGAAGGCAATAATCCTACAATCACTTTAGTGAGAGGAGGAAACTACACATTTGAAAATACTACTAGTTCACCTATTTACATACAGGACGAAGCATCAGCCACAGGTCTTAAGAGCTACAACACCAATTATTCTGCAAGAGAAGTATTGGGGGTGACTGATAATGGAGGCACCAAAGTTAAGTTTAATGTGCCTACAATCACAGCACAAAATGATTTTATTGCTATGCCAGTGCATGGTAAAGTTGATTTGGCCACTTCGGCAACATTTGAATCTATAAACTACAAGTTAGTAGACACTTTGGTATCCGAAGGTGGTATCGATGGTATCACTGATCTTGACGGCAAAACACTCATATTTTTGACCAAGAATCAAGACACAGTAGTTGAAACCACTGGCTGGATTTATCAAGATCAATATGATGGCATTGCATTTGACAAGGAGTCTATTGGATTTGCTCGTCAAGTAGGTATTACGCTACAAGGACAGCGTTACGGTATATGGCAAATTCGTTACAATTCAGAAGACACAGACAAACCATTTATTGAACTATTACCATTGGAGTCAGTCAGCAAAGGCAACAAGGTTGAGATTGAATACGGTGATACACATGCAGGTCTTTATTACTACAAAAATCCTAATGGATATTATGACAGAGTACCTAACATCTCTGCCAACAAAGATGTGCTGTATTATCAGCAAGAAGGTTCTACTACAGCATTTGGTATTATCAAGTTGGTCAATGACGATCAACAGGGCACACTAGATATTGAAGAAATCATCGGTGCTAAAACTTACACTTCACCTAATGGAGTGGTGTTTACCAATGGTATGAAAGTCAAGTTCAGAGGAGTAACTGCACCCGCCTCATATCAAGATCAAACATATTATATTGAAGGAGTAGGCACTGCCATTGAATTGTTGCCTACAGAAAATTTTAAAACTCCAGAGGAATACACTGAAGATCAAACTGAACCGTTTGACGCAGAAACTAATCCATATGATGCCAAAGGATTTGGCGCCACATTGAATGCACCAACCAATCCAGATTACTTTACCATAGGCAGAACTTCTAAAGA
>MDSZ01139442.1_pt1 | contig 12925 bp, 12 predicted proteins | sample 811201 | NCBI WGS metagenome assembly MDSZ01 (sample SAMN05326647, study PRJNA326480) | marine metagenome | isolation source: seawater | place: Indian Ocean: North | collected 2010
ATGATCTTAAAAAAAATAAAAATCTTACAATATTGCTAATATCTCATAATGATATAATAGCATCCCAAATGGATAGAATTATTAAATTAAAAAAGAATGCTGATGAATCTTAATTTTTTAAAAAATAAGGTAATTTTAGTTACAGGTGCAACAGGTTCTTTTGGAAAAAATATTGTTGATTACTTGCTTAAATATTCTGAAGCTAAAAAAATAATTATTTATAGTAGAGATGAACTCAAACAACATAAATTAAAAAATAAAATCAATTCCAAAAAAATTAGATATTTTATTGGCGATGTAAGAGATTATGATAGATTAAATTTTGCATTAAAGGATGTTGATATAGTAATCCATGCAGCGGCTCTTAAGCATATTGATATTGCAGAGTATAATCCATTTGAGTTTATAAAAACAAATATATTAGGATGTCAAAATTTAATTCAAGCATGCTTTGAAAATGATATAAAAAGTGTTTTAGCACTGAGTACAGACAAAGCCTCTTCCCCAATTAATTTATATGGAGCAACTAAATTAATTTCTGATAAATTATTTGTATCTGCTAATAATTATAAAGGATCTAAAAATATAAAGTTCTCTGTAGTAAGATATGGAAATGTATTTGGTAGTAGAGGATCAGTAATTCCTCTTTTTTTAGATCAAATAAAATCAAATAAATTAACTGTAACAAATCCTGAAATGACAAGATTTAATATCACTTTGGATTATGCAGTTAAATTTGTTCTTGAAGCTATGAAGAAAATGGAAGGTGGTGAAATTTTTGTACCTAAGTTAAAGTCATATAGAGTAAAGGATGTGGCAAAAGCAATTTCAAACAGCAAAACTAAAGTCAAAATTATTGGTCAGAGACCAGGAGAAAAAACACATGAGGAAATGGTATCTGTAAATGATGCTGAAAATACAGTTGAGATTGATAATGCCTATATAATTTTGCCAAATTCAGTATACAATTCTTTAAATGTTAACAATTATCTTAAAAAAAACAAAAAATCTAAACCTGTAAAAAAAAATTTTTCTTACAATAGTTTTGAAAATAAAAATTTTTTATCACAAAAAGAGTTAAAAAAACTAATATTGCAAAATAAAAATAAGTTAGAAATCTAGAATGAGGAAATTAATATTGCTTGGAGCTGGTGGGCATGCCAAGTCTTGTATTGAAGTTATAAATAGTAAAAAACAATTTAAAATTGATTTTTTAGTTGGAAGAAACAATATTAATAATCAAAAAATTTTTGATAACAGAAAAATTATTTCAGAAAAAGATTTAATTAAAAAAATCTCAAAAAATAAAAATATTTTGATAGCGATTGGACAATTGCAGAATGGTATCAAAAGAAAAACTTTATATAATTTTTATAAAAATAAAAAATTTTTATTTCCAAAAATAATATCCTCGACAGCTTATGTTTCAAAAAATGCCTACATTGATGAAGGTACTATTATAATGCATAAAGTATTTATCAATTCTAATTCAAAAATTGGCAAGAACTGTATTATCAATAGTGGGGCAATAATTGAGCATGACGTAAGTATTGAGGATCATGTTCATATCGCGCCGGGCGCCATTGTATTGGGAGGAAGTGTTATTAAAGAAAATTCATTTATAGGAGCAGGTTCTTTGATTAAGCAAAATTCTATTATCCCTAAAAACTCGGTTGTGAGTTCAAAAAAATATTTTAACAAATGAAAAGAATTTTAATAATTGGAGGTGGTGGATATATAGGCACTGTATTAACAAGTTTTTTATTGTCTAAAGGTTTTCACGTTGTTTCTATTGATAATTTTATTTATGGACATCAAGTATCAATTAAATCTATCAAAAGTAAAAATTTTAAAAGTATAAAGAAAAATATTTATAAAGATTTAAAAAATAAGGATTTTTTTGGATTTGATTCTGTAATTGTTTTAGCAGGCTTGGTTGGAGACCCTATAACAAAAAAATATAAGAAATTATCAAAATTAGTAAATATTCAAGGCATTAAAAAAATTATTAATTATTGTAAAAATATTGATACAAAATTTATATTTGTTTCAACTTGTTCTAATTATGGTTTCTTAAAAAATAAAATTGCAAATGAAAAAACAAATCTAAATCCAATTTCTATTTATGCCAAACAAAAAGTTGAAATAGAAAAATATATATTAAGTCTAAAAAGGAAATCAAAATTCAAACCAATCATTTTAAGATTCTCTACAGCATTTGGTTCCTCTATGAGACCACGATTTGATTTAACTATCAATGAATTCGTTCTTCGAGCTTATTTAAAAGAGGTTTTAGAAGTTTATGATCATGAAACATGGCGTCCTTATTGTCATATAAATGATTTTTCTAAAATAATTCATAAGTGCATTTTGTACAAAAATCACAATATCAACTATCAAGTATTTAATGTTGGATCTAATAAAAATAATTATAGAAAAATTGATATCGTTAAAAAGATCAAAAAATACGTTCCAAATTTTAAATATAAGATTGTCAAAAATTCACTTGATCCAAGAGACTATAGGGTGAGTTTTAATAAAATTCAAAAATTTTTTAAAATTAAACAACTTATTTCTGTAGATTATGGAATAAAAGAAATTTTAGATTTTTTAAAAAAACAAAAAAAATTAAGAAAATTTCTTAAATATGGAAATTATAAAATAAAGATATAATAATGAAATATTTTCTTCATGAGCCTAAAATGAGTTCAAGGGAGTCTCAGTATGTTAAAAAATGTATAAGTTCAGGATGGCTTTCACCTTCTGGTAAATATGTAAAAAATTTCAGAAAAAATCTGAGTTATTTTACAAATTCAGATTTAGTTTTAACAAATAGTGGCACTTCGGCGCTACATCTTGCTTTAATTTTATCAAATGTTCAAAAGGATGATGAGGTTTTGGTACCAACGATGACTTTTATAGCTACTATTAATGCAGTTTTGTATAGAGGCTCATCACCTATTTTTTTTGATTGTCAAAAAAATAATCCAAATATTGATATTGAAAATGTAATTTATTTTTTAAATAAAAATACATATATTAAAAAAAATAATTGCTATAACAAAAAAACTAATAAAAAAATATCAGCAATAATAATAACACATGTTTTTGGTAATGTTCTGGAGTTTGTTAAGCTTAAATCCATTTGTAAATCAAAAAATATTAAGATTATAGAGGATGCAGCGGAGGCCTTAGGATCGAAGTTTGAAAATAAATCAAGTGCAGGGATTTTAGGTGATTTTGGAGTATTGTCTTTTAATGTAAACAAAATAATCACTACATCTGGTGGTGGAGCAGTATTTATTAAGAATATTAAAGATAAAAAAAAAGCAGAATTAATTATTAAACAAAACAAGACAAATGATATTTTATTCCATCATGCTGATATTGGATATAATTATGGAATGTCTAATATTTCTGCAGCTATTGGTTTTGCACAACTTGAAAAAATTAACAAAATATTAGAATTTAAAAAAGAAATTTATTTAGAATATAAAAAAAATTTTGCCTTAAACAACAAAATAGAAATTATAAATACGGGAAAATTTTCTAATCATTGGTTAAATGCAATAATTATAAAAAATAACAATAGTTACTCTAATCTGAAAAAAATAATTGACATGATAGAGAAAAAAGGAGTTCAGGTAAGACCCCTATGGTATCCTTGTGATAAACAAATTTATCTAAGAAAATACGAAAAATTTAATTTAGTTAATTCTGAAAAGCTTTATAAAAAAGTAATTTGTCTACCAAGTAGTTTTTTTCTAAATAAAAAAGACATAAGTAAAATTGCGAGAATAGTAAAAAATGTTATTGAAAAAAAAACCACATAAGACGATTATTATTGCTGAAATAGGTGTTAATCACAATGGTAATTTTGATACAGCAAAAAAACTTATAAAAATTGCAAAAGAGATTGGTGCAGACTATGCAAAATTTCAAATGTATGAACCTGACGAGATGATAATAGAAACAGCTAAAAAAGCTGAATATCAAAATTTAAGCTTTGGAAAATCTATTTCACAAAAAGATATGTTAAGAAAGTTTTACCTTTCAGAATTAAAATTAATCAAATTACATAAGTATTGTAAAAAAATTGGAATTAAATTTTTAGCTTCAGTTTTTGATGAAATAAGTCTTCAGAGATATATTAAATTAAAACCAGATTATATTAAATTACCCTCACCTGAGATTAACAATTTATTTTTACTAAAAAAAATAAAAAGTATAAAAAATAAAATTCCAATCATTTTTTCTACTGGCATGTCTACTAATAAAGAAATCTTAAATGTATATAAAATTTTAGGAAAAAAGAAAAAATTAATACCTATGTATTGCGTTAGTTCTTATCCAACAAAAATATCAGAGATCGATTTAAAAAAATTTTTGATGATGAAGCGGAAATATAAATTTATTGGACTTTCCGACCATACAAGCTCTCTTGAAACTTCAATCATTTGTACTTATCATAATGTAAATATTATAGAAAGGCATCTAACTCTTAATAATCAGCTAAGTGGTCCAGATCATTCTTCCAGTTTAAATCCTAGAGATTTTAGAGAATTTGTAAAATCGGTTAGAAATACAGAAATTCTAATTTCAAAAAATAAAAAAAATATAAATCAACTCAAAAATCTTAAATTTGTTAGAAAAATATTAGTTGCAAAGAAAAATATTAAAAAGGGAGAAAAATTTTCGATTAAAAATGTAACTTGTAAAAGATCAGGCATTAAAGGTTATAATCCTATGTATTTTGAAAAAATTGAAAATAAAATATCAATTAGATCATATTATAAAGATGAAAAAATTTAATATTTTAATTTTCACGAGTGGAAGATCTGACTTTGATCTTTTATTGCCAATTGTTAAAAAAATAAAAAAAATTAACAGCATTCGGTCAGAGTTAGTTGTCTCAGGATCACATCTTTCAAAAAAACATGGATTAACTTTAAATTATGTAAAGAAGCAGAATGTTGGGAGATTAATAACAATCAATATCAATTGTGATAATGTTAACGAAAATAATTTATCGAAAATATTTGCTAACGCCCAAACTTTATACTCAAAATTTTTTTCGAGTTTAAAAAAAAAAATTGATTTAACTGTTGTTTTAGGTGATAGATATGAGGCACTAGCTTTTGCATCTTCATGTTTTTTTTCAAAAATACCTATAGCTCATATTCATGGGGGCGAAAAAACTAATGGTGCAATGGACGACATAATAAGGCATGCAATTACTAAATTATCAAATTTACACTTTGTGTCTAATGTTGAGCATAAAAAAAGAGTTTTACAACTTGGTGAAAACAAGTCGAATGTCTTAATATGTGGATTGTTAGGTTACGAAAATATATCCAATATTAAGATTAAAGATAAAAAAACTTTAGAAAAAAAACTTCAAATTAGTTTTAAAAATAAAACTATATTAATTTCTTATCATTCAGTCACAACAATTTCAAACAAACAAAATACTTATCAATTTAGAGAGGTATTAAATGCATTAAAAAATTATAATAAGTGTAATATTATTTTTACATCACCAAATATAGATCCTGGAAATATTGAAATTATTGAAATGATAAATAATTTTATTAAAAAGAATGAAAATGCTTATTTTTATAAATCTTTGGGTCAAGAATTATTTTTTTCACTTGCAAAAAATTCTGATATTTTTATAGGAAATTCTTCTAGTGGGATTTTAGAAGTACCTTTTTTAAAAGTACCAGTTATAAATATCGGTAAAAGGCAGGCAGGTAGATATCAGTTCGTTAAAGTATCCAACATTTCACCAATCACAAAAAAAATAATTAGAGAAATAGATAAAATATTAAATCAAAAAAGAAAAAAAATTCCTCCAATTCGTTATCAAAAAAAAAATGTCAGTTCATTTATTATAAAAAATATATTAAAAAAATTGAGGGATAAAAATAATACCGATTTATCAAATAAAATATTTAACGATTTAAATAATTAATTTAATAAAAAGTATTAATCTTAGAAAAAATTTGATATTAAACACGTTTTGAAATAATTTTTTAATTCATCAGTTATTTATGTTTAGAAATATTAAACCTGCAAAATTCAAAAATATAAATTATAATTGGCCAGTACAAGATAAAAATATAGCTGATCAAATAAAGAAATATTATATAAATTATAAAAATGGCAAAAATGGTTTGCCAGAGTCTATTGAAGAGTTAGAAAGAAATTTTTGTAAATTTAATAAAAACAAGTTTTCATTAGCGCTTTCATCTTGCACTGCTGCGCTTCACATAGCTTATTTATCCTTAGGTATCAAAAGATATGATGAGGTTATAATTTCTAACTATACATTTCCAGCTACTGCAATACCATTATTTTTGATTGGTGCAAAACCCATTCTATGTGATGTAGATAAAGATGACGCAAATATAGATCCAGAAAAAATTGAAAAATTAATAACAAAAAAAACAAAAGCGATTACCATAACTCATTGGTGGGGACAGCCTTGTAACATGGAAAAAATTTGCAAAATTACTAAAAAATACAATTTAAAGTTAATAGAGGATTGCGCTCATGCACCTGGTGCAAAATTTAAAAATAAAAACGTAGGAACTTTTGGTGACTTTGGATGTTTCAGTTTTGATAATAATAAATTATTAGCCTCAGGAGAAGGAGGAATTCTTGTTACGAATAATTACAATTATCATCAAAAAGCAATGTTGTTGTCAGATTTTGGTCCACGAATTTATAAAAGTGTCAAACTACCTGATTTAAAAAAATTTATTGAGACAGGCATTGGAACAAAATATAGAATTCATTTTTTAGCAGCGAAAATAGCCTTAATCAAACTAAAAAAAATTAATAAATTAAACATGGATAGAAAGAGAGTCTTTGATTATTTTTTAAAAAAATTGAAAAAATCTAAATTATTAATACCCCCAAAAAACAAAAAATTTTTTACAAGAGGTGGATATTATGGATATAAGGTAATAATGAAAAAAAATAAATTTGTTGATATAGAAAAATTTATTAAAATTTTAAAATCAAAAAATGTTGATGCAAGGAGGACTGTGACACCACCTTTACATCTAACAAAAACTTTTGATAATAAAAATATAAATAAATTTTTTAATCAATATTATTTTTCACATAAATCAAAAAATTTAAAAAATTCAGAATGGTTTCATAATAACCATATTAGTTTTCCATCATTTTATCTTAATAAGCATAAAAAAATAATAAATGAGTATATTAGAGTAATTCTTTCTATAGAAAAGTTTCTTAAAATTTAATGGCTAAAATTTTATTTATTAATCCATATGCCGAGTCTTCTTTTGGAAGACAATCTATACCATTGGCATTAATATATAGTATACTTAAGAGAAATGGACATGAATGTGAGATATTCGATACTACATTTTTAGATAACTCTTTACTTTTGAGCCAAAGACCTAATCATGATAGTGAGTTGGCTAGAAAAAATTTTTTCTCTAATTGGGATGATGAAATTTTTGTTAAAAATAAACAATCAGGAAATATTTTTTCTCTTTTACAGGATAAAATAAATCTTTTCCAACCAGATTTATTAACCTTTTCTTTTTGGGGAAGTCATTTACATGCTGAGGGTGAATATTATTCATTCCATAATGGTTTAAAATTAATAAATAATGTAAATATTAATGAAGGTTGTCAAGTAGTAGTGGGAGGCACAATACCTTCTTCAGATCCAAATAGAGTTTTAAAATTGTATCCTAAAATTGATTATGTTTTGAAAGGTGAACCAGAATTAGTATATGTTGACATAGCAAAAAGTTTAGATGAAAAAAAATCTCTAAAATCAATAGAAAACCTTAATTATTTGGAAAATAAGGTTTTAATTTCTAATAAGCTTAGACCTTTAATTGATCCCCTAGATCAACTACCAGATGTAAAAATGGATATATTTGATAACAAAAATTTTATCAGACCCTTTAATGGCAAAATTGTAAGAATGGCTGATTTTGAGTTAAGTCGTGGTTGTTGGTATAGATGTACATTTTGTTTGAGCCCATTTCAAAGGGAAGAAACATACAAAAAAGCAAAGAATTTTAGAAGGGAAAAAAGTATTGAAAAAATAATAAGGGAAATATCTTCTTTAAAAAAAAATCATAACCTTGAATACATCAGATATCAGGATGAGAGTTTTAATTCTATTAAAGAGGAAAAGTTAAAAGATCTTTCTAAAGAATATAAGTCAAAAGTAAATCTACCTTTTGTGATTGAAGCAACAGTTAATACTTCAACCGAGAACAGAATAAAATATCTTGCTGAGATGGGTTGTGTTCAAGTAGGTCTAGGTATTGAATCAGGAAGTCAAAGAGTTAGGGATGAAGTTATAATAAAGCCAAAGTTTAAAAATCAGCAAGCTATTGAGGTAATTGAATGTTACAAAAAACATAAAATTGATGTAACAGCTTATAATATAATTGGTTTTCCATCAGAAACTAAAAAAGAAATATTTGAAACAGTAGATATAAATAGAAAATCAAAACCCACAAGATTTACGGTAAGTTATTTTCAACCATGGGAAGGTACTGCATTAAAAAAAAGCTCTATTGAAAAAGGTTATCTTGATAAAAAATACCATTTTGATGACGGTTCAAATTTAGGTCAACAAGGAGGTTCTCTAATGAAGTTAGATACAATTTCAAAAGATGATTTGACTAATTTTAATGATTTTTTTTATTATTATGTAAATACACCCAAAAGTTTACAAATTATATTTTTTTATTTGATAAAGTTAAGTTTTTTGAAAAAAATAATAATTAATTGTTTAGATTACTTAATTAAAAAAAAATAAAATGAGTTTTTTAATATTCATACCTGCAAGAGCAGGGTCAATAAGACTAAAAAATAAAAATTTTAAAATTATAAAAAATAAATTTTTGATTGAATATACAATTGATACTGCAAATAAACTTGGTATTAAGGATATACTTATTTCTTCTGATTCTCAAAAAATAAAAAAATTAATAAAAAAGTACGATTCTTTTAAAATATATAAAAGACCAAGGATAGTATCAAAAAAAAATACATTAATGGCTGATACTGTTATTCATGGAGTGAAATGGTATAAAAAAAATATTAATTCAAATATAAAACATATTATTCTATTACAACCAACCTTTCCTATGAGAAATATTACAGTTCTAAAAAAATCTATTAAAGAATATCAAATGAAAAAGTTACAGAGTGTTACTAGCATAAGTAAATTAAAAATTGATAATTCATGTATTTTATTTTCAAAAAATAATAAGAAATTTTACTCAAATAATTATAATGGCTCTATTTATAGAATAGATGGAAACTTTTATATATGCTCTTTGAAATTTTTATATAAACATAAAAAATTTTCAGTTATTAATAAAACAAAATTTATTGATTCTAAGGTACAGTTTCCAATTGATATAGACTATAATGAAGATTTTATAGTCGCAAAAAATATAATTGAAAATGCTTACAAAAGGTAAAAATCTCAAAGTTTTACAACTTAATCAAAACTCGACCCTGCAAAGTGCAATTTTGAGAATGAATAAAACAAAATTTAAAATTATATTTATTGTTAAAAACAATAATTTTTTTTTAGGTACTTTGTCTGATGGAGATATAAGAAGGGCTTTAGCTGAGGGAGCAGATCTTTCATTTAAAGTAAAAAAATTTTATAATAAAAACTCAATTTTTATTTCTAAAGGTAGTAGAAAATTTAATGATATCAAGGTTATACAAAAAATTTTTTATGATAAGAATATATTTTCAATACCTGTTTTAGATAAAAAAAAAATTATCGGATTTTATGATATTAGAGATTTTTTAACTCAAAATTATAGTAATTCACTAGTACTAATAATGGCTGGAGGGTTTGGAAAAAGGTTGCTGCCATTAACAAAAAAACTGCCAAAACCAATGTTACCGATTAAAGGTAAACCTATATTACAAATTATTTTAGAAAGTTTAAAAAAACAAAATTTTAGAAAAATATTTATTTCCACACATTATAAATCAGAAAAGATCAAAAAATATTTTAAATCAGGAGAAAAATTTAAAATAAAAATTAATTATCTCGAAGAAAAAAAACCATTAGGAACAGCTGGTTGTCTAAAGTTTTTAACCAAAAAAAAAATTGGTAATTATGAATATTTATTAATTATAAATGGAGATATTCTTACAGATATAAATTTTCAAAATATTTTTGACTTTCACTTATCTCATAAATCAGATTTAACAATAGCTGTAAAAAATGTAGTAGTATCCAATAATTATGGAGTAATAAGAGGTGATGGAATTGTATTTACAGATATTGAGGAAAAACCTATATCGTCTCATAATATTAATGCAGGTATATATATCTTAAATACCAAAATAGTTAATAAAATTAAATTCAAAAAGAATTTAAATATGGTTGATGTAATTAATCAAATAAAAAAATTAAATAAAAAAGTAACTGTTTATCCAATTCATGAAAGTTGGAGTGATATTGGAACACTTGATGTCTATAAAAAATATAAGTAAATATGGACTTAGTTATTCTTAAAGATATTAATTGTTTAAATAATTATAAATTTTCATTTCTTAAAAAAAAAAAAATTTTAGCTTTTGACTGGAGAGTTTTTTATTATTTAAAAAATAAAAAATTTAATATCATCTTTGCTGAAAATATTTTTCCATTTGAGAAATATCAAATATTTAAAAAAAGAAATGATAATAAAGTAAAAAAAATTATTAAATTTTTGAATAAAGATTTATTTTCAAGAAATTCATTTATAAAAAAAAAAAATTGGAAATTCTATAATAATTTATTTTTGGAGATTAAAGAAATAATTGATACTACTCATTATGTAAATATTGTTTTAAGTAAGGTTTTCAAAAAATTTAATATTAATAGAATTTATATTATAAAATATTCAAATGATTACAGTTTATCTTTTGATAATAAAAATTATAGTTCTGTAGATTTTGTCTTAGATAACAATAATATTTTCAGAAACGTAGTGAAAGAAATTAAGTATGTGAAGTTAGATCAAGGTAAAGATCATTATTCGGGTAAAACTAATAATTTATTTGTATTTAGTAAAAACTTAATTAAGTTTTTTTTATTTTTCCTTAAGCCAACTTTTAAAAAAGATAAACTTTTTGTTTTATTTTCTAGGAATAATTTTTTTAAAAGTTTAAATAATTTAAATTTTCTGGATCATTTTTTACCTATAATTAAAAATCAAAATTATAAGCCCAATTTTGAAAAAAAATTAATTGTAAATAATAATTTAAATTTAGAAAAACTTTTAAATTCTTTTGTTTTAGAAAAAAGTAAAATTATATTTTCTTGTATATTTTTTTATGGTTTCTATAAATTAAAGTTAAAAAATTATAAGTTAGTTTTTTTTAAGTATTGTAGTGGAAGGCATCCTATATTTATTTTATTAAAACAATTATGTGATGACTTAAAAATAAAATATTCTTCTTGGTCACATGGGTTCTATGGGGTCACCAAATCTTACCATGGCTGGGAATATTCAGATTTTCACAATGTGAAAAATATCGGATATTCTGGAATATTAGCAAATAGAAAAGCTTTTAAATCAAATTATTTTTTTAACGTGGGCTTGATACCTGAAGATCAACACAGCAATGTTCATTTAAAAAAAAAAAAGTAATTTTGTTAATTGCTGGATATGGTGCTTTAAATAATAATTTTTATTATGCTTACGATAGAAAAGGTAGTTTCTCGTGTTTAGGTGAGGATACAATTCAAATATTAAAACTACTCTCGAAATATAAAGATAAATATAAAATTATATTTAAAGATTACCCTTTTCATGATTATTTTAAAAATATTGTAAGCGATATTGGTAAAGGTAAAATTGATTATATTAGTAATGAGGAAAATCTTGGCAATTTATTTGCAAAATCAGACTTAAATATATTTTTATACGCAAGTAATTCTTTTGCCGAGTCATTACATTATAAAGCCGATAATATTATTCTAGAACCTGATTTGAGAGATAGTTTTAAGACTAAAAATTATTCTTCTTTTGGTATAAATTTTTATAGAAACATTAAAAGTATAAAAAAAGCAATAAATCATAAATTAAATAAAGAAATTTTTTATAATCTTGAAAAAAATGAACTTGTTGAAAAATACTTCACAACTGTTAAGAAATATGAAGCCTTTATAAAAAATTTAAAAAATGAATAAATATATCAAAAAAAATATTTTTTTAGAAAAATCAAAAGCTGAATATTACATAAAAAATAATATAAGAAATAATTTTAAAAATTTAGAAAAATCAAAAAAAAAAATTTTACTCAAAAAAAATATAAATAACCTTTCAGTTTTGGATGTAGGTTGTGCTACTGGAGATTTTTTCTTAGCTTTAAAAGAAAAATTTAAAATTGATTATACTGGTATCGATGTTGATTCTGTATGTATTAAAAATGCTAAAAATAAAAAATATAGAAACGCCTCATTTAAAACACTTGATATATTCAATAAAAAAATAAAAAGACAAAGTTTTGATGTAGTTATGATTTGGAATTTATTTTATATGTTTCCAAATTGGAAAGAGGTTCTAAAAAGAGCTTGTGAAATATCAAGAAAATACGTTATGTTTGATAATAAAATAAGATATGATGGCTCTACTTTGATAGACTTAGATTTAAGCTATCAATACTATCATTCAAGTAATAAAAGAAACTATTATATAGTTCATAACTTATACGAATTAATATCATATTTTCAGATACATGAGTTAAATTTGAAAAATGTATATGGTTATGGTTATGATTTACCTGGTAAGACCAGTGCAAGATTGCCATTGGAAACTTGTAAAGTTAAGGTTGGAGCGTTTCTTCTAGAAAAATCTAGTAAGAAATTAGTTAGACAAGGCACAACAAAAGAAGCAGCTAA
>MDSZ01059939.1_pt1 | contig 12923 bp, 28 predicted proteins | sample 811201 | NCBI WGS metagenome assembly MDSZ01 (sample SAMN05326647, study PRJNA326480) | marine metagenome | isolation source: seawater | place: Indian Ocean: North | collected 2010
ATCTTCTTGTTCAACTTCTTCTTCATCCTCATCGTCTAAATCATCGACAAGTTCTTCAACTTCTTCGACTTCTTCTTCAGATTCGGCTTCTTCAACTTCAACTTCTTCAGGTTCAACATTCTCCTCTTCAGGTGCTAAAAATCCTTCAAATGATGAAGTTGCTTTGTCCATTTCGGACTGTAGTGCAATCGGTTTATCCGTTGTTGCCATAAAAACTCCTTTTGTAGTTTTTTTATATTTTAACTAATTTTTCTGAGCTTTTCTAACTGTGACTTAGTGATTTTGCCTTTTTCAGCAATAATTCTTAGATGTCTTTCTATTTCTGGTAATAGAAGGATGGCTTTGTGTAAATCTTCTCTCATATCAACATCATCAATGTTTCTACTTCTTAACCAATGATTGACGTATTCTTCTTTGAGATTAGCAATGGCTTCTTTAAAAGAATCGCTGTTAAGAATGTTTTCGGCTTCTTGAGCCTTGATCATTTCTTCTTGTGATGGCATTTAAATAAGGCTTAATACTTTACCAAGATCGCTTGGTACTGTGTTCATTAATCCACCAGACAAATCTGGTAGTTGTTGGCTTGGTGGTTGTATTGGTGGCAAACCTATTCCTGGTGGTTGTTGTGGTGGTAACAATGACATGAAATCTAATGGTCCTGCTGACTTACCAAGGTCAAAAGGTATTGGACCACCTGGTTGACCAACATCCATTGGGTCATAAACGATACCCATATCGCCACCTCTAAAATCGCCAAGACGAGCAGAGCCAGTTCCACCCATACCTGAGCCAACACCAACTGGTGGTATGTTTGGCGGTACTACTGCTGGTGGTTCTACTGGTGGTAATCCTGGTGATGGTGGTATTACTCTATCACCCATTGGAAACTGTGGTGAAAAACTCATACCAGGTTGCACTACTTGTGAAAATGGCATACCGCCCGCTATTGATTGGGCATATCGTATGGCAGACATAAATGGATTGTAAAAATTCATTGTGCTATTAGTTTATCAATTTTTTGGTCTAATTTGTCAAGTCTTTCAAATAATCTTGAAATGTCGTTTTCTTGATCTTCTTTAGTTACATACTTGCTTGGGATTTCTTCTCTAGTTTTATTTAACAAAATATCCAACCTTTTTAACTCTGCTTCATTTTTTCTAATGGAAAATAATAATGGTGCTAATACTAATGTAATAAAAACATTCCAAACCAAATATGTTGATAGCTCCATTAATAACTCCAGATATATGGTCGTATCTTACCATGTTTTTCCCCACCTACATCCAAATGTATAAATCTAGCCTTACCTTTTTGTTGTACCCCTATACCTGTAAAACCAAACTGGGGTGCTAAAGCAACAATTTCATAAGCTTGTGAACCGCTTACCAAAATATCAACTGCTATGCCTTTGGTGTGTGTTCCTGGTTTTTCTTTATTAACTTCTGCTGGGTGACTTTCAGATCTGAAAGCTGAGGTGATAATAAATGGAAAGTCACATTCGGTTCTAAGTTCTTGTAGTTTGTCTATCACACTAAGATCCATATTGTTTTCACCTGTGTGTTTACAAGCAAATTCTTCGTACTTAAAATTTGGCCAGTTTTTCATTTTGATACGCCTTGTTTTTTTTCGTAAGTTCTTAAACCACCCAAGCCCAGCATACCAAGCAAGATAGTCATAAGACTGTTCATATCAAACTCTGGAAGATTGTATGAGAGGCCTGCGAGAGATATCGCAAAGATCGCAAAGGGCTGGAGAATGAAGTGATAAGCAAGTGCAAAAGCACAAATCCAACCAACACACGGACGCCAACCTGCGACAAACCAATGTTTGCTTTGCGCTTCGATTTTATTAACTTCGATCTGCGCCATATTAGCCTTGTGTAATTCGGTTTTAATTTCATGCTCTAGTTTTGCTTTTAAATCTTTATCAGCAACAAACTTGTCCAGTATCCCAGATACTGGACCTATTAAGTTGTTTAGTAAATTACTCATCGAATTATTTCTTTTTTTGTAATGCTACAAGTTTTACGTAGTCGTAAATCTTTTTTAGCTTTTTGTCTTTAGGCACAGGTAGTGCGTAAACAATAACTGATGAGAGACCAATTATTATAAAGACAAGACAGACTATATTAAATAGTAAATCAAACATAATTACTCCTTATTTTTTATGTTGTTTAATAACTTTAAAATCCATGCTTAAACTTGCTCCTTTGTGAGGAACATACTTTTTACCATGCTTCATTAAGGAAACGGTCTTTCCTTGTTTCATAAAGTGATAACCTTTTGGTGCTTTTACTTTCATTTATTTTCCCTTCTTTTTCTTTTTCTTTTTTCCGTAACCGTACATTACTTTCTCCTTTTCTTAATTATAGTCTTAACTCTAGTTGGTTTGCCACCAACGCCTTGTGCTTTTGCTCGTTTTCTTTTGACTGCACTTCTTTTTTGTGCAGCGGTCATAGACATAGCTTTGGACTTGGGTACGCATTTGGGATAACCCTTTCTACTAGTTGATGCTTTCTTGCGACCACAAGGCTGGTATTTGCCTTTCTTTTTCTTACGGCCAATATCAACCCACTCTTCTTCAAACCACTTTTTTAAAGACATTAGTATTTTCCGCCACGCTTTTTATATTCTCTAACTAACCAAGCATTAGCATAAGCGCTTGGATATACTTTGAATTTACGTTTAGCTTCAGCCTTTACTCGTGCGTATAGGCTTGGGTTTTTTGGTTTGGGACTTGAACTTTTTCTTTTAGTAGCCATTAGCCTAATGGATTTGCTAGAGCATCCATTCCTTTCCATATATCATCAACTTCTCGTTGATGTAATTTAATTTTATTTTCTAGCTCTTTTATTCTACTTTCATACGATTCAACAAGCAATTTGTTTTCTTTGGCTACAACATCAATATCTTTGAACTGGTCTTTGAGATCCATCAGTTCTTTTTGCGCTTCCATAATAAGTGATAGATTAGTACCAAGCTCGGCTAATTTGCCCTGTAACGAACTAATATCGTTGTCGGCAATAGATTGTTCAACTGAAGATAAACGTGCTTCTAGGTCATTAATGTTTGCACCATACGAACTGTTGCTGTTGGCTAAAGCATCAATAACATTGATACGATTATAAAAATCGCTGACATACCAAACGCCACCAGCAAGGCCCGAGATAATAGGTAAAAAGATCGCAATATAAATGCCTTTAAATGTGAATTTTCCAATTTTAAGCTCTAAATCATTCATTACATTGGCTGAAGTCATAACCACAGACTATTGGTGATGTGGTGTAAAATTCATTCTGTTGACCTGCTGCGTAGTATTCGTCAGCTGACTTATAGTATTGTGAAAGGTCAACCATGACTGAGACACTTTCCCAACCAACAGTCAACATACCAACTGAGGCGTCAAAAGCAAGCGTTGCATCTAAGAAGCTGTTTCTGTACTCATTAGCAGTTGCTTGAAACTCATTCATGTACTCATCGTTGGATAATACCGCAGTAAATGATGCGTATTGATTGCCATACTCTTCGATATCAGTAATCGCTTGGTTATAGTCAGCCACTTCTTGTTCAGTAATATAAACATCGTTGTCTTGGATAAAATCTTGCAAAGCTTCTTGGTCAGCAATGTCACCAGTTTCTTGGGCGTTTTCGGCTTGGTCATTGACTTCAATAACAGTTACAATCGCAAGCGTAGCTTCAACAAAATCATTGATAGCTTCTTCCATATTGTCTTGCGCTGCTTGTTGGTTATCTTGAATAAAATCTTCGGCTGAATAGAAGGTAGCATTTTCAACATTAGCTAGGGCTGCGTTGTAAGCATCCATGTTATCAAAGGTAATGTACCCAGCCTGTAAGACGCCTTCGGGCGCTATGTAACCAGAAGGTGCGTAGGTCATAAAACCACCAATACCTTGAATAGCAATGTCAATGTTGGTTCTAAGAATTCCAGACTGTTTAACTAAATCGTCAACTGCCTGATTTGAGTGAGCTTCTGAAGCGCTCAGAAATGCTAAGAGTGGTAGTAGTAGTTTCTTCATCAATATCTCCGTTGATACTCAGTATTGTATTATAGAATTGTTGTTTTTCGTTATATCTTTTATCAGATTCCCATATTATTTGTGGGTGGCAATCAATAATTACTTCTGTGTCAGTATAACGCAGACATTTTAAAGCTGGTTTACGGCCTTGTCTGACCTTACCATAGTTGGGGATATAAAGTTCTGGGTTTTGTTTGATGGCTAAATAAGCTGCTCGACCTGCGACTAATTTAGAATTAACCAAGATCGGACAAGGTGTGCCACTAATAAACATGGCTTCCCACACATTATCGTCTTGACACATGAGAGCAATACTAGCCACTTTCATATTAAGATCGGATAACACCTTGGCATCTCTTCGTCTGTTACAGTTCTCGTCTTGACGATACGCACCAGTTGATAAACCTAAACCAAAAGACTGAATGCCACCATTGGCTGACATCAAACACGAATCCATACCATTAGACATTAAGCTAGGAGCAATGGCAGAACCCACAGGCATAGAACCAGGAGAAGAACCAGCTCCACTATAGTTGTTAGTCGTTGCTGTTGTTTCATTGTAAGAACTAACTGTGGAGTTGTTGTTGTTGGTCCCGAAGTTATCGGCTGATTGATTGTTGCCACTATTATCTCCCGTATCTTCTTGCGCATGAATATATAAACTAAAACACAACGGCAATAAAATGATGGACGCCCATCTTGGTTTTTTTCTCGTTACCATTTTTTACAAGACCAATACCTAGCTGATAATTTATCTTTAGCGGTATCGCACTTGTGTCTAGCTCGGAAAGACTTTCTACGAGCTGGAATATTTTTTTTGATAGTCATGTTGGGATCACCAAAACGAACTAATCTGACTTTATCGCCTTGTTTGGCAAGTACCGCAAACTTTTTACTTTTACCTGGTGTTCTTTTGGGTTTGTTGTAACCACTAAACCTTTCACCTCTGTATGTAATAGCCATTAATGTATTATATCCTCACTTAAAATAAATATCTCGGAATCCTTAGAAATCAAATGCAAGAAAGCTTCTCTAATCATTTGTTCGGCTTCAGCTCGTGATTGGGCTTTGATGGTTTTGGTTTGGTAAACATATTCACCATCCACAATTTCTAAGTTATATATTTTGGTTAGGTTGTCCTGCTGGTGCATTAGTAAATAATCCTTGAGCTTGTGATTTTTGCGTTTGCCTAATCATTTCTCTATCACGTTCCATGATAGCATTAATCTCAGCAATATTTACTTGAGCGCCAAACTTAGCTTGTAACTCAGCCATCTTAACTCGTAGATTGGCTTCTTCGATATCACGCTGTCGATCATCGTCCATGATGATTTTCATTCTATCGGTTTCAGCATCTATGATTGCTTTCTGAGCTTGGACTTGAGCTTTTTGGGCTTCAGCCTGAGCTAGTAAAGCTGCTGGGTCTGGTTTATCTTGTTCAGGTTGTGGTGGCATTGGTGGTACTTGCGTATTGATGTAGTTATTAACATCTTTGAACCCAGCCATCTCAACAATCTTACTAATAGTGTTGGAGTATTGTTGGAGTGAGACCAACGGATTGTTTGGCCCTAGTTGTGACAAGATCTGTTCTTGTTTTTGTGACAGAGCTTGCAGTATAGCAATTTTTTCTTCATCACTAGATTTGGAAATCGCCACATTAACAATAATGTCTTTGTCGCTGTCCCAATACCTTGGGTCAACAGGCACAAACTCATTGTTTAGTCTAAAAATGTCTTGCGCATCTTGGTGTTTGACAATCAGATTATTGACCAACTTAAACAGTTGTTTCATACCACCTTCGGCAAAGTGACGGCAAATCAACTCGATTCTGCCTTGAGCGCCACTCATGGTGGCGGACACGGCTGCTTTGGTGGATGACTGTAAAGCGTCAGCGTTCAAACCCGCACTAGCTTTTGACACACCAGATCTGTTTTCTTTGGCTTCGTCAAGATAACCCAAAACTGGGAACGCCTCTTTACCAACGAATGGGACAGAGAATGGTTGCACCATGCCTGGCGCTCTCATTCTGATTGGTTGACCAATATCGGTATTTAGCACATCGTCAATGTTGACTTGTCCTTCAACAATGCCCATGCGTGGGAAGATGGCGTGTCCAAGCGAATCAAGGGTGTCTCGCATGATCTGCGACTTTGCTGCTTGAATGGGTTTTAAGTAATCTGCTGGACACGACCCGATAGCTGTGTGTGGTTCTGGATCTGGACAGAACTGAATGATTGGTAAATCGTCCCATGGCTCAACGTTGGCAATATGCAAAGCATTACCGAAGGTACAAACTCTGACGAGTTCATCAATACCATCACCGTCCAAATCGTAATGACAGAAGTGTTCAATGTATAAAACGTCTTTATCGTCTGAGGTGTCTGGGTAAACCGCATTATCGAATGGGTTACGAGCTTCTTGTTCTTCAAATGAGTGTGGGTCGAGCAAGGCACCGCCTTGACCAGCGAACTGCTCAACTTCTTCAATGTCGTAGCCCATAGCGACCAATTCACTCACGGTCTTGAGCATACGATGAGCAACATAAGATGAATCATCGAGTGAGCGGGCGTGGCGGGCAATCAAAACTTCTTCGGGTGGAATAGATTCTATGCAGACTTGGCTTTTTGACTTCACTCGTCTAATTTTTAGGTCATAAGAAACTGGTATTTCTTGTTCAATTTCTACACCTGACATTGGATCTGTTTGTGTAATAGTCTCTTTTTTGGCGACTTCTTCTAAGATTTCTACGTCTTTGTCTAAGACCAGCGCTTGATAAGCTTGCGGATTAAGGTTGCTGTATTCGTGCGTAGAGGTGGAGATACTATCGTCCCAAAACGCTTTAACAAAACCTGACTTACGAACGAGGGCATCTTTAAAGGCATCGTACAAAACTTTAAAGCCTGGATTCTTTTCTTGAATCACATAGTTCACATAGTCGGTTTGTTGTTGCGCTATTGGAATATCTTCAACATTCTTAGGCACGAACTCAACAACTTTGTTAGCACCGAAAAAAGTACGCATCACGCTTGGGAGCATAAACAAAACAGTATCCCGTACGTCCGTGGAGACATAATAAGATTGCACCGAGCTAGTTGGCTCTGGTTCGTTACCTAAATAATATTCGGTTGATTCTGCTCGTTCCTCACCCACTTGGTGAATGTAGTCCTCAGCATCGTCCATTGCGTTTTTGAGGTATGCGCTGAGATCGTCAAAGTTCTGTTCTTCGACTTCGTATTTCTTATCTTGTTCTGCCATAAATTATCCCACTCTTATTATGCGTGATTTTAGTGGTTGTCTGAAATTATAACCTAAATAACTCATACTGCCACTAGCACCTGCTGCATTTGATGCCATAGTGAGTGCTAAAGCATCGGCACGGTCTGGTGACTTAACCCCACGTTTACGCATTTCTTCTTTACTTTCTAACTTTATTTTACCAGATGACGTATATTTGTAACTAGGCGCAGCCAGTTCGGAACACAGTTCATCATCTTCAGGCAGCCGACAGTCACGCTGCGCCAACCAATCTTTGATGGCAAACCACAGCTCCGCCCGTAAGTTCAAATAATTTTTTTTGGTACTTGGTGCTTCGGCTACGTTCACCCCACGAACGGGAAGATTCAATTCTCGTAATCTGTCGACCACCCCAGAACCAATACCAATGACATCCACTAAAATTTCTTGCGGTTGTTCCATCACAGTCGCATCGTCAAATCTATTCTTAATGGCACCACAAAGTTGCATGAGATCCATCGAATGAAAGGTCTGCACCTCAAAGACGGTGTTGCCCTGACGCACGCACAAAGCTGAATTATCACCACCAAAGCGAGCGACATCCAAACCCCAGACAATCGGCTCACTTGAAGTCAGCGCCACATCACGACCTATTGCTGTCTTGATTAGCTCCATTGGTATGACCGTATCATCGTCCATCTTAGGAAACTCACCCAGGACTTCAACACGGGCGACCGTAGAATCTTCTCCGTATTGTTCCAACATCCGATTGAACAAAGCAGTATCTGTGCCTTCGACCGTGCGTGAATCTATTTGTTCGGTTGCCCAGTAAGGTTTTTTAGAATGAAAGCAATCGTAGAATGGTCCTGTATTTCTACGTGGGTTAGAGAAACAGAACCAATACCTATCGCTCGTTGGTTCGGAAAAGAACCCTTCTGAGACTGAATATATGTTAGCGGGAATACCTGAAGCTTCGTCCATTATTAAGCAAACACCGTAAGATGAGTGGATACCAGCAAAAGCATCTGGATTCTCTTCACTCCAGAGTTGGGCTTGAGCGTAGTAGTAGCCTGTGTCGATTTTTAGATCACGCACAAGCGCTTCTTCAAACCAAGGCGCTGGTTTTATTGTGGTGGCTGTCTTGGCAAACCAATGTGAATTGATAGCAAGCGTGATCCATTTACCTAGTTCGGCCCACGTACGGGAACGAAGCTGTTGTTCTGTGTTCGCTGTGACAATGATGGTCGAACCAAGCCTGGTGGATAACATCCAGAGGATTAACCATGAGACTAAAGCTGATTTACCAATACCACGACCAGAAGCCACAGCTAGTCTAAACATCTCTGGTTCTACTTTGCCGTTGTTTCTTTGTATTTGTGTTGTAATTTTTCGTAAAATTTTTTCTTGCCACTTCCTTGGTCCTGAAAAATGTTCAAGGGGGGTGTCTTTTTGTCCCCAGGGGAACACAAATTTAACAAAATTTAATGGATCATCTTTAATACCAAGCGACCAGATTTCGGTCATTAGTTCTTTTTCTGCTTCTGCTCCGTATTTCATAAAAAAATTATCTCATCAGTTTACAATTATTTACCACCGCCAAATAAACAAAGGGGGGGTAGTTCTAAATAAGTTATCCACAATTTTATCCACAGACTTACCCACAAACGAACGAAGGGCCACGGATCTTAACGAACGAACGACAAAGGGACTAAAGAAAATCATTCGTTCGTGTCCGTGGCGATCTGTTTAAATTCTTGTTCGTTCGTTGGTGTTGCCTGGGCGTCAATAATTAGTCGGTCCTTTGCGTTCGTTAGTATGCTTTTAAGATCCAGATTATGGTTGACTTCCTGGCGATCGCTCCAGTTCGTGGCATCTCTGTTTTTGAGGTAAAAGATCTGAGCTGTTGTGTTGTTGTCGTGGACTGCATTATTGAAAAGTGCGTTCGTAACTTGTTCGATAGCTTTAGATCTTCCTTTTTTTAAAGCTTGTTCAAAACGCTCATTTCTTTTTTTGTTTCTGGTAATGGTTGAGATACCAACGCCCAGGTTATCGGCTATCTGCGTCTCTGAAAGACCAAGGCCCGCCCATTTTGTAATGTTCAGATAATCCTCGTCTGTAAAAGTTATGCGCTTTCTTCCTGTTTTTTGCTTAGATTTTCCCTTTTCCATGTTCAAATTTTACCATTTAGAGCCTTTATTTATGGGTAATGTGTAAATAAGTGCATTTATTTTGAGTAACAGGGTTGTATTCAGGGTAGTTTAGGGTAATATAGTAGTGTATGAAAAAGGAGAGAGTTATGAAATACAAAGTTTTATGTTTCGGACATGAAACCACAATCGAAGCTCAAGATATAGGTGAGGCCTACAACCTTGCTAATAAGTGGACTGATACATTACCAGAAATGCAATATGATGAAAATTTATATTTGCAAAATTATCATGGTAATTGGATTGTTGATGGTAATAAAATGAGATGGCAAGGCAATATAGTTTGGGACTAAGGAGAGAGTTATGGAAAAACTGATAAATGAATTGTTAAACAAAACCCATGGTGCTTGGGACCTCGGTGAATTTATTGACCTTGACGAAATTGTTGATGGAGTGAGAGGCCTGGTTCACGAAGATGGCAAGAACTATGGTTGTGATTTGTTTAGTGGTTACGAAAGAATCACAAATGTATATGGACACGGAGCCACACCATGTGGTGCTGTAATGAACGCATTGGACCAGCTGGTTGGTCTCGATGTTCTTGAAAAGGAGTTGATATGAAAACAGTAGTTAACTACAAAGGCCATACAGTTCATTGTTATGGCAAGTTGCACGAAGCTGCAACAGTTTTATACGCCATGAGCAATGGTTGTGAAGGTCATACTGACAATTACAACTATGAAACTGGCGGTCACTTTTTAAATTGGAAAGCATTTGTCAAAGATTGGGTGGACTGTGATGGTCCTGAAGATTTTAATGTAGTGCAATTAGAGGTGGACTAAAGAGATGAATTACCCAGGACTTTTTGAATTGATAAAACCAAAAGAACATGAACAAGAATATGGGTTTCAAATTAATTGGAAGAAACCTGGTTGGTCATTTTTTGCTTGGTTGGATCTTACTAAAAGAAGAAGCAAATATAAAATTCCATTTTTTGATTTTGAAATCTGTGAATACTTTGGACCAAAACTAAAGATTGGTAAATTATATTTTCAATTTACAACATGGAAGGACTAAGGAGATGAATATGATAAATGATGAATATATCGTAAACATGATGAAAGAAGCATCAAAGGCTGCGCAAAAGGCCCATGATGAATGTGTACCAAATCCAGTAGCGTTTCAAACTGCTGATTCTTTAACAGGCGGGTTTGATTACAACAAACCATATACTGTTGAGAAAGAAGGTAATTGTGGTGGTGCTTACATAACAACACCAACCATGAGAAACAAGATTGCGAAACGATGCAAACAGTTGGGATATGTAAGTGGTGATCATTACATTGGCTACATGGTCAAAGTTAAGTATGACCACAATGGATCTCAAAGTGCTGACAGAGCAGAAGCTGCAATGGAAGCTGCAAGCAAAGTTTTAAAGAACCATGGTTTACCCAACTATGTAAACGCCTATCTAACATGATGAGTAACAGAGTTGCATTTAGGGTAGAGTTAGGTATAATTATAAATGAGGAGTTGATATGAAAAAATTCACAGAAGCCAAGATGATCGAGAAGATCAACGAGGTTTTTCCAGAAGCAAAGGCTGTGCCTTTGAGCAAGTTCTACGATGATCCAGAGATGGAAGGTATCTGGTTTCAAGGTAGCGAGTATTGTGATGTTGTTCCAGGCGAGTATGGTCCTGAAGCAATGTATGACGACTATAATGAGCATTGGGCAGACACCGCTGGTGTCAATCCAAAGTTTGATGAGTTTATTAGAAAACACGGCTGGATGTGCCAACCATACGATCCTGGTACTTTGATGGCTGTTAAGGAGTATTAATATGACACAAATAGATGGTTTTAATACTTTCAGACATGAGGACGGGCTTGAACAGCTCGTCACCAGAGTTCATGTTGAAAGGGACGAAGAGACAGGCAACTACTACGTGGAGTTGTTTGGTAAAGATGCAGATGGTATTGATGGTGAGTTCATCATTGATGCAGAAGAAAAAATAAACTTTCAAGAAGTTATGATTTATCTAAAGTATCTCGGCAGAGATCACAAATACATGATGGGTCAGCTACAAAAGTTTGGTAAGGAGATAGCGTAATGAGAGATCTTATTTACAACAAGGACGCAGCGGACAACGCTGTTGTTATTGAAGATTACCCTTGGGGATACAAACTAAGAACCAAGAGAAAGTATTGGATTGAAACAACAAAGAGAGGTGACAGACTTTGTTACCAAACCTTAAACCCAAAGACTGGCGAGTGGTGCGCTGTTAAGAAAGGCACTTATGCTGGTATTAAAGTTCTTTACAAGGATGAAGCAGGACACGTTGCTGCTGTAAGCCTTGACCCAGCATGGGCCAGCAAAGAATGGCTGAAAGAGTTCCAGGAGATTGTTGATATCACCAAACTCAAGGACGAACAAAGAGCCAAGATTTGTGAAGCTAAAACAATACAACACGTTAACAAGTTTGTTGAGGTTAAGATTGCGCCTGCTCCGCAGGATCCAGAAATAAAGGCAGCCAAAGATGCTGAACAAAAGGAGATTAAAAAGAAACTAAACAACTATGCCAACCACATCTATGGCCAATGTTTAGTTAAAAACGGACTAGTATGACAGAGATAAATAAAATATTTGTTGACATGGACGGAGTGCTAGCTGATTTTGTCAAAGGAGTAGAGGGACCAAAGTATCTAAATGGTCCCTTAACTTGTGAGCAAGACTACGACAGCAAGAAAATACAATTTGCTTGGAAGGGTTTGTTCAGAGATTTACCAATCATGCCTGGTATGGCTCGACTAATTAAAGAGGTCAAACAGACAACAAATCATTGGGAGATCTTAACAGCTTCTGGAGATCTAGCTAGAAAACTTGTTGTTAGAGACAAACTCAAATGGATCAAAGAAAAATTAGGTCCAGATGTTATAGTCACAGCAACCATCAAAGGCAGAGACAAGGCTGTATTTGCCAGACCTAACCATGTCTTGATTGACGATAGAAAAGATAACATCGAAGCTTGGGAACAAGCTGGTGGTATTGGCATCTTACACACCGATGCCGATGATACAATAAACCAATTAAATAAATTAAAAGGGAAGTAGTTATGCATATAAGCAAAACATTGATCGAGGTCCTCAACGATTCTTTTGCCAGAACGTTAGAAAGACGACACAATAAACCATCTAAGGCCATCAAATGGGCTGAAATGACCAAAGGTGAGCAAACCATACAACTAGAACTAGTTGCTATGAAAAACAAAGCTAAGGGGAAAATATGACTGGTGAAATACAAAACTTTGACTACGACATAAATTACAGTTTTGAAACCAATTTTACTGAATGGTTTAAAACTGCGAATAGAGAACGCTTTGACTGGAAAGAAGATCCACTCCAGGAAGAAGAAGCCTATGATATCTTTGTACACAAGTACGGCCATCATAGAGTAACGTAATGATGGCACTAGCCCAGCGGAAGTTTATAAGTTTCAACCGCTCAT
>MDSZ01093878.1_pt1 | contig 12922 bp, 4 predicted proteins | sample 811201 | NCBI WGS metagenome assembly MDSZ01 (sample SAMN05326647, study PRJNA326480) | marine metagenome | isolation source: seawater | place: Indian Ocean: North | collected 2010
AAATGTATATTGTTTCCAACAATATTATAAGATCCCTTATATAACTGAGCAGTTGAAGTATTGGAATGTGCTGTAACTCCTGTACCTAGAACTCCTCTTTCTACAGTAACAAGAGAAGTAGTTCCGATACCAGCAACAATTGGACCGTAAGTCTCAGTACCCATACCAACTCCAATAACCTTAACAAATTCATCATCAATCTTCAAAACATCATTAAGAGAAATAGATGATATACCACTTAAGGAAAATGTAGTTGATGTAGTACCAATACCAGTACTACCAAACACAGATTCAATATTATTCTCTAATGTATGTGATACAGGACTATATGATATTGGTGATTGAATTATATTATCAAGAGTAATAATATTTTTTGTATTAGCTAAACTCATAGAAAATTCATGAGAATTACCTTCACCCACACTAACAAAGGTCACTGCAGTTCCTGCATTTGCTAATGCTTTTGTCGTTGCAATATAGAAATTATCAGCATCCTCTCTAATAGCAAAAACAGGTGAAGGTAATTCATCTACTCCTTCAGCACTCTCATACTGCATAGCAGTTGAACCAACACCGACAAATGTGGAACCTGCTTTATAAATTAATTCCTCACCAGTCCTAAAGAAATGGTCTGTAATACTGAATTTTCCAGTTGTAAGATTTAATGCATTAGAATCGCTAGGATTAAATTGTTTTGCAAATATTTTAAGACCATCTACTGTTAATGGGAAACTAGTTCTATTAATTCTCTCACCATCAATAGCATTATATGAAAATGCATTAAGTGATTCAGTTACTTTTCCATAAGTTAAATCTGTAACATTAGATAAGTTATCTGAATCTAAACTTGAATACATACCCAAACTTAATGAAGATACCTCAATATTATCGGATGCAAACTCAGCATTAGGATAAAATTTCATTACAAAATTAGAAGCAACATATTCTCCACCAAAAGTTCCAATTCCAAGTTTTGTATCAAGTGTTTCTATACTTCCAACAGAAAGATAAGGACCTTGCTGCAAATATACATCAGTAGTATTATGATTCATTACAATTTGATGTAATGCTTTGGTTGATCCAATACTAACCTCAACTACAGACTTAACTGAATTGAAGAGAGAGGTATTGAAACCCACTACATTTCTTGTTCCAGAAGTGTAACTGTAATCAGATTGATAAATAGCAGATCTTTCTGATCCATCTGGTTGACCAGATACTTGGAATCTATATGTACCAATTCCAACACTAGTTGTACCAAATCCAACAATATTAGATCTAATTTCAATTTCATCAGTTAAACTATTTTCAAAATCTAAAGAGAAAGTATTACCAGTAATATTTCCACTAAAAGATCCTAACAATAAATCGGAATATGCATCTCTCTCACTATTATCAGCATAAGCCTGAGACATATATGTATTTGTACCATCATGAGTGACAAATATATCAACATAATTCATTTCATTTGTTGTTCTATTAAGTAATTGATTACTTGTATAGAAAGAATTATAAGCAGTTGCAATTCCAGAAATAACCGAAGTAGTCGTTACTCCTGATGTAGTGGTAGTAGCAACACTAATTGTTCCAACCTTATCAACAAATCCTATAGTATTAGTTCCTATACCAGTACCAGCATTAAACTCTGTTTTAACTAATTTTAAATCATAGTCATAATCATATGCATTAGGTAAAGGAGTAAATCTTAAATACTGTAAACCAGCTTCTTCACTAATACTAAAGTCTCCAATATAGTAACTATCATTAATATTTTGCTTCTCTATTAAAGTTATATCACCTCCATTATTCATTATAATCAATTCTGATGTCTGAATATCAGTACCATCCGCATTAGTAATTCTAATGAATAAATTTTGATATGGTGTATTAGATTGTAGTTCTATTAAATCTAAAAATTCGCTAGGTTCTCCACTCAAATTTGAGAATAACTTATCAATATCATCAAGAACTATAACTTCATTACTTTTTGCCTTAAAATAATCACTAAGAGTCTTATTTTCAAATTCTATAAGTGTTGAATAACTTCCATCTGTAGATCCATCAGTTGCTCTATCATAATCGTAAATAGTATCTACACGATTATAACCGAGCAAGTCCTGAATAGTTTCAGTAAAGTCTGCACTACCAATTCCAGTTCTCTTTCCAAGAGAAGCATCATATGGTCCTACAGCTGTTGATGTTGATCTAATTCCAACATCCGCAAAATTCTTCAAACCACTAGTATGAAGCATTGCACTTACAGGACTTCTTAATTCGTCAAATCCTTTAGTACTTTGAATGCTATAAGAAAGATTTTGATAATAATCATTATCAGGTGTTACCTGACTGTCTACACTTAATTTTCCTATTTCATTTGTCCATCCAATATCCTTTTTAACTGAGAAATTAACAACATATCTTCCATTATATTCTGTAATTGAATCAACAGTTGCTAAAGTGCCAGAATCTTTTCCTAGAATTCTATCACCCTTGACTAAGATATCATTTCCAGTAACTTTAATAAAATCACTTCCAGTTTTTGAAACATATAAATCTAATTCGACAGAATCTCTAATTAATATTTCACCCTCAATAAACAAATCAGGTTTTTGTGTAACTACAAATGTAGGATATTTCTTCTCATTAATAAGAGAAGCACCAGCACTCTGATCAGTTTTTGCAATTCCAGTATTAGTACTTACGCCAGTAGCATCAATACTTACTCGGAAATTAACTCCATTATTTTGAGAAGGATTTTCTGGTAATGGAGCACCGCCAGGAACAACCTCAGAAACTACAGCAAACTCATATCCCCAATTAGAAGAGTTAAATCCAGATCCAGCTGCACCAACCTTTTCAATACCCTCAGTATAAACTTTATCATTAACATTAAAAGGATAAGTGGAAAATCCTACTGAAGGAGTTGTTATCCAACAAGTAAATATACCACTTGCATTAGATTGTACACTTACAATACCAACACCATTATCATTATTAACTGCTACTAACCTTACAGGTTCATCAGGAAGTCCACTTGGAGAATTTATTATATCAACAGAACCAATAGTACTACCAATTAAATCTGCTTCAAGGAATCCACTATCAATTTCTTGCCCTGTATTTGAATTAACAACTTTAATATTAGGTGCATTTATATAATCTACACCACCACTAGTAATTGTAATAATTCCTATAGTATTAGAATTATTAATAACAACAAAAGGTGATATAAATGCTTCTGGTCGTAAAGTAGAATCAGATGAATATTCAAATCCTTCATTAATAAACCTTATTTCCTTAGCATTACCAATTTTTGTTGAACTAGGAATAACATATGCACCTTCACCTAGAGTGGATGAAGATCCAACAAAACTAGGCAATTTCTTATAACCAGAACCTGCTGAAATAATGTTAACATTTTCAATTCCTCCTTTAGAGGTTAATGAAGTAGTAGTGTATTTTAAAACATTACATTGATTAGATTCATAAGAAAGTCTTTCTGGATCATCCTCTAACGTTATATTAAACGCAGAAGCACCAATAGAAACAATATCATAACTTCTATTATAATGACTATCTACAAAAACTATTTCCGAATAATTTGGAACCGTTGTGTCAGATGTACTAATAAATCCAGATTTTTGAATATTATAATATAATGTCCTTGGTAATGCAGTACTATATCCAACAGTAAGACTAGAATCAATTACACTAGCTCCAACACCTACAGTTCCCACACCAGTTATATTGAATGTATCAGATTTAATGGATGTGAATTCATTTTTAAATTCTTTATCATAATACAACTTAAACTTATAATCAGATAAAGAAGAATGAGTTAAATCAAATACTAAACTATTTGTATTAACAACTTCAATTGAAGGATTAACTCTAGAGAATTTATGTGTAGCAGTTGGATTATTTGTAAAATTAACATATACAGGAGGAACTCCAGTAGCATCAATATTAGTTTTACATAACTGGAATGTATCAACATCAATTACATATGTGAAATACGTCCCTTCTGATAAACCACTAGGATAAGTTCCACTAATAACCTCATAGTAAACTTTATCTCCAGTATTAAATCTATGATTTGTAATAGTAAAGGAATCTGCTGTAGTACTAACTCCACTATTAGTGACTTGTACTGGATCAAGTAATAAATATCCTGTTGTTGTTTGCCTCTCTACCTTAACTGGAGTTGTTGTTCCTAAACCTACATTTAAATCTGGTTCAATAGTTAAAACTACTTTATCTCCAACTTTTAAATCATGAGCTGTTGATAATGCAACAGTTGTATTAAATTGATCTATTCTACCTTTTTGCTGGGTGTAATTACTTGCAAAGGAATAATCATTAATATTACTACCATTACCACGGAAAAATACATCATTAAAATCTCCACTTGTAGTACCTATACCTGTTTTTATACCAATACTATTCTTTGTAGAGTTAGTAACATATACAGTAGATGGCATACTATATGTTCCACTAGCCGCAGTATCTGAAATTAAGATAGCATTTCCACCACCTGTAGAGAATGTCAATTCTTGGGCATCCTTAAATGGATGATCTTCCAAATAAATGCTTTGAGTTGTAACATCTCTAGTAATTCCAATTCCAGCAAAAGTGAAATTAATGGGTATAGAAATTCCTGGAGTAACTCCTACTCCAATAGTTTTATGAGGGTTGAAATAGAACCTATCAGTTGGTTTAGATTCAAAATATCTAATAGATTTCTTAATAGTAAATGAATCAGGTACAAAGGTAATTGGAGATGATGCAGTATGAGAAACTCCTCCAGAACCTCTTTGTACTCTTAAAATATTCTCATTTTTAAATATGTTCAATAATCTTAAAGATTCTGCACCAATTCTTAAAGTACTACCTACAGAAACACCTGTTGGAATATCCGAAACAAATATATCGGTAGACATTCCTACAGTTCCAGAATTCAAATTCTGACTTAAAACTGAAGTTAATGAACTAACACCAATAGTATAAGATCCATTTAAAGAAGCTAAAGTGGTACTAAATCCCGAAACCACAACATTATCTTTATTTTTCCAATCATGACTAGGGAAAACAGTAACTTTTACAGTACTTTCATCAACCCAACTGAATACCCTATCAGTATAAGATGATGTACCTGTGCTGACATTTAGAATATCAATACCTTCTAGTGATGAAACTTTACTTCTTAACCCACCACCAGACGTACCACTTTCATCAAATGTCAATAAATCACCAATTTTATAATTTTTCCCTGAATTTACAATATTTAATTTCTCTACTGATCCAGTTGTAACAGATTCTATCTCAACTTTTTGTCTTTCAATCTCATTAGTCTCAATTATAAAGTCATTATCAACGTTTTTATCTGAAATTCTATATGGGAAAGTATTTCTTATTAAATTCGAATCCTTAAAATCAAATTCTTGATTAAGATTTTGAGTTACTGGAGTAGATCTATAAGAATTTCCAATAAAATAAGGGAATTCTGGTTCATTATTGTCCAAATCAGATTTTATAGTTGCAAAATATGCATAAACACCCTCTGGAAACTCAGGTGTTTTACCAAATCTACCATTATTTCTGTCTAAATCTCCAGAATTTGTAAATTTATAGTCTTCTATAAAATAACCATCACTAAACCCTGATGGTCTATTTTCAACATTAGATGTATCTAAGGTATATCCAGAAACTAAACGTCGTGGATTAGTTGAAAGACCAGCATTACTGTATCCATATGGACCATATATTGGATTTCCATCATAAGCCCATCCAATAATCTTAGAAGCTTGAGTATTTCCAGTCCCTACTTCGTTAAAGGATTGCCTATAAGGTTCTCCATATGCACAAACATTATACTGTAAAGTATTCTCTATACCTTCTGAAAGAATAGCTTCATCTTTATTGTCTTCTAATTTATAACCATCAGATGCACTTCCTGGATATTTTTTATACTTTTCTCTTAAATTGACAGTTAAAGGTCTAACTTTAGCATCTAAAGTTGCATTTTTTCCTGCTGAAACAACATTAATAGACGTATCTAAGTGAGAATACCCAATTCCAGTATTAACAACTACAACATCACTTATTCTACCATCTGTAACAACAGGTCTTAACTTAGCTCCTGACCCTTTTCCAGAACTATCTATTACTTCTAAGGTAGGAATTGAGAAATATTCAACACCACCATATTGAATATTGACCTGATCTATCTTTCCATTAACAAAAATAGGTTTTAGATTGCCATCTTTACCATTTTTTATAGAAATTATTGGTTTTTTCTCAAAATTCAATATACTTGAACCATATCCTGTTCCAGATTCATACAAATAAGTGTCAATAATGCTACCTCGAACAGAAGGAGTCAATACCATCTCCTCAACTGTCTGACTAGTGGTGCCAAATCCAACAGGAGTGTATTTTAAAGAGACTGAAATGTCTGGATAAGCAAAATATTGATAACCTTCACCCTTATTTGCAAAATTAACAACATCTTTTCTCTCATAATTGCCTATTATTGTCCCACCAACACCAGCATTAGATAATTGGAACGAATTATTGTCTATTTTATTGACAAAATACTGATTTTCGGTAGAAAGACCTGATATTGCACTTGTTTGGAAGGTATAATTAACTAAATCTCCATCTTCAAATCCATGATTTTTAAAATTAAGTGTGTTATATACAGTTGACACTCCAACAGAAGGAGTTAAACGTAATTTTCTGTTAGTAAATGTACCACCATCTTCAACTCTAACCCCAATAACAGTCTTTTGATTGGGTAAGGTGGCAAAATTATGGATACCAGCAGATACTCGTCCATTAAAGGACACTTGATTTATGTTAAGTTCAGCATCTTTTCTGGATTCATGCAATCTAACTGTTTTTGTATCAACTACATTTACAAAATAACTAGCATTGTTAGCTAATGCTGAATTACCTATACCAATAGTAATAGAACTATTTCCTGTACCAACCTTATAAATTACTTCTTCTAAATTTGAGAAAGTATGATCTTTATCAAAAGTAATAGTATTAGTAGTTGTATTAATACCACCACCAAAAACTAAAGTTCTTCCATCAAAACTAACTTCTCTACTTCTAGGAATTACTATTGGTTCTAATACAGCACTTCCATTTCCACCACTAGCAGTAATAGATATTACCTTTTGAACATCATACCCTTGAGGATCTACCAAAACATCTTTAATAGATCCTCTAAGAACTGCTTGTGTTATAGCAGTAGTACCAACACCAGCAGATATTTCTATTTTAGGGGGATTAACTACATCATAATCATCACCTTCACCTAAAACATCTACAGATAATAATGGACCATAATAAATTTTATCGATACCCTTATAATTACTAATTTCTACACCATTAATTAATACCCCAGTAGTACCTGGTTTCGTTTCAACTTGATCTCCATTATCAATATTAGTATTAAATGGGAATTTTCTTAATATTTTCTGAGGTCCAATTATATTTCTTTGCTGCGAAGCTAAAGTAAATTTATGACCAGGATCAGAAAGATTTCTACCAATAATATTTAATTTTATATAATCATCATTATTAATTAATGCTCTGTTATTGTATAATTTAATTCTCTTTCCATCATCTTCATCAGATATTCCTACAAAATAATTTCCAGTATCTAACCCAACATAAGTTCCAAAAGTGCTTATACCTGTATATTCATAATAAATTTCATCACCACTAACAAATGGAACTTTATTATTAAATTGAATTTCTTTGTAATTGAGATCACCTAGAAAACCTGTCAATCCTGCCGCAACAACACTTTGAATACGAGTATCTATATTGTGTCTGTAATTTGTCGAAACACCAGTTATATTACCTGTAGGAAGTGAATTAGAAGCAATATAAAATTCCTCAGTACCATCAACGTAAAAATTTTGTACATCTGAAATAATATTTGGAGATGATAATAAAACATTATCACTAATAGGACTAGAAAGTTTTCTTCTAAGATCCAAATACCCAATTGTACCATCTGGTATTTTTGGTGAAATATTAATCTCATTACATTTCTTATCCCACCAGTTATTCTTATTTTGCCCTACAATCTCAGTTACAGAAACAGTAGATGTATCACCTGAAATAACACTATTAGATCCTCTTCTCAGTATTTCTACATAATCCCCAAGTTTTAAACTTGATCTATCAATATCAGCAAAGAATTTGAGAGTAGTGTCTCCTCCTGCACCCTCATCTATTTTATATCTTACACTTGTATTGTATATCCATGAATTAGCTAAAATTTCTTTATATGTTCTATCTCTTGTAGGGTTTTTAATCAAATCTCCTAAATTCTTAACAGAAATAATTTGATTCTCATCAATATCTACACTCTTTGATATTTGGTCAAATTTTGATAATACTCCTGTTAATCTTAATTCAACTTTTTTATTTACATCTCCATTTGCATAACCAAAATAAATATCATCATTTCTAATAGTATCTCCACTCTCAATCTCATTGTCTATTCCAGTACATCCAAAAAATTGATTAAGACTCTTATGAGTGTAATTAATATTTGTGTTAATTCCAGAAATAATTGTTCCTGATTTAGATAACAATCCTGTTGCACCAAAACCTATTGTAGAATCAACAGAAATTACTGATGCACCAATAGCAACTGTTTCTGTACATTTTGATGCTGGAGTAATTGAAAAAGTTCCTTGTATTGATGTTTCCTTATCATTAGGACCCAAAAATAGAGAAATTTTATAATATTGCTGATTAGTAGTTAAAGCTACTCCAACTCTAGTAAATGGTTCAACCTCTGATATTGATGCATTAGTGGTTAAATCATTAAGTTTGTAGATAGTTTGTCCAATTAAATCCTTTGGTTCCCCACTTATTGCTTCTGCTATTATTACTTCTCTTCTAACATATTCTGCAGAGGATGGTTTAATCAAATAGTCTTCTAGATTTATGATTTTAGGAGTTTCCCCATAAAGCACATTAAATAGAATTCTAAAAGATTCAGGAGTTCCTTTTGATTCATATAATGATCTTGCTTCTTTTATAAAATTACCAACATTAATACCCTCTTTAAAATCTACTCCATCCATTCCTGGAACAAGAGTAAATTTTAATTTCTTAAAAAATTCTTTAAGAAATAAAGCACTTAAATTCTCAACATTTTCACCTTCATTATGAGAAGATACTTCAGATGTTGAAAAAACTAATTCTTCTTCATTAAGTTTTGCATGATAACTTGTAATACCACTAAATCCACGAATACATCCAGTAAATGTATTGGTAGTAAGACCAGTATATGTAATAATCTCATTATTAATTTTCAATAAACCATAATGATCTGGATACCCTTTAGTATTAGCAACCGTAATAGTAGTACTTTCTGTAGTAATACCAGCAGAAAGAGTAGTATTTCCCTTAACTACATCAGATGTTAAATTATCTACTCTTAAATATTCATCTAAATTATCCGATATATCAATCGGACCTCCTTGATATTCTTGTGAAATATAATACTGTTTAAAGAAGTCAACAGAATTAGGACTTTCACTCAATAAAAATTCAGGAAGCTGATTGCTAATAATTTGTTGAACTTTGACCTTTGAGTCAAAACCAGTTTCTATCATACTACTGTTACTCTCTTATTAATTGTCCGTTTAAATAACTAGATGTGTAGAAATCATTAACAAATGTAGTTCCTGTAATTTCATCACCAGAACTAATCACATCCCTAACCATATTTATTTTACTTTTCGAAAGACTAAAATCAAGATATAATTCCTTAAGACCAACAACATCATTTGATTCTGGAATTGCTTGTATCTCAATTACTTCAGATCCATCAACTGTTTTAGTAATATTGACAGTATCAATCATTACTTCACCTTTAAGATAGTCAACAGTTCCTGCAGATGGTGCAATAACTTTATATTCACCCTCTTCTGTGATTTCTATAAATGCCAAAACTCCCGTTTTTAGATCATCATTAGGAATATCCGTAATGTATACTGGTGCTGTATTACTAGAAACATAAAAACCACTTGATTTTATGTTTAATCCATTTGCCTTTACATGGAAACGATTACCATAACATAACTCATATTGTGCAAATTGATTAAAGACCACCTTCAAGTCCCTTCTAATGATCACTCTGGTAATGTTAGATGTAATAGCAGTACTAGTTTGATCAATAACTTGTTGAACTTTACTATATTTAAATCTTCCACCAAATTTATTCATATCAATAGAGTTAGCATAAGTCTCTAAAGAATTGATAACTTGTGATCTTAAAGACTGTATATTTGAAACTTTATTATTATCATAATAAACTGATGAGACAACCTCCACATATAGCAACTTAAGATCTTCTATTCTTTGATTAATACCAGATACAGTATATTGTTTCAATTGGGATAAAATCCTAGATTTATTGAAATCTGAAACAAAAGTTCCATTTTTTGGTTTTATACTAATAAGTACATTTCCAAATTCAGGAGGATCCAACTCTTCACCACCTACAACAGCAACTGACTCTGTTTCAGGGTACACTTTTTTAATAATTGCTTCATAATCTCTTGGTGTTACTGCTCTATATTGTGAAGAATATATTCTAGGAGCATAATACTTAATAGAATCTATTGATTCTATATCTGAACCATTTTGTGATATCTGATTTGTTTCTACTTCTGTATCTCCAACTATAGTTTTTGGTATTTCAGTATCATTTTGTGTATCAAGTTGTACTATTTTTCCTGCAAATTGAAGGCTATTGTTCTTTCCAATACCATTTCCTTCTTTTCCATCAGTTGTGATGTATTGAACAGTAATAACATCTGCATTATTTAATTTTTTACCAATAAAACCATCACCAAAAAGTAATTCATATCTTTCATCTTGTACTTCTTGTATCAAATAGATCTCTGATGAAGAATCTATATTTAAAATATTCTCAACTAATGAATATTCATTACCTAATCCACTCTCATTTGAACCTTTAACATATACTTTAATGGTAGAGGTATCAATATCTTTATTGTTTAATATAAATCTTTGATCTAAAGAAGTATTTACGTTAAAAATTCTAGTTAAAAATGTTCCTTCCTTAATTTCAATATCTTCAAAGGAAGCAATATAATTCAGTGTACCATCTATTTCTTTTTTTACAACTGGTGCTGATATATTTTCTGAAGTTGAAAGAACATAATTGGTTTCATTAGCATTTCCAATACATACTAATCCTGCTTTAAGCGTTGCAATCGTGAAATCATCATCTTCATTAATACTTTCACCAAAGTTTGCTGTAAACGATATACGGGCGGTTGCAGCAGTCTTAGAACGTGGAACATACCCAATATTACGTGCTAATGAAACTACATTTTCTCTAATCGTTGCAGAATCTAAAAAAGATTCATTCACAACCATATTTGAGTTAAATGCAGTAATATAGGTATTATAAGCGAGTGTATCTATTAATATTGAAAAATTAGACCCCTCAAAGTCGAAATCCGTAAATGTTGAATTTGCACGGAGATAATCTTTGATGGAGGTCTTTATCTGATCAAAATCAAGATTTGTAAATTTAGTAAAAGGCATTTTTATCTAGTTGCCTCTAAGAGGAAAGAAAATTCTTGGGTGGGAAATTGCTGTCCAATAATATCAAATGAAACAGTAGCTTCAAATGTATTTTCATCTGGTCGAGGTTCGACCAAAACTCTTACATTATTAACTCTTGGTTCGAAATTATCAATTGCAATTTCAATCTGAGCTTGAATATTAGATGCAGTACCAAAATCAATAAAGTTAAATAAACTTTTATGTATATCTGATCCTAATTGCGGATTAAAGAATTTTTCAGTTGGTATCGTTTGTACAATATTACGTATTGATCTACGAATAGCATCTTCATTCTTAAGAACCTTCAAATCATTTGTTACAGGATGAGGAACAAAGGATAGGGTAATATCTTTAAATGATCGTGATATCCTTGTAATCGCCATTATGAACAGAAGGTTTTTCTTTATTTATACCTCTTGTTCTTACTTTTATTAACAGTGGATTTCTTCTAGACGATTATGATGCTTTACATATCCTCTATCTCTTCCTGAACCTTCTACAGGAGGGTGGTATTCTTCCCATGTTGTTCTCTTCCAACATCTCTCTTGTTTATTACGAATGTAATAACCATAAGGTTTATCATCATCCCATCCAAAGATGTCATTCCATGTGAGTGCTTGTGCAGTACTGGTAGTGAATAGTAATGAGAAAAGAATGAAATACTTCATATACTTTGTTTGATATACTTATATTATACTATGCTCAATTAATTTAAACCATTAAAAAGGACAGTTCATAGACTGTCCGTTCTTAATTATTTTCCTTGACCCCGTTTCCTCTTACGAGCCGAGTTACGAGATGTTGCCGAATATTTAGTGTGTTTCCCATTTCCCTGACGAGTCTTTTTCGGGGGACTCGAAACGAAGTCTCCACCACTAATACCACCTGATGCTTTAGCCATTAATTGTCCTCTGTGTAAATTTCAGTTTTAACTGTGTCTGGATGAGGAGCACCTGTCTGATAGAATTCTATTGACAAGTCCTCCATGCGATTGAAGTACTCACCTTGCGTTAAGGCAGTATATACTTCTTTACCGTCTATAAGAATTCTATATAACTCTTGTTTTTTCATGTCCTACACGTACACGTGGATCGCACCATATTTCGAAACCTGCGTCTTTCGCATCGAGACAGAAAGAAACATCTTCCCCACACATGTCTTGTACTTCGCCACTTTCGAAAACTTGCATCTTTGGTGCGAACCATGGATAAGGCATTCCTTCACTTTCAAATACTCCGTGCTTAATTAGGAGCCATCCGAAACCTGTATAATCTACTGTGAATGG
>MDSZ01153840.1_pt1 | contig 12922 bp, 13 predicted proteins | sample 811201 | NCBI WGS metagenome assembly MDSZ01 (sample SAMN05326647, study PRJNA326480) | marine metagenome | isolation source: seawater | place: Indian Ocean: North | collected 2010
ATATAATATAACCTTCGCAATTGGCGAGGTAGCTCAGTTGGTTAGAGCACAGGACTCATAAGCCTGGGGTCGGCGGTTCGAATCCGCCCCTCGCTACCAAATATAATATGAAAAAATTAAAAATGTTCTGTTTGACGATTGATAACAGTCATTTAAATAAAATTAAAAAATTTGATTATATTCCAGTAGGTTTAGGTAAAAACATTATTTCAAATAAATTTTTGAGAGATAACACTGGGGAGAATATATCTGAAAAAAATCCTTTTTATGGTGAATATACCTTTCATTATTGGCTTTGGAAAAATAAATTGAATGAGTTAAACGACACGTGGATTGGATTTTGTCAATATAGAAAATTTTGGTCAGAAAAAAATTTAGAGGAAAAAGTAACCAATTTAAGTGATCTTAATAATAAAATCCTAAAAAGTATTCCGCAAAAATATGAGTTGCATGAGAGTATTATTGGCGAACCTTTTCTTGTTAATCAATTAAGACTTACAAAATTTATTAAAAAAAATTTTAAGAAGATGGTTTTAAATCCAAGTCTATTTTTTGATAACAGCAAAAGAAATATAAAATTTCATTTTGATATGATGCATGGTGATGGAAATTTAGACAAAGCAATTAATTTATTAGATGCTGACGACAGAAAAGATTTTAGTTATTTCGTTAATTCTGAAGTTTCTTTCAATCCACATAATATGTTTATTTGTAATTCTAAAAATGTATTAATCCATTACTACAATACAGTTTTTCCTTGGCTTGAAAGATGTGAAAAAATATTTGGATTTAATCTTGAGGGTTACGGAATGAGGAGAATTTATGGTTTTTTAGCGGAAAGATTTTTATCTTATTGGCTTAGGAAATACACTCGATTTGCTACGTTACCTATAATTTTTACAGATATTTCGGAATTAAATTAGATACCCCCAAATTTTTTACAGAAGGCATCGAAGGTTAATAATTTTTTGTCTTTCTTGGACACTAAAAAGTTTTTCTTTGGCCATTTTACTTTAATTATAGGATCATTATAAACAATCCCACTCTCAAATTTTGGAGCATAAAAATTGTCGAGTTTGTAATAAATTATGTTTTCTTTATCATAACTGTAATATGCATGAGCAAAACCAGCTGGAATATATAAGCCAAGCGCATTATCCTTAGACAAAATTATGCTAAATAGTTTACCAAAAGTTTTTGAATTTTTTCTTAAGTCAATTACAACATCTAGAATTTTCCCTTTAAGAACATTGACATATTTTGATTGTTTAAATTTATATTGAAAATGAAAGCCTCTTAAAACATTATTCTTTGACGTAGTGCAATATTCAAAAACAAAATTTTTATCTAATAACTTTTTATTAAACGTTTCTCTTAGATTGCCCCTTTTGTCAGTGTTATTTATTTGTTTAACAATTAGTAAACCTTTAAATCTTGTTTTTTTTACTTTCATAATTTAATTATTTTTTTTAATTTTTTTAAATTCATATCGGTTCGTTTTGGAAATTCACCTTTGGAAAAAATCTTTTTTATTTTTTTTATTATCTTTTTTTACAAAATTATAAATTGATTGGCTGGCACCACCCACATTAATTATTCCTTTCTTATTTAGAATTTTAAGGATAATTTTTGCTGCATCTTCTTGATAAATAAAATTGGATTTTACGTTAGCGTAAGCTTTTTTATGTATAAAAGGCTTTTCGGTCATACACAATCTGACGATTAAAGAATTCTTATACATTTGTACCGCACACTCCCCACCAAGTTTGGACCAAGAATAATTGTTCCATGGTTTTACAGGATCTTCCTCACGGTAATTACCTTTATCTCCTGGGTAAACATAACTTGTTGATAGATAAATAATTTTTGTTCCATATTTTGAAGCTTCTTTTACTAAGTTACAAGTTCCAATAATATTAAGATCAATACTTTTTTGAATATTTTGTTCATGAATTTTCATTGGTCTAGATAATCCAGCTAAATGAATTAGGTGGGTTGGATTATATTTTTTTAAATTTTTTGATATTGAACTAATTGATAGAATATTAAGCTGTTTCTTATTTCTAAAAATAAATTTCTTATTCAACTTTTTAAGAATTTTTCCAAATCTACCATCAGATCCTGTAACAATTATATTTGTCATTATTTTATTAGCGAATTTAAATAATTTGAATAATCACACTTACCATAAAAGTTTATGGCTTTTTTTATTTGCTTTTTACTAATCCAATTATTATTAAAAGCAATCTCCTCTAAACAAGCAATTTTCAATCCTTGTCTGTTTTCAATTGTAGAAATAAAATTTGAAGCATCATAGAAGTCACTTATATTTCCAGTATCTAGCCAAGTACCGCCCCTGCCTATGAATTCAGCTTTTAATTTGTTCTGTTTTCTATAAAAATTTAATAAATCTATAATTTCTAATTCTCCTCTTCTTGATGGCTTAAGTTTTTTTGTTAATTTAATAACGTTATTATCAAAAAAATACAGGCCAGTTACTGCTAGATTAGACGTAGTCTTTTTCGGCTTTTCTATTAGTTTTATAACTCTCTTTTTTTTATTTAAAGTAGCAACGCCATAAAGAGAGGGATTTTTCACTGGATGGATAAAAATTTTTGCACCAGTCTTTAGATTAATATTTTTTTTAAGAATATTGGTCAAACTTTGTCCGTAAAAAAAATTATCACCTAGGATTAAAGATATACTGTCATTCTTAATAAATTTTTCTCCTATTGTAAAAGCTTGAGGTAAACCACCTGGTTTAAGCTGTTCCTTATACTCTATTGATATACCAAGATTGTTTTTTTCAGGTAAAATTTTTTTAAATTGATTTAATTGACCTTTGTTAACTATAATAAGAATTTTCTTTATTCCAGACAACATTAAAACGGATAATGGATAAAATATTAATGGTTTATCGTATAATGGAAGTAGTTGTTTATTTACAGCTTTCGTAAGTGGGCTCATTCTTTTTCCTAAACCACCAGCTAGTATAATTCCTTTTTTGATCACGTAATTAACCCCAGTCTTTTTTCATATTTTTTCTTTGAAATATTTTTGAGAAACTCTTTATTATACAAATACCAACTTAAAGTTTCTTTTAAACCATCTTCAAATTTAATTTTAGGTCTCCATTTTAATTCTTTTAAAATCTTTTTACTATTTAATGCGTATCTAAAATCATGACCAGGTCGGTCTTTAACAAATTTTATTTTAGTCTTATTACTAATTTTTATTCTCATTTTTTTACAAATTTTAATTAATTTTTTAACTAAATTTATATTCTCTAAGTTAACACCTGAGCCTACATTGTAACTCTCTCCCTTTTTACCTTTTAAATATAGCTTGAATAAGGCTTCACAATGATCGTAAACGTGTATCCATTCTCTAGAATTTCTGCCCTTTGCATAAATTGGGAGTTCTTTGTTATTAAAAATATTTGTTATCATTTTAGGAATTAATTTTTCGGGAAATTGATATGGACCATAATTATTACAACAATTCGATATAACAGCATTAATTCCAAAAGTTCTTACATAAGATTTTACAATATGGTCTGCACTAGCTTTTGAGGCCGAATAAGGGGAGCTTGGTTCATATTTATAATTTTCGTTCGATCTTTCAGATTTTTTTATATCTCCATAAACTTCATCTGTAGAAATATGAATCAGCTTTATCATTATTTTATTTTTAAAATATCTTATCGCTTCAAGCAGGTTAAATGTTCCAAGAATATTTGCTTCAATAAAATTCTGCGGTCCATCAATAGAACGGTCAACATGTGTTTCTGCGGCTAGATTAAAAATAGCAATTGGTTTAAACTTTCTGATAATATTAATTAATTTTCTTTTATTGTTTATATCTAACTTTATAAATCTATAATTTTTTTTATTTCTTTCTTTTTCTTTATATTTACTAGATGAATAAGTAAGTTTATCTAAATTAATAACAAAATAATTTTTTTTTAATAAAAAATTGACTAAATTAGTTCCTATAAATCCAGAGCCACCTGTTACGATTATTTTTTTCATAAGCACAATTAATGCAAATAGGAATTCAGTAGTAATTTAAATATTCAATAAAATCAATGATTTTAAGATTTATAAAATTGGAGAAAGTCTGAAAAAAATGTATAAGGAAAGAATTACAAAATTTAAAAATATAAACAAACAAGACTTTAAATATTTATGCCAGAGAATCTAAATATGTTGAGGGATTTTGCTAACGTTGATGCAGCACCATTTTCTATTGGATCGTTGATTTTAAATTTACTAGTAGGGGCAGTTATATCCTTTATACTAAAAGCACATTACAAAAAATTTTCTTCAACATTAAATAATAGAGAGGAATTTGGAAATATATTCCCTTTTGTATTACTGACAACTGTTTTAGTTATATCAATAGTTAAATCCTCTTTAGCTCTATCTTTAGGTTTAGTTGGGGCTTTATCAATCGTAAGATTTAGAACGCCTATAAAAGAACCAGAGGAATTGGCTTACCTATTTATTTGTATTGCTGCAGGACTAGGATTAGGTGCTAATCAAACTCTACCTACGGTAGTTGCGATTTTCATCATATTAATAATTATGTTTTTTGTAAAAAGAAATTATGAAAAAAATTCTGAAAAAAATATGTTTTTAACAATTGAACATAAATTAAGTTCAGAGATAGAGAAAAAAGAAATAGTCAAAAAATTAAATAAAATAATAGGTGAGGAGGTTCTAAGATTTGATCTGAGACGATTGGATTACCGAGAAGATACGATCGATGCAACTTACCAAGTGAATGTGACAGATGTAGAGATTTTAGAGAAAATAATTACAAACTTAAGAGCTCAGTATCCAAAAATTTCAGTCACTTATCTTGATCAAAATCAGGTGCCTAGTATTTAAAAATTAATACTAATGTTTTTAAAAGTTCCAAATAACACAAGATATGAATTAAAATTTGTTGCTTATGAGCACAATTATCATTCAATAATTAATTGGATAAAACTACATGAACTAAATTTTTATAAAGCCTTTAACTCAAGAATAATAAATAATATTTATTTTGATAATGAATCTTACAATTCATTCAAATCTAATGTTTACGGTGATAGTTCAAGAATTAAATTTAGGTATCGTTGGTATGGAAATTTAACTAATACTAATAGAGGATGTTTTGAAATTAAATTTAAAAGAAATTTATATGGTTGGAAAAATAGGGTTGATATGGATGGTTTAGATTTAGAAAAATTAGCTAATTGGAAAAAAATTTGTGAACTGATTTTAGATAAACTGCCAAAAAAAGAAAAAATACTTTTTCAATTTAATTCTAAACCTAAAATAATTAATCAATATCACCGAGATTATTTTGTAAGCAACGATAAAAAACTAAGAATAACAGTTGATAAAAATCACAGTATTTATGATCAGAGATACTTTTCTTATCCAAATTTAAAAAAGAAAACTCTAGCTCAAAGAATTATGGTTATGGAATTTAAGTTTGAAAGAAAAGATCGATACAGAATAGAAAAATTGATGAATTATATTCCAATACGTTCAAGCCGTAATTCTAAATATGTAAATTCAATAAGGGCTGTAACAGGTATATAGATGAAATATTTAAACAGAAAATTAATTGATAAGAAAAAAAATTCTTTCTATTTAAAAAAGATAAATAAATATTTTATTTTTTTACTTTTTATATTTTTTTTTGGAATATGGACAGAAAGATTTGATCTAAAAAATTATATTATTAATTTTTCAAAAGAAATTATTAATATAGGATCAAACAGAATTTTTTCTATTTTCGGAAAAAATGTCGACAAGCTTGTGATTGATATAAACTACGAAAATTATTCAAAAATTTTATCTAGTAGAGAGAAAAGTATAAAGTCATATAGAGCGTCAGAAGATATTCATAAATGGGTTGGTGCAAACATGACCTTAAATAATGAAAAATATAAAATAAGAATTAAATTAAAAGGCGTACATAGCGAACATTGGAAGGACCCAAAAAAATGGTCTTTTAAAATTAAATTATTAGAGAATAAGGCTATCGATGGTTTTAAAAGATTTTCAATTCAACAGCCTAAAACAAGAGATTACTTATATGAATGGCTTTTTATGAAAGTTTTAGAAAAAGAGGGTTTAATTTTTCATAGAGTAAAATTTTTAGAAACTAATGTTAATGGAGAAAATCTTGGTATTTATTTTCTCGAAGAACAACATTCTAAGCAACTAATTGAAAATAACAAAAGAAGGGAAGGCCCAATAATCGGATTAGATAAAAATTTATGGATTAATGAAGCTAATAATCTTAAAGATTTAACAATCAATGTTTTGGGAGACTCTTTTTGGAGAGCTAAAATTAAACCTGTTCAGTTTAATGAGGAAAAAATTGGAACTGAACAAGAATTATATCTTAAAAATGCAATAAATTTATTTGAGGATTTTAGAAATAACAGAAATAAATTAAATCAAACTTTTGATATTTCTCAATTAGCAAAACTTATGGCTGTAAAAGCTATGTTTGGATCATCGGAATTTGATTGGAGAGATATAAAATTTTATTACAATCCTATTACCGCGTTGTTAGAACCTATTGGCAGGGAGGTGCATATTGATAAAAATTTTAATAATATAAATGCTTGGTGGATTTATAACGAAAATAACATTTTTGGCTCTAGTGATGATTTAAAATTTCCTAGTTTATTATTTTCAGATAAAAAATTTTATGAATTATATCTCACAGAATTATTTAGGCTTACAGAAAAAAATTATATCAACGAAATAATTAATGAAAACAAAAATCAATATAAGCAACTTAAAACATTACTTAAGCTCAACTTTCCAACAGAAGATATAATTACTTTAGATCATTTTGAAAACACAAAGAATATAATTAGAAAAACTCTAGATCCAATACAAGGAATTAATGCTTATTATTTGGATTATAAAAATAATAAACTAATTTTCTCAATTCAAAATACTCAGAGGCTTCCAGTTATATTAAAAAATTTAATTTTAAGTGATAACCAAATTTTGCCATTAGATAAAACATATTTAATTGATGGTAAGGGACATAATAAACCTGTAAAAAATTTTTCAATAACAGTTTCTTGTGAATCAATAAAAAATAAAAGTATTTGTGAAAAAAATATAGATAATAATGATTTTATTAAAGATAATAGTAAAATTTCTTATAATGTGCTTGGACAAAAAAAAGAAAAAAAAACTGACATTCTAAAATTTTATAAAGTTGATGAAACAATTACAAAAACAAAATTACTATTCAACTTAGACGAATTAGAAAACTTATCTTATTTAAATGTGGATAAAACAAAAAAAAGTATAGATTTTAATCAAGAGTCTATTGTTATTAAAAATAGAATATTAATACCTAGCGGATTTAAAATTAATATTAAACCTGGAACAAAAATTACCTTCGAAGAGGATGGACAAATAATAACTTACTCGCCTGTTTTTATTGATGGTAAAATAGATAATCCAGTTTTCATTTTAGCAAATGAAAATAAAATATATGAAGTAAATAAATATGGAAATGGAATTTCTATAATTAATGCAAATTCAAAATCAGTTATTAATAATACTTTTTTTTCTAATTTGAGGTCACCTCAGCTTAACTCAGGAGAAGGCTTACTAGGTGGGATAAATATATATAATTCTGAAGTTATTATCAAAAATTGTAATTTTACTAATAATAAAGGGGAAGATTTTTTAAATATAATTTCGTCAAATTTTTTAATTGAGAATGTCAAAATGGATAAAATAAATTTTGATGCTATCGATTTTGATTTTTCTAAAGGTACAATAGATGGCATTTCTATTTATAATGCTGGAAATGATGCGCTTGACTTTTCCGGTAGTAATGTTTTCGCAAAAAATATACTTATAAATAAAGCAGGAGATAAAGGAGTGAGTGCAGGAGAACAAAGTAAGATTAAAATAAGCAATATTGATATCAATAAATCTAATATTGGAATTGCTAGTAAGGATTTATCGACAGTTGAAGTAAATAATATTGAAGTTGAGGGTAGCAATATTGTTGCAGCGGCCTATCAAAAAAAACCTGAATTTGGACCAGGATTTATAGAAATAAAAAAAATCAACATATCAAACAATGAAAATACTTATCTTGCACAAAAAAACTCAGTTATAAAAGTAAATAATGAAATTATGAGTAATACAAATATTAACTACAGTGAATTTTAAATTTAAAAGAATGAAAATTTTTAGAAGTGTTTTTATATTATTAGTAATATTTTCTTTGTTTGCATCTGATATTTCAACAAAAGAAAGTGGGACAAAATTTGTTGTCATTGGGCATTTATATCCAATAATGAAAAATGATGAAAAGATGAGTAAGTTTGCACGAAAAATAAATAGTTATAATCCAGATTACATATTTATACTAGGAGACTCAGGTCTAGAAAATAAAAAAATTTTAGATAAATATAAAAATTTATTCAAATCTAATTTATTTTTTGTTCCTGGTGAACAAGAATTAAAAAAATCATTAAAATCTTTTAAAGAAAATGTAGGCTATCTTAACTTTTATTTAGAGGAAAAAGACGTGAGATTTTTACTGCTTAACTCATCTTCCAGCGTTGATGATCTTAAGGACGAAATTAAAAAATTTTTAAAAAAAGATTTTAACAATGGACCAACTGTTATTCTTGTAAACCATAGAATTTGGGATGACACACTTTTAAGTGAAAAACCATATCAGCATGATAAAAGTTTCTATTTTAAAGATATCTATCCACTAATTAAAGATCAAGTCCAATATATTTTTGCCGGGAATGGTAAAAGACAATATTTTAGAGATATTAAAGATGATGTTTCTTACGGAAAGCAGAATGTAAATGTTATTCATTGGTTGGATAAGATTGGTGATATAAATGCTTATGCAATTGGCATGGGAGATGGTAGTCCTAAGGCTATATTTACTGTAGCAGAAGTTATAAATAAAAAATTATTTGTTTATGGCGATTATTCAACCACCGAAGATTATGAAATCTTACCGCAAAACCTAATCTCTGCAGATAAACATAAACTTAATAATAAATACTCTAGGGAAAATTATTTTTTTATTAACAAAAATAAATTTTATATAGCATTTGGAATATTAGTATTGTTTATATTTTTTTTTAAATTTTACAAAAAAAGAAGATAATTGTTTTATAAGTAATGAAAAAAACAAAAATTTTTTGCACTTCTACAAAATATTACAGTGTTTTAGATAAACTACCGAATTATATAATTCCATTAGGTTTGGGTAAAGAAACTTTTCCCTCTAATTGGATGGATGAAAAAAAGGGAGAGAATATTTCTCAATTAAACTTAAATTATGGAGAGTTGACAGGCATATATTGGATTTGGAAAAATATTATTAGCAGTATGAAAGACGATGATATTATTGGAAATTGCCATTATAGAAAACTTTGGTTAGATCAACTCTATGATAAAAAACAAAAAATGTCTTCAGACAGCTTATACTCAAGGCTACTAAAAATTGAAAAAAAAAATTTAGAAAATATAGATGTTATACAGGTTCAGCCAATTGAATTTAAATCAAAAAATTTATTAGAAGATTTTTTTGAAATACACAGAACAGATATATTAGAAAAAAGTTTAAATTTCTTTGAAAATAATACTAAACAATCTTTTTTTTTACATTTAAATCAAAATAAATTATATCCGCTTAATATGTTTATAACTAAAGTAAAATATTTTAGAGAATATTGTGAAATTTTATTTCCTTGGCTTGAGAAATGTTTAGATTATTGTGAAGAAAAAAAATTGTGCAAAAACTATAATATGAGATTACCAGCTTTTCTAGCTGAAAGGTTCACCTCTTTTTGGTTTTCTCAAAAAGAAAAAAAAACTTATTTATCATATGCAAGACTCGGAAGTTTTTTTTTATCAAATAATACAAATAGATTATTAAACCCAACAAAAATTCCTTTTACGTTTAGAATGTATCCAACGCTACACAAATATTAATATGAGCTTTTCAAAAATAACAATAGTAATTACAACTTTCAAAAGTGAGTTAGTCGTTGAAAAGTGTTTAGAGTCAATACCTTCTGAAGTACAAATCTTAATTGTTGAAAACTCTAATAATATAATTTTTAAAAATGAATTAGAACAAAAATATAAAAATGTGAATTGTATCCTTGCAGGAGATAACCTTGGTTATGCTAAAGGAAATAATTTAGGAATATCAAAAGTAAAAACGCAATACGCACTTATTTTAAACCCAGATGCAGTTTTAGCAAGTGATGCGTTAGATAACTTTTTGCAAACAGCTTCTCATTTTCCTGATTTTGCAATTATAGGTCCCGCTAAGCAGGAAGAATATAGTTTAGTTGATTTAAATAAAGAAAAACCAGAGGTTTTTTCTGTAAAATCGCTTAAGGGATTTGCGATGTTTTTAAATTTAGAGCAGTTTCAAGAAATTGGTTTCTTTGATGAAAACTTCTTTATTTATCTCGAGGAAATTGACCTATGCAAAAGACTCGAAGACAAAAATAAGAAAATATATCTAAATAAAAAAATAATTATTCATCATACTGGTGGTAGTTCTCATAATGAAAAAGTTAATTTTGAAATGGAACTTTCAAGAAACTGGCATTGGATGTGGTCAGTTTTTTATTTTAATAAAAAGCACCGTGGTTATATCAGAGCTTTGTTTTCTGTAAGTAAAAAATTTTTTACTTCATTTTTAAAAATTATTTTTTATAGCTTATTATTTAATAGTCAAAAAAAGAAAATTTATTTCCATCGATTATCAGGATTATTTAATTCTATAATTGGAAATAAGTCATGGTATAGACCAAAAATAAAAAATAATTGATTAAATTAAACTATTATATATAAAACATTTCAATGTCTTTTATCAAAAAAAAAATCTTTGTTACTGGTGTCGCAGGTTTTTTGGGTTCTCATCTTGCTGAAAAATTAGTTAATTTAGGTCATGAAGTTGTAGGAATAGATAATATGTTAGGAGGTTATGAAGACAATGTTCCCAAAAAAATAGAATTTCACAAAGGTGATTGTTGTGATTTTAAAAAGATAAATTCAATTATGAAAGGCGTCGATGTTGTTTATCATTGTGCAGCTACTGCTCATGAAGGGCTATCAGTATTTTCACCGTATGAAATCACTAAAAATAATTACTTAGCATCTGTTGCAATATTTTCTGCTGCAGTAAATCAAAAAGTTAAAAGAATAATATTTTGTTCATCAATGGCAAGGTACGGAAGACAAAAAACTCCTTTTAAAGAAGATATGAAACCATTACCCGTAGACCCTTATGCTATTTCAAAAGTTGCATCAGAAGAAGTGCTTAAGAATCTCTGTGATTTAAATAATATTGAATGGGTAATCGCAGTACCTCATAATATAATTGGGCCTAGACAAAAGTACGACGATCCATTTAGAAACGTTGTATCAATAATGATAAATAGAATGATGCAAGGAAAAGCACCGGTAATTTATGGAGATGGAAAACAAACTAGATGCTTTTCTTACATCGATGATTGTTTAAGTTGTTTAATTCCTATGTTAGACCAAAAAAATTTAAACAAGCAAACGATTAATATAGGCCCCGACGAAGAATTTGTTACAATAAATAAAATAGCTGAGATTTGTTCAAATCTTACAGGTGTTAATTTACAACCAATTCATAAGAAAGATAGACCACAAGAAGTTAAACACGCCACATGCTCCGCTGATAAAGCAAGATCCCTCCTTGGATACAAAACTACTGTAAGTTTACAAGAAGGTATAAAAAAGACCTATGAATATATTAAAAAAAGAGGCACCCGTTCTTTTGATTATAATATTAATATTGAAATAGATAATGATTTAACACCCTCAACTTGGAAAAATAAAGAAATCTAATGCCCAGGGAACTCAACTAGGCTTTCAGTTATATACCCTTTACTTTTTAAAAGATTATTTCCAGGTAAATCAAAAAGATTAATTACAAAAATAAAACCTGCAACTTTTCCTCCAGATATTTCAATCAACTTTGCAGCTGCTTCAGCTGTTCCTCCTGTTGCGATTAAATCATCAATTATCAAAACTTTTTCGTTTTTTTCAATAGAATCTTTATGAACCTCTATTGTAGCTTTTCCATATTCCAATTCGAAATCAATAGAATGTGTATCTGATGGGAGTTTATTTTTTTTTCTTAAAAGAATAAAAGGTTTTTTTAACAAATAAGAAACTGTAGAGGCAAAAACAAATCCTCTCGATTCTATCGCAGCAACTTTATCAAAATTTATATTTTTAGCTAATTCTATAATTTTATCATTTGTATATTTAAATGCCTCTGCATTCTTAATTAAAGTTGTAATATCCCTGAATAAAATTCCCTTTTTAGGATAATCGGGTATTGATCTTATATGTTTTTTTAAATCCATAATTTGCTTCAAGTCTTAACAAAAAAGCATTAATAATTAAATAATGAAAAAAAGAAAACTCGGGATAATTGGAGGAAGCGGCCTTTATAAAATGGAAGGTTTTGAAAAAACCAAATGGAAGAAAATTAGCACTCCATGGGGCAAACCATCAGATGAAGTACTATTAGCCAGTATAGGAAAAGAAGAAATTTGTTTTATACCAAGGCATGCTAGAGGGCATAAAATTAATCCCACAAAAATAAATTTTAGAGCAAATATTGACGCGATGAAACAATTAGGAGTAACTGATATAATTTCAGTTTCTGCTGTAGGATCGCTGAAAGATAATTTAGAGCCAGGAAGATTTGTAATAGTAGACCAATTTATAGACAGAACATTTTCAAGAGTTAAAACATTTTTTGATGAAGAAATAGTGGCTCATGTTTCAATGGCAAAACCAACTAGTGCTGGGCTTTCAAATTGTTGTGAGGCAGCATTGAAAAC
>MDSZ01198598.1_pt1 | contig 12922 bp, 16 predicted proteins | sample 811201 | NCBI WGS metagenome assembly MDSZ01 (sample SAMN05326647, study PRJNA326480) | marine metagenome | isolation source: seawater | place: Indian Ocean: North | collected 2010
GTTTGAACTAGTAAAATTCCGGTTTACCTCTCGCTCTTGCGCGTCTCCCGTAGCTAGATCCCGTGGCTCTCCCGCGGCCCGCGGACACTTCCCACTAGTACCCAGCCCTCGGATCTCCTATTAAAAGTCGCGGCCCGGTTTTGATTCCAATACTGTACGGAGCTTGTAGGTGAGTGGAATATACCGCAGGTACCTCGGTACAATTCAACGTTTGACCGATGGAGATTTTCGATTCGAGTCTGCTGCGGATAAACTTAGATCTAGAAGATAAAAAAAAAGCCATACTTCTTCTGGCAGATGCCATCGAGCAGGAAACGTTGAATTGTCGAGCAGAAGTGGAAAAGCTCGAAGCTCTTTGTGAAGCCCATATGAGGACGGCAGGAGAGAAAAAACAATTTGAGCTCACGAAAGGGCTTCTAAAAGTGGATGTATAGTTTGGATTGCAAGACGGGGCACCAAATGGACGCTTGTAGGCACTTATGCTTGTCAAAAAGCAGCTCTCCGCTGAATGTACGAGAATTGTCCTCGGGATAAATGTGAGTCACTCCATTTGAAACTATTATTATCACGTGTTACTGCCCCATCACAGATCAATGAAGACTCTATTTGTCGTGCTTTGGCCGCAGTCTTGCACAAGAATGATGTTAGGTTAGAAGCTTGTCGGATCAAGTGTCTCCCTGTGCCTTTTAACATAGTGCGGATAAGTTATTTCATGCTTCAGGTGGAATCAAAACATCAGTTGTCGGCGACGAGAGTACGTAAGGGCTCAGACAGCGTCCATCCGACAGGTGACCGTGATAGGACTTGAGCCTGAGGTTCAACGACTGATCCAGAAACAAAAAAGGGATATAATAGCGCAGCGCACTGCCCAGGACTTAGCATGGAGCGCAATACGCACCAAGTTGAGTGGAAAACTTTTTGATCAGCAGGTGGCACTACGTGAGACAATGAGTCGTGTCCACGCACAGCGCGATTTCAATGAAAACATTCGCATTGGTCAATCCATAACAGCACTTCAGTGTGAGTTCCAACATCGTTGCACAATCACATCAAGAGCGCAATCTGGACGCATTGAAAAATTGCAGGCCGAATTACAGAAAAAGCTGCATTTGGATAGTGCTAAATTTCAGCTTATGCATCAGAATTTGTGCATGACGAAGAGAGATCGCCTCAGGACGAGACGTGACCAGCTCGCTTGTGTGCGGGATACTGTATATCAGCTTCAATGCTTTGGATCTAGAATAGTTGCTGAGGCACGAAATTCGGACCATGCGGTTTGGATTCAGGCAACCATATCCCACGTCAACACAATTTCAAAGGAATCATTTTCAGTGAGGACAGAAGAAGTCTTGCGCCGACGGGACACTACCATCGGCAATATAATTCACCATGACCAAGCGTTAACACACACCTGGGAGCTCGGCATAATGCATGCCGCAGATGCATACGAAACAAGTTGCAAAGACTATCACTGCGCTATTATTGCCAGACTCCAAATACAGCGTACTAACTGGATTAAACAAACGAAAATCTTGATACGTGAAATTCAGTCCCTGAATCAAGAGGTCTGTGCCCTCAAAGCCATCGGGGACAAAACTAAAAATCGTTGGCATGACATGGAGATGGCTCTTGCCAAACCAAGTTATGAGGCCGGGTCGCATGCTTACAAACTCCTTTGTACCCAGACGAGCAGGCAGCAGACTCATGCCCAAGAGCTTTACCTGCTCGATGATAAATGTGCAGCTGCTGAGCTACCCATCAAAGCAATTACCACAAACATTAGGCGCTTAGTTGCTACTTACGATTTCTTACAGGGACAGCATCATGAGTTTCACCAGCGTGCTCTTATATCCAAGAATAAGGCAGTTCAATGCCACCTTCGTGATAATGCAAACAGACTAGTGCGAATAGTTGACAAAATCGGACTCGAAACAGTCCGTCATAATCATCTTACTAAAATGCTTGCTAGCTACACAAGAAGCTGACCGTAACGTTTCAGTGGTGGCAACTTGAATGCACACGACGCCAACCCTCGCTGGCGGCATTGCAAAGAAGCGAGAAATATCGCGTCCCTTCGCATGGGTCGCAGATTGGCGCGAGCTACAACTTGCAGCTGCAGTAACTTCCGCTCGATTAGGAGGGGTTCTCGCTAATCTCACCGTTGATTAGAATATGAAGGGTTTTCGCTAATCTCATTCCCATTATACTACTCGGGCGGGAGAGAAATTCGGAGAATGATCCCACGCATATCATGATGACGCAGTATGATGATGGTTTTGTGTGGTTTGGTTTGTTTGGTTTTGTTCAAGTTTTGGTTTTTGTTTGGTTTGCTTGGTTTGACTTGGACAGACTCACCAATCGAGAGTTCAAGTTTTCCACAATACAGTGTGGGTGGGTGGAAGAACTTGAAATCATGATTGCCAATACCGTGACCAGCGGCTGCCACTGTCATCATGATTGTTGCCAGCCTCAGGCTGAGGCCGAGGCCTATGATTCTGAATTACCGTGACTCGGCGGACTCAGACTCGGAAATACTACACCGTCACCGTGACAGCACTGCATATACGCCACGAAGTCCGAGTCCACGACGTGGGGCGCATCATGATCAGCGTATTTAGTGGCCCAGGGTGCCTAGGAGCCCCCACTTGTGATCCTATGGGTCTGCTGGCGCCCCCCAGTGGCTTCTAGCTGAATACAGTGGCGTTTACCTCTATGAACCCCGCGGAATACAGTGCGGAAACCACGGTGGAGAGTTTTGGTGGAGGCTTCTTTGACCGCGTGGTACGTCTTCACTTGTCCTCGACGAGCGCAAGCCTGCACCGTAGGCTGCTGGTGTGAGTACGTCTCATAAAGATGTGTATCGTGCAGCTGAGATGCAAGAGTGTCGAGCTCAGTTGCGAATCACCTTGCAGCGAATAGCTGATGTGGAGTCAATTAATGTAGATCTCGAGTCCCGGCTAGAGGCGCAGGCTAAAGAGTACATTCAACTCGAGTCGGATGCTGCAAAGTCGTACGCAGCAGCCGCGTAATTTGTTGCTTAACTTCCAATTTAATCATCATTCGACGGATATAGGCTTGCACATTGGAAGATGCAATATAAAGCACTCGCTGAAGAGGCTGGAAGTTGGAAGTGCGCGTCACAGCCGAGTATTGTCCCAAAATGCTTGAGATATGACATACCATATCAGGAAATTACATGCTCAGCAGGAGCTGAAGAATCAGAAGATCCGCGAACAATTGCTTCGCACAGAGCGAGAGCTACATGGAATTCTTCAGAAGAAATATGACATCATGGAATATGCCCGGTGAGGCCGTTCATACTGCCCATGAGCGAAACCTACTAAACTGTCGTTTAGGCGCGAAGAGAGATTTCGAATGCGTGCAGAAATCTCTGTAGGCACGAGTCTTGGTGCAAGACCCGTCACTGTTTCCCGAAACAACGAAGTTGATAAATCAGATCGCATCAGTTGGATGAGAGTTGAAACTGGCTTTAGCACTGGAAATCCACTTGGTGCGCTTCCCCAGGATGTGCGCCGCGGGCGTGCTATTCTTGCCCTCGCCGACCTCTTCAGATTATATATGGGGGATGATGACAACACTAATCACTCTCAAATGGTATTGCATGCGTGATTTATCCTAGCTGGCAAATGATGATCAAATTGAAGGCTAGTCTAGCAGCGCGAAAGCGCCATTTGGACGCAGTGGTCTGGACCAGGAAGCGATAAGCAAGAGAAAGCCCAGAGGATCCTCCACATTATTATTCACGGGCCCATTTACACCTGCGAGTTTCTTCAAGAACCTACGGGTCCTCTAAGATTCAAGACTGGATCTCAATTCTGGATAAGCGAGGAACCCACGTTTGAGGCAATGGACTGTATGCTCCTCACTGGCAGTAGTATCCGATTTTTTTGGCTAATTTGGCTCACGGTGGTGTTCTGACGACCTCCATTGCCGCGCATCCTGCCGATGCCACGATACTTGGGGAGGCTGGGGAAGGAGAGGCACCTATCTATATAAGTGCACATTCCGCTGAGGACCGGGGGCCCATCCTCTCAGACTCGGAGTCTAAAGCACGCCAGTACACTTGCCAGTGCGCGGTGGCATCTCCCCGGGGTGCTAGTCACGGCGCCTACGTTGGCAGTAGTAAGACGGGCCCGGTGGGAGAGGAGGTCAGGTAACCGTGAGTCTTTGTCCGAGTCTGTCCAAAATCTGGACTCTAGGACCAAGACTTGAACAGTTAAACTTGACTCGGACTCCGAGTGACCGAGTCGGAAAGTTGAAATTCCCGGGCTCTAGAAGAAAGAAAGAGAGAAAGAGTCGCTTATTGTGGCTAGCCCCTTTGCACAAATCCCAAGCGCGTCGCCACGGTTCTTGTTGGGACTTGAAGTCCTGAGCCCGTTTTTAAATTCTGCACGCCGGCTGCAACTGCATGGATTCAGAAAGGCGGTCGCAACGGGGGGGGGTTGCAGTAAGGATGAGCGACCAAGTGGCGGCTCTGGACGCCGTTTGGGCCAAGAAGACGGATTAGAAGGGAGCCGGGTCATATCGCACCAGTGCGGGATCGTTCTGCCAAAACGTCAAATCTCGACGGCCTCAGGCCAATTTTTGTTAGGGCGCGAGGGCCGACTTTTCAGGGACTCTATATTTTATCTAGCTCGTTATAGGCTGCCTTGCATTTCGTTCACAAAGTGAAGGGATCCCTCCCTTGCTATGCTAAAGTCCCGTACTGTGCTAAACTTATGCGCACGTTGTACTTATCGATGCGCCGTCGCCTCAGTGCTCTCCGATGGACGAGTTCCCACTATCGGAAGTGGACTTCATGGTATAACGCAGACGAGACACACACATGCTATATTCTACGCAAGCCTCGAGACAAACCAAATCTTGTATAAACTCCTGTAATCAAGCTGTATGTAACTCAACTCGATTTTATTTTGGGCCAATGGCAGGTTCGGGTTGATAAAGAAGAAAGGGGCGAGTGGATTGTCCTATCAGAGGAAGTGTATATCACCTAGAAAACAAGGTCACGTAAACTAAAAAAGTGCTATCAAACATCACTGCGTGTTGCGCTTCGATTCGTCGTACATTAATCTGTTCTCATCCTGCAACTTATGTAGAATGACTTCAATTTCGGGTGATTGGAAGATTCTGTCTTTCTTGCTCAAAAAAGAATTGGCAAGGGTCAAAAGCTCGTTGATGTGCACTTTTCCCCGTGTAGCATTAATAGACGCAAGCTGGGTATATGCGTCAACCAAGATCTTATGACGACCAACATCATCAACGTGCGGTTGCAAGCTGGCGTGGCTTGATTGACTATCTGCATCGCTGGTTTTTCGTAGACGCTTCCCCGTCGCTTCAATGGCCTAAAATTTAATTGTTCAATATTCCGCAGTAGGTATTCGTTCAGATCTTTTTACAAAATCATCCTTATTGACAAAAGACCTGGACAAGGCATTAACTTCATGAGGACCAAGCTTTGCATCGCCGTACAGGGCGAAGCTGTGGAACATATGTGGTCATGTATATACCAACTGGAGGTTGCGCTGGAGTTTACGAAAGAAATTTGAGAGCTGCATGACAATCACGACCATCCACAATGTTGGAGAGCCGCACCTTGGAATGGGCCGTTGCAATTCGAATGAGAGATTCGAGGCATCGAGCCGTCACCTAGTATGAGTGGGACACAAGATAAAAATTTTTGTTTTTAAGTTACGTAAAGAGCACAATGAGTGGTTACCGGCAAGGTACGGTCGTCGGATTTGGAACGAAGATCTGCATAAGCATTCGCGAGACTTTCGCGAGACTCCTCGCTAAGTTTCGGATCGACATTGTGCCGGGCGAATGATATGTACTTGCGCACAAAGGCCAAATTTAGCACTGCATCTTTGGGTGGAAGACTGGCCTGAGTAAGATTATGTTGTGTGCCCCTAGGAAAGGAATCTTCTGCGAAGGAACATGCAGGGGCAGTATCCGCAGCAGTGATAAGATGCCTAATTAAACAGAAAAAAGTACCACGTCAGCTTCGGAGACTAAAGATGAATTCTTTTTTACGTACTTGTTGAAGTCTATGCTTTTAGACTGGTGTTGTGTCTGCCAGATAGAACATGATTTACTTTCTGTAACAGTTTAGAAAATTAGAAATGAATAAGTCATGGACCAACCTTCACCGTGAAACTCATTTTGGTCAATTAAATCTGGGGGCTCAAGCACATCTACAGACTTGATTGAAGTATCTTGATCACGGAACCGGTACTGGTGAGAAGAGAGCACATGATTTGCAACATGCCTGTCCGATTCAGCATCAACGTTATCAAGCACTATAAACATAAGGTCAAAACGAGAAAGCAATGAATCCGGCCTAAAAGCACCAGGCAGTGCATTCGTGTAAGAAGGCTGTCCTGGACAATGCTACATGCAATCCCACATTCTCCTGAGGTCGTCGATCAGTATCATATTGACCGTAAACAGGATTTGCGGCAGCCAGTACTGCACATCTTGCGTTTAACGAGGCATGAATGCCTGCTTTAGCCAGAGTCACAGTCTGTTGTTCCATAACCTCGTGTATTGCCACCCGATCACCTGGGAGTACACATGCATTCCAGATAGGGGTCTTTGCTACATACCTGCCGACATCTTATCAAACTCGTCTATACACACTAGACCGCGATCAGCAAGAACAACAGCGCCAGCTTCCAAACGTCGATCGCCAGTCTCAGGATCCTGAGCAACCGCAGCCGTCAACCCAACTCCCGAAGACCCTCGACCAGTGGTACCTAGCTTAATTCAGATGGATGTAGTTGATTACGCTAAAAAATATGCTCAGCATCCGACTAACAGCTAGTGGTGCCACGCGCATTGAAGCCCGAAGTAATTGGCTCTTTGCCGTTGATGGATCGCCAACCAAAAGTACATTGATATCACCACGAAGACGGGATCCACTTACCAGGCTCTTCTCGGTCCCCCCAACCTGAAACCAATGTTTCTTAGAGTCGGATTATCGAGTTCATTGGAATAACGCATCGGGTAGCACAAGTTGTAGAATCAGAGCGCGTTTTATTGACTCGTGACCACATATCGAGGGGGCAAAACCAGCTCCAAGCGCGTGGAGTATGCGGCCAAATCCGGATGATACGGCGTCGGAGGTGTCTTGAATTGAGCGCTCAAGTTCAAGTTGCTTGGCCTGAAAGGTAAGAAGTGATTTTTTGGGAGTGCAGCCGGTTATCTTACAATTTTTCTGATATTTGCTAAATCTCTCGGACTTAAAGATGCCGCAGTATTGCCATGACCATGGAAAGTAAGCGAATTCGCCAAGACAACCGTGCGGAAAACACCGGAAGTAATTGGACTGTTGTGAGTCAACGCACGATAAATTCCTGAACATTTAACGCGGTCCCCCGGCTTTACTGTATCCACAAGATCATCGTCAAGGAAAACTTCTACCTAAACGCAAAACATCACCGTGCCCTTTGACTGCGCGCAGCGATATATGACGGAGCGGGGGAGCTGTCCTAGCGGAGCACTTTCAGGAGGTTCCTGGATTGTTACGCATTGATGATCCTTATAGACACTTAATCCAAATTCCGTTTCTAGTATATTGCCGTCCGCATCACTTGAGGGTGAAGACCTAGAGGCTTGCAGCGGGTGAATTTTGGGATTGTCCTTTGATTCAGTTTCAGCATTCACTACCGCCACAATATTCATGTCAAGCGCTGTCGAATCACGGTATTCACGGGTAATGTGTTGTTGCGTTGATGCACACCAATGAACAGAGCGCACCACTTTGGGCCGCGTGATTGAGCACCTTGTTATGACACCTTCAACGCAAACCATGGTACCTAGCTGGGATGCACGCAGTTCACGCGGAGATACTTGATGCGAACCGAAGGTGCCAATAAAACCAAGATGCGTCCGAGCAGCTAGAGAAATACTTTCACTTGTGTTTTTTTTCCCCGTAGCATATTGCACACGCTCGGTGACGACTTCTGTCCACGGCGCGAGAAAACGAAGAGGTTGCCGCAGCAATTGTGTTGCTAATTTGGGATCGAATTGCCGGATATCATTTACACTCACAAGTAGTCGCTGGGACGTTCTCCCATCTGCCGCTTTGGCCATCTCTCTGATTTGCTGGTCGTATTCACCCCTGTGCTGCGTGTCAAGAAACGCTGTGAATTGGCTCTTGTGGTCGCTATGAGAGGCTGTATCCATTCGATCGAAGTTTAAACGTGGACTTATCTTCAGCTAGGCTGCAACACACAGCCGGGCGTCGCTAAAACTACTAAACGGGTTTTTGACGACTTTGGAGCTCTCCCTCTCATCGTCATGACCTCCGTACAGACCCCCGACCTCGGGCGGGGCTACCGACCCCTCTCGGAGGCTTCATGCGAAAGCCGGTAATTTCGGATCGATTAAGACTCGTTCAGTGCCTGGGTCCCCCCCCCCTATCTTGGGCCATTCACGGCCATTCACGAGCCCATGCTAGCGCGGTGGTTATTTGGGGCTGCCGGTGCCATCGAACTGCCCGGGCCAAGTTGGATCAGCCTGGTCAAGCCCGGGCCGGCTTGGTCAAGCCTGAGCGGCTGGTGGGGAAGTATCGATTTACCTCCCTACTCGACGATTTTGCAAAAAAGATCTTCGAGGGGCTCATAAGGAGGCCTTGGGATGTCTAGGCGACCGCTGGCATGAGATTTCTGAAGGTGTTGAGTTAGTCGACAGGACGAGACAGGGGTATCAAAACAGGAGGGCCTGTAGTTGGCCTGTCGTGAGAGGAAAGCAGTCAAACATGGGCGACGGAGCTGGGTATATTCAAAGCGATGAGTTGGCTGTCTTTTGGACACGTGGTGCGGAACTGACAGCGCGTATGGGTCTTCTGATGCACCAACTCCAGCGCGAGCGTGGGTTGATGACGCTGCATGTTGCTGACGCATCATGGGGCGCACAGTGTGCTCAGCGCCAGGATCATACACGCTACGATGATTGTGCAAATTAGGTCTCTGGCAAAGCAGCATGCAGTGTCCACAGCAGCGTGGGAAGAGACAGTAGCGTGGTTGCAATCATTTCGGACTAGTGTCCCAGAGGTTAAGTTAGCTCTGGGTCACGCTTCACGTCCGTTTGGCGAGCAAGTGGGACAAGCACCTGGTGAGCATTCAAACCCATTGTCGCAGAGGAGCTGTACATCACGTTTTGACTCCGCAGAAGCGGCATGGGCCAGAGCCATGATTGAAGTGGAGATGAAATTTGCCATGATGAAAAAAGATATAGACTCCATTCGACAAGTTGTCTTGGGAGGCCATGTAGACCAGCGGCGATATGCTGATGTAGCACGCAGCTATTCCGTAGTCCTGCGACGATTATTGGAGCTCCATGGGGCTGTTGTTCTGCCTCGTAGCAATAGTAAATTGCTAAGTTTTGTTCACATGCTTTTGCGTCTGAAGGAATATGCAGGTCTTCAGCGTGCACTGACCGCCGGGATGCTAGGTTTTAGGCTGGCAACAATCCCGCATTCTGAGACAGTAAGGTATGATTCACATAGACCCACGTGCTCTATTGGTGAAGGCTGTCCTCAGTCATCGAGCTTAGAGCTGCTTCCAGGACGAGATGAGCTTCGGGCTGCCATTGCTATATTTTCAGAGCTCAAGGATAACTGCAGCGCCATCCGCTGCATGTTTTTCCCCGAGGATGAGCACACAGAGGCTCTAAGCCGCCTTGCACGCCACGTGAGAGAAATACTAAATGCACGGAATTTTGAGGCAGCAACTCGTGCTCCCGACGACATCGTAAGTCTCCACTGCGCCTTGCTCGGGAATACATGGGCCATAAGTCCATGGGGAAATGAGGGCAATAGGAGAGCGCACATTGACTATTTACCTGCTGCCCTTGGCCAAAGTGGTTGTGTATTGAACCAAGCTAATGCCGTGCATCTTGACCCAGCGAGCCTTTGGCAGCTCATGACAGATTGGATTGACAAGCTTCAGGTTGTAGAAATTGCGGCGCTGCATCATGTTCTTCCTCCCGACATCTACGAAATTCTTTACGCGTCCCAGCTCCGTTCCCACGGAAAACCAACATGGACGAGACGTGGCATGTCCCCTGAGGAAAATAGTGAAACCGAGAGAGATATCAAAATTGAAACAAATACGCAAAATTTGACAGCAGAACAGTGCAATCACATGTTGCTAGTACCCCGCTCATCTTCGCATTATTCTGCGTTCTCTCCTCTTCCCCGAGAGCACAATATTAGCGCAACTCGAACATGGGCGGGAATGGATGCGCAGCAGGGGCTTATCCAGGTCAGTGTGCATGATATCACCTTTGGTCAAGTTCTAGGAAGTGGTTCAACTGGTTCCACTCATCTTGCACTCTGGCGTGGCCAGCATGTGGCCATCAAGCTTGTACTGGCGAGACAAATGCCCAATGGCGTACCATCGCAGGCTGCCCAGCAACTCGTACGCGAAATATCGACTCTTGCAACACTCCGTCACCCTAATTGTGTACGCATCCTTGGAATTGCACGTGCCCCGCCTGTCTCTTGCGGTATCCTACTCGAGTTCCTCGCTGGCGGTAGTGTTGCGCAACACTTGCGCTTAGACGCACGGGTTGGTGAAAATCCCGATATGACGGGCCCACCATTCAAAACTAGATTGGGCATCATGCTTGATGTCAGTCGAGGCATGGCGTATATACATGCCATGGGCCATCTGCATAGGGATCTCAAACCAGACAACATCCTTCTTGATGCGGAGGGCGCGGCAAAAATCTCAGACTTCGGCCTCTCATGCCTCCACACGTCAAAAACATTGAGCGATGAACACACAGGAGGAACCGGCACCCTCCGATGGATGGCGCCAGAGGTCGCTCAGCATAGGCCTTATGCATATCCGGCAGATGTATTTTCCTTTGCCATTTGTGCTTGGCAGCTTGCCCTCTGGGAGCCGAGGCCTTTCTCAAAATTCTCACCAGCTGAAGCAATTGCGAGGACAATTGCTGGAGGTCGTCCTTCGCTTGATCTTCTCCGACAGAAGGACCTACCGCTCGCCCAGTTGATTCAGCGATGCTGGTCTGTTGCACCTTTAGAACGTTGCACCTTTGGATTGATTGTTGCTACCCTCGAAGCCATTAGTGCACCGCGATCTGTTTGCTCAGAGTGCTCCCCGCAAGTTTGAGCAGTGGCATGCAGTTTACTTAGGCGTCTCTACAGAGTTTGGGTTCAGATTCTAATAATTTTTTTATTTTAGTTTATATGAGTATCATCTGAGTATCGTATCATTGTTTGTTTGGTGTACTAGTAAGCATGCTGACAAATGCTCCGGACTCTGCCTCGACAGCCGATAAGAGTGGATTTTTGCAGGTGGTCAACAGGATCTGTTTCGATGAAAAAGATCAAAACAAGAATCAGAAACATGGCTTTCGGGAGTCCGAAAATGAACGAGAGCAAAATGCACATACCGTCCGAAAATACTGCACGACCTCAACAGTGTCACCTGATATTACTCATGCAACCGAATGCCTCATTACATTTGCATCCACGCATGATATAGCAGTGTGTGCGCATGGGGTTTCTCTGAGACTTCTCTGCCTAGGCGGCTGTTACGTTCTCCGATATGCTCTCCCCAATTGGGGTTCCAAGACAGGAAACTAGACCGGGCATGCGACATGCTTTACGAGATTTGTAGTGCGCAGGGATATAAAAACATGGTCAAGTCGGTACCGCATGCTGTGCGGGATCTGCATGCAGTTTATGTTACACTTATAAGTTTAGATGGGTCGCCGCAGACTAAAAGATGGCGAACGCACTATTTGCTTCTTCTGTGGCTGGGTGTGCTCTTGCTAAACCCTTTTGACATGAACTCTTTAGTTGACGACGGCACAACGCTGGTTGCCGGAATTGTCCAATGCTGTACTGAAGCTCTCAACGAACCAGGTCCATCTCGCCAAGCAGCTGCATTCTGCATTTCGACGACTTTAACTCGGCAGGATGTATCGATCCACTTTATGGTTGACTTGGTTCATCAGATATCTAGTCTGCTTGCAGATCTTGGCAGCTTGGAAAGCCAAGCCCCCTTTGCTGCGATGGGCGCTGTTCAGGCACTAGCCGCAATATATAAGCGTGGCGACAGAACTCTGCTTCAGAAGCTTGCCGACAGAGTCTTTGAAGCTGTTCGACCCTGCCTTTTGGATGCCAAATACGGTACGATTCGAATTCTGAAACACTTCGTTATCAAGCTGGTCGCACGCCTTGGCATTGCCGTGCTTAAACCACGAAATGCTTCTTGGTGCTACACCCGAGGAAAAAGGACTTTGATGATGGATGGCTTTGAAAGCTGCTATGAAGTCTCAGATGCTGATGAGGAGACTGGGCAAAGGGCAAGTGTCGGGGTCGAAGATGAGAGATTCAAGCACATAGTAGAATCAGCTGTGGGTGTGCTCCTACAAGCCACATGCGACTCTGAGACAAAAATTAGGTGGTCTGCTGCGAAGGGGATTGCACGAATAGCATCTAGACTTCCACGTGGCCTGGCGGATGATATTGTCAAAAATATTTTGTCAATATTCACGGATCCTGGGTCCCATCATAATGATAATGCGTGGCATGGATCTTGCCTCGCCCTCGCAGAGCTCGGTCGTCTTGGCATCCTGTTGCCTAAGCGCCTTCCAGAATCACTTTCTGCCCATCGGGTTGTGACCGGGTTATTGCTCATCGCATCTATTAAACGGTGGCATGTCTGCCTCAAGTCGGGGCGCCACCTTACACACAACTCGATGTCATTAGCTACCGCACTATTGCGGCGCCACACCGCATCAGGACCGCCCGGTGCCGGGTTACTGCCAAATTAGTGCCGCCTAGTGCTGGACCTAGTGCTGAGTTAGTGCCGACGTATAAAGTCCGCCGCAACCTCGGCGCAGGCCTCCGGCGCCTCCAGGGGTA
>MDSZ01030284.1_pt1 | contig 12921 bp, 17 predicted proteins | sample 811201 | NCBI WGS metagenome assembly MDSZ01 (sample SAMN05326647, study PRJNA326480) | marine metagenome | isolation source: seawater | place: Indian Ocean: North | collected 2010
CCTATTCCTGCCTACCTCACGCCTCAATCTACGGACTTTGGGAAAAGTCTGATTAGATTTGCTGATGAATCCTTCATGGATGATGAGGCAGAGAGATGGTTAAGATTCCAAGTAGCTACGACGTATGGTCTAGATAAGGAGACATTAAATGATCGCCTCAGTTGGACATATTCAAATGAAGATCTAATAGAGAGAATTGCAACTGATCCTATAGGTAACCTTCATGAATGGGAGGGAGCTGAGGAGCCATTTCAATTTTTAGCTGCATGTGATGAGTTCTATCACTGTGTAATAAAGAGAGATCGAATAAGCACTGGTCTACCAGTAGCTATAGACGCTACGTGTAGTGGTCTGCAAATACTCGCAGGTCTCGCTAAAGATAAATCAACAGCTAAACTTGTTAATGTATTACCTTCAGATAGACCACAAGATGCTTATAAAGTAGTAGCAGAAAAATCTAAACCATATATACCTGAAAGGCTCCGTCCTGACTGGGATCGTAAATGTACAAAGAGAACTTGTTTAACTATACCTTACAATGCAAAGCCATTCTCAAATCGGACGTACATTAAAGATGCTTTAAAGGAGAAAGGGATAGAGATTGATAAGGAAGAGTTAACCCAAACAGTTAAAGCTGTTAGAGATGCAATGAATGTCATAGTCCCTGGACCAATGAGGGTTATGAAATGGATAGAGGATGAAGTCAGTAAAGCTATCAAGCGTGGAGCTGATCATCTTGAATGGGTAACTCCATCAGGTTTTGTTGTCTCCCAGAAAATATTCAAGAAAGAATATGAACGCATAACCTTACAGGTCTTAGGTCAATGCAACATGAGGGTCTCTACTGGAGACACTGCTCAGGTTGATAAGGCTAGACATAAAGCAGCTACAGCTCCAAATCTTATCCACTCATTGGATGCCTCATTGTTGTGTCTTGCATCTTTAAAGTTTCACAATCCTATTGCTCTCATACATGATTCCGTTCTATGTAGAGCCACTGATATGACTGAGTTATCCAGAATTGTCAGAGAAACCTACATGCATTTGTTTGCAGAGCATGATTACCTAACAGATTTCGCTAACCAGATAGGTGCGGAAACTGAACCACCGATTATTGGCGACCTACAACCAGAGTCAGTAATTGAATCCACTTACTTTTTTTGTTAATGAGAAACATCCACGTAACACCTGAACCTGTTGTATTAGAGGGGTATCAGGCTGTAATGAAGCCGAGTCAATACGGCTATAGCTTAAGAGCTGTAGTAGGTCAAGACTTGATTGATAAGTTAGAAGAAGAAAGAGTTGAGTGTCTTAAGTGGGCTGAGTCTAGACTTGATAACCCACGACGTAGCACTCTAAAAGTTGAGCCATGGGAAGAAGTAGCTGATGGTAAATACATCATTAAATTCTCATGGGCTGAAGATAAACGACCTCCTGTAGTAGACACAGAAGGTACGCCTATTACAGATACATCAACGCCTGTGTATGCTGGCTCTACGGTCAAGCTAGGCTTCGTTCAAAAGCCTTATATCCTAAGAGATAAGATTACATATGGAACGTCTCTGAAGCTCTCTGGAGTGCAAATCGTGACGGTTAAGGGAGGAGCTGGAGTAGATACAGGAGACTTGAATGAAGCTGAAGTATCAGAACTATTTGGTAAGACCAAAGGTTATAAGGCTGATGAACCTAATGTTGAGGCAGCTGGAACTCCTAGCTCAGTAGAAGATACTGATGACTTTTAACTGATTCTTTCTTTTACAGATGTTATGAATGAATCTACATCCTCTTGACTAAGAAGTTTTAAATCTAAGAACTTACAAATCTGAGCAAACCTTAACAATTCCATTCGGTGTTGAGCAAGTAAACCATAAACATGTGATCGACCAATACCTATTGCCTCGGCGAATTTTCTCTTGTTAATTGGTTTAAGTTTTTCTCTAATTTGTTCCTTGTCATCCTCAGTTAATACAACTGTTGGAGCATTACCGCCAAAGTCATAAAGGATACGATTCATGATGTCTGTTCAGTCTGTACATACACTATAACATGTTTCGATCAAAGTTAGAAGAACAGGTATCAGATTTACTTTTAGAATTAGGAGTTGATCAAGAATATGAGAGTTCTAAAATCTCTTATACGCTTGAAAAGTTTTACACACCTGACTTTTTTCTACCCAACAAGCACCTTTATCTAGAAGTCAAGGGCTATTGGTCTCCAGAAGATCGCCGTAAACAATTAGCGGTTCGTAAACAAAATCCAGATATTGATATTCGAATGGTCTTTCAAAGTCCGTTCAATAAAATCTCTAAGAAATCTAAAACAACTTACGCCAAATATTGCGATAAGCACAACATCTTATGGACAGCTTGGCACAACATACCAATTGAATGGCTCACATAGAGAGCGAATTTGAAAGGCATATACCTTGTGATAATTGTGGCTCATCTGATGGGAATTCTCTATACAGTGACGGCCACACTTATTGCTTTGTATGCCACACCCGTACCTCTGGGAATGAGGAAATTATTCACAATCACACAATGTCTACCAATGTTCAACTCAAAGGATCAGCCGTACGGTTGCAGCGAAGAGGTATATCTGAACAGACGTGCCAAAAATATAAAATCTATAGAGACGGAGAACTTCTACGCTTCCATTATTTCACGAGTGACGGAATACTTCAGGGAGCAAAAATAAAGACCAAACAAAAGGATTTTTATTATGAAGGTAATAGTACCGATACTCTTTTTGGTCAGCATTTGTTTCCTACTAGTGGCAAACGCATCTTTGTTTATGAAGGTGAGTTAGATGCCGTGTCTGGTTGGGAGGCTCAACCTAACTGGCCTCACGTTTCATTACCCCACGGTGCAGCTAGTGCTAAAAAAGATATTCAAAAACAGATTCCCCTTTTCCAAGGTTATGAAGAAATTATTCTCTTCTTTGACAATGATGAGGCTGGAAGGAAGGCAGCGGAGGATGCTGCATCAGTACTACCACCTGGGAAGGTCAAGATCGCAAGGCTTGAGTCGTATAAGGATGCGTCGGAAGCCTTACAACAGAACGATAGACAGGCGATAAGGACAGCATTTTTTGATGCTAAACCATATCAACCAGATGGGATAGTCGATGGTAAGAGTCTCTTAGATCTTGTCACAACACCCGAACCACCATGTGCTCATGAATACCCATTCAAAGGATTACAGAGAAAAACAAACGGAATTAGATACGGCGAGCTTACTACGATTACTGCAGGAACAGGCTCTGGCAAGAGTTCCTTTTGCCGTCAACTTGCAGCTTACCTACTCGAAAAAGGGGAGAAAGTCGGCTATCTGGCTCTGGAAGAATCAAACAGAAGAACAGCTTTAGGTCTTATATCAAGTGCCATAGGAAAACCTTTACATCTAGGAGGATATGACCAACAACAACTCAAAAAGTATTTTTCTAATACCATTGCTAATTGGAACCTTTACCTTTATGACGGCTTTGGTTCTTTTGACCCGAACGTTATTTTCAATAGGATCGAGTACCTTGCCAGTGGATTGGAGTGTCGTTTTATATTCTTAGACCACCTCAGTATTTTATTAAGTGGACTTGATTCATCCTTTGGGGATGAACGTAGAATGCTGGATAATGTAATGACCAAGCTAAGAAGCTTAGTTGAACGAACAGGCATACACCTATTCCTAGTTAGTCATTTAAGACGTACACAACAAGATAAGAACCATGAGGAAGGAGCACGAGTTACACTCGGACAACTTAGAGGAAGTTCTAGTATATCTTGCCTTAGCGACTCGGTCTTTGCACTCGAAAGAAATCAACAAACCGACAAAGATGGAGGCGTTACGACTCTTAGAGTCCTTAAAAATAGATATTCAGGCGAAACAGGAATAGCAACAACATTGAACTATGACTTATCCAACTGCCGATTTAGTGAGAATGAAATTAAGGAACCATCCTTTCTACGTGGAACCAGCGAAACCACGGATTTTTGAAAATAGTGAGTATGAACACCCTTGGTACACTCACTTAAACAAACCTAACCCTCCAACTGAGGAGGAAAAAAAGAAAGCTCAGTTTAAAGATAAAACATATAAGTGGCAGAAGAAATGACTCTTGTATTTGACCTTGAAACCAATGGTCTTCTACATGATTTAACTCGCATTCATTGCCTCGCAATATATGACTCTACAACTGATACTGTAGAAACTTACAACGATGAAAAGAATAACAGATACTCCATTTCTGAGGGAATTGGTAAGTTACTTGTTGCTGACACGCTTGTTGGTCACAACGCTATTGGTTTTGACCTCGCGGTGCTTGGCAAACTATATAACTATTTCACTCCCCGTGCTCGCATTATTGATACTCTTCTTTTATCACGTTTATACCATCCAAATATCTTAGATATAGATAGGAAACATAAGTGGAGACATATGCCATTACAACTATATGGTAGACATTCACTTGAATCTTATGGATATAGGTTAGGCGAATACAAAGGAGAGTTTGGTAAGACTAGTGACTGGTCTGAATGGAGCCAAGAAATGGAAGATTACTGTGCTCAAGACGTTGTAGTAACAACAAAATTATGCGACCACTTTCACCCCTATTTGACTGGGTCTCGTTAGAGCATTCAGTCGCAAAAATACTTACACAACAAGAACTACATGGATGGTACTTTGATGAGTCAGCTGCATGGAAACTTGAATCGTCTCTCAGAAAGGAACTTGAGGAACTTAGTAGAGTACTTCGCAACAGGCACCCTTACATCGGAGGATCAAGCTTTTCTCCGAAACGATCTAATAAACGAACAGGATATATTGAAGGAGCTAAATTCACCAGACTAAAAGAACTTAATCCTACATCAAGAGATCATATTGCATGGATACTGACATCTCATTATGGATGGACACCCTCATTAATAAGCTCGAACGGCAAGCCCGTAGTAGACGAAATAGTTCTCAAGGACATTGGGACGGATATTGCTCTGGATTTTCTTCGGTGCTTGGAACTGAAGAAGGCGTTAGGGATGATATCAGAAGGCGTGAACGCATGGCTGAAGCTATGTACGACGTCTAGTCGAATACACCACCACTGTTCAGTAGCAACAAACACATTTAGATGTGCTCATAGAAAACCAAACCTAGCTCAGGTACCAGCTAATGAAGAATTTAGGAAATTATTTAAGGCATCCCCTCACATGGTTATGTGCGGTGCTGACCTTAGCGGCATTGAGCTTCGAATACTATCCCATTATCTTGCGAGGTATGATGAAGGACGCTATGCAGAAATCCTTATCAACGGAGACATTCACCAAGTCAATGCCGACAAAATTGGAATTACCAGACGTGATGTCAAAACCGTAACTTACGCATTCTTATATGGAGCAGGTGATGCAAAAATCGGACTCTCAGTCGATAAACAACTACCACCAGATAAGGCAAGAGCTAAAGGAAAAGAGGTACGTGCAGCGTTCATTGCCGCCATCCCTGGATTATCAGAGCTGCTACAGGCTGTTAAGAAGCGGTCTGCTACAGGCAAGATCTTGGCTATCGACGGACGAACGATAATTGTAGATAGTCAACATAAAGCTCTTAATTATTTACTTCAGTGTTCAGCTGGAGTAATAGCTAAACGATGGTTGCTAATAGCAGACGAAACATTAAAAGAAGCTGGTTTATCCACTCATCAGCTTGCGTTTATACATGACGAACTTCAATACGAGTGCGAACCAAAAGATATAGATGACGTTAAGTTCACCCTTGAACACTCAGCAGTTAGATCTGGAGAGTATTACAACCTTAGAGTCCCAATTGCAGCAGAGGCAAAATCAGGTAATAACTGGTCAGAAGTACATTAATAAAAATTCAGCAAGAGATGGTGATTTCTGGGAATATTATGTAGGACTTGAAGCTTGGAAGCGAGATGCAGAAGTTTTTAAAAATCTAGGTAAATCTGGATCAGTTGATTTGGTTTTAATAAAAGATGGTGAGACATTATTATGTGATGTTAAACAAAAGGCTCAGTACAGAATACACAATAGCCCACCTGATTATGACTACTTTCAAACTGGCTTGAATACTGTCCCAGATAATGTCTACATGATATGTGTTCATCCAATTTCACTTGATATTTCTTGGAATTCAAAACGAATCCCTAATGGTTGGGAGGATTTTTGGAAATGAAATTATTAATTGATGCAGATTTTACAGTCTATAAATGTTGTGCAGCATCTGAAACAGAGATTGATTTTGGAGATGATGTTGTCCTTGTTACCTCAAAATTTACTGAGGCTTATGCCTGTGTAATGAGAGAGATAAAAAGAATAGAAAACCATTTTGGTGCTTTTGACGATACCATTCTTTTCTTTAGTAGCCCTGATAATTTTCGGAAAAAAATTCTACCCGATTATAAGGGTCATCGAAATCGTAAGAAACCATGTGCCTATAAACGTGTCATAAACAAACTCAAGACTGAGTTTGAAGTTATCACCATGCCTACACTTGAGGCAGACGATGCAATGGGTATCTATGCCACGAAGAATCCAGGTAACATTATTGTCAGTCCAGATAAGGACATGAAACAAATACCTGGGATGTTATATAACCTAGAAGACTCTTTCACAATCACAAAAGAAGAAGGTGCTAAATGGCATCTAGTTCAAAGTGCAGCTGGTGACAATACTGATGGATATGCTGGAATCCCTGGCATAGGTATTAAGAGAGCTACCAAGTTGTTTGAAGATAATGGTTGGAGTTGGAAAACATTAGTCAATGCATTTGTAGATAAAGGATTAACAGAAAAAGATGCTTTAACTAATGCACGACTAGCAAAGATCTTAACTACTGATGACTATGACCACGAAAAAGGAGAACCCGTACTCTGGAGTCCCAAAGCCGATTACTGCATTAACAGTTGAGCAAGACTTAAAGCTTAGGCTTTTAACAGATGGTTTAAACAATCCAGAGACAGATATAGAAGACATTAAAACCGTCTTCTTAGCACTACAAAAACAAAACTTTGTATTAATCAACAGTCTAAATAACTTAATAGCTAAATGGCCAAAACCACCAGTGATGAAGGACCACAATATTACAGGCGTGGATCCATCCAGCCATGGAATTTTATTCGTGATCAGGAACTCAACTTCCACCTCGGAAACGTAATCAAATACGTCTGTAGAGCTGGTCATAAGTATGACGACATAGACGATCTAGAAAAAGCAATCCACTACCTAAAGAATGAAGTCGAATTTAGAACAAGCCAAAGAGTTCAGGAACTCGTTCAATGTAAAGAACTCCAAGACTCTCAAATCGAGGCGTATGCAAAAGAATTTGATCGTTGAGGAATTTAAAGAGTTCTTAGAAGCAGAGGGTATGTTGTTTAGAAATAGCACTTCTCTTCATGAGGATGCTCTTAAAGAACTCAGTGATCTTGTATATGTCTGCTACCAATACGCAGCAAATATGAATTGGGATTTAGATGAAGCTCTACATCGAGTCCACCTTAGTAATATGTCAAAACTAGATGAGGATGGAAAGCCTACATATAGAGAAGACGGAAAAGTATTAAAGAGCAAAAACTATCAACCACCTACATTAACTGATCTCGTCTAATGACAAGTTTAATATCTAGAACTGGAAGAGTTCAAAACTGGATTGATGATCCAGAGTCACGTCTACCCGTATCATGCACTGTCTTTGTAGTAGAAGACTCAATGGAGGGACCAAATGGCATCGAAGCAAGTTGGAGATTCGTCAGTCACGCTCTCAGATATGGAGCTGGCGTTGCTGTCCATCTATCTAAGCTCAGAGCCAAAGGAAGTGAAAACGGAAAAGGTCTTACAGCTTCTGGACCAGTATCGTTTGGCAAAATCTATTCAACCTTAAATGAAATTATTCGTAGGGGCGGACACTACAAGAACGGTGCTGTGGTGCTTGCTCTTGACATTGACCATCCCGACGTTATTGAGTTTATTACTACTCCTAGATCCGAACTCCCGTGGGTTAAAAGGTGTGTCTGCCTTAATGATGCACAATGGAAAGCTGCTGACTCCACAACAAAAGAAGCAATAATATATGGCATCAGGTCAGGTGACATATGGCTAAGTAAAATTAAACACGATAAAAATGGAAAGAGACTCAGATCGAACGTCTGTTTGGAGATATTCCTGTTATCACGAGGAACTTGCCTCCTCCAGCACTCAAATTTATCTGCCTGTAAAATCTCCGACTTGCGGAGAAGTTTCTCTGAGGGTATGCGAAGTCTGTGCGAGCTACATAGCAAAACAGGCGTTGACAGTTCTGGAGAATACCTCCCCTCGACGACGGATAGGCAAGTTGGATTCGGGATGCTTGGACTAGCAAATCTGCTAGCTCAAAACAACGTCACCTACGAACAATTTGGTGATGCACTACAAGCAGTGAATGATGGCATACCTGGATTAGGTACAGCTGGATTGATTGCTGGAGAATTATATAAAGCTATTCAGGGTGCGGCTGAGATAGCAAGAGAATATGATATGGATCGTGCATTCTGCATAGCTCCTACCGCAAGCTGTTCATACCGCAGTAAGAGTCTATTAGGCTTTACTGCTACACCAGAAATAGCACCACCTATAAGCCGTACTGTTGACAGAGACAGCGGCACTTTTGGTGTACAAACATATAATTATGGTGATGTAGAAATCGCCTCAGAGGTTGGTTGGGATGCCTATAAAAAGGTTGCTGATCAACTCATGTATATGTTGAACCATACAGGGCTTCTTCACGGATACAGCTTTAACTCTTGGAGTGATGTTGTAACCTACGACGAACAGTTCGTTGAAGAGTGGCTAGATAGCCCCCAAACTTCACTTTATTATTCACTGCAAGTCCACGGGGATACACAAGATAAGACAGATGCTTATGCTGCTTTAGACGAGAACGATGTACAAGATTACTTGCAGGGGATTCTAAACAACGAACCCCAATGCGATTGTCAAGAATGAACCCATATGAAAAGTTACTCAATAGAAAGAGAACATGGACACCAGTCCAAACAACAGCTGGGAAGCTTAAATCTGGATCTGAAGAGACCATCTACCGTGCTCTCGCAATACGCCACATGGAGTTACCAGTTGGCGAGTTTATTTCAGAATCACTTGAAAAAGAGGTTCCCGAATCTGCTCGGAAACTCCTAGAATCAAACGTCAAGGATGAGGTCAAACATGATCTCGCTCTTGGCTACATCACCAATGCTATAGGCGTTGATGATAAAGCAGAGAAAGAAGCTTTCCTGCTAAGGGATGCATGGAATGCCCACCCTGATCACATGATTACCAAAGCCCTAGTTATAGAACGTGCAATATTCTTTGTATTACTTCCTTTTTTTCGTTTTAATGGGGATGCTGGTCTCAGAACGGTATCAGCTGATATATCCAGAGACGAACAGATACACGTGGCCACTAATAGCCTTGTATGTCACGATATGGGCTTACGGCCTAGTAATTCTCTGGACAAACTCAGGAAGGCCACCATTAACTGGATTATGGAACCCCTAGGTAAGAATACCTATGGCGATAAATATTTAGACAAAAAATTTTGGCTCGATTCTAGCGACAATTTAATGTATAACGGCAAAGCTCCAGAACTTTCTGCCACCAAGTCAGCAAGAATGCCAGCCTTCTTCGAACATGCAAACACAAATCTCCCTCAATACTCTTAGACTTCATAACGATAGGTTAGATCAGTTAATAGAGAAGCTTGAGGAAAATTTTGGTTGGAAGCCTATCCATCCGAAAGAAGACTTAAACACAATTATGTATAGAGCTGGTCAAGCCAGTGTTATTGAATATCTCAAATCAATTATGGAGGACGAAATTTAATGTGTTTATTTAGATCAGCACCCACACCCCCACCTCCACCACCTTTGGCACCACCGCCACCACCACCTGCTCCACCAAGAGCACCACTACCTGCACCTGATCCTTTAGTTACAGATGTAAATCCACAAGTCAGAAGAGCTAAGAGTAAGAAGGCTAAGAATACACAAGCTAAAGGTACAGGTGCTTTAAGAATCAAGTTAGGAAGTAATGTTAATACTGGTGGTGATACACCATCTGGAGGAACTAACTTATGAATGCACGTGAAAGATACAGTCAATTAACTAGTGGTAGATCTCAGTTCTTAGACACTGCAGTTACTTGTTCTGAACTCACGTTGCCTTATCTAATTGAACGAGACACAAGTGCTAAACCAAATCACAAGATTTTAACAACCCCATGGCAAAGCTGTGGGTCTAAAGCAGTTGTAACGCTGGCAGCAAAACTAATGCTGGCGTTACTTCCTCCTCAAACTACATTCTTTAAGCTACAAGTTAGAGATGATAAGTTAGGAGAAGACATACCACCGGAGATTAGGAGTGAATTAGACCTTTCCTTCTCTAAGATGGAGAGAATGGTTATGGATTATATAGCTGCATCAAGTGATCGGGTTGTCGTACATCAAGCATTAAAGCATCTCATTGTAGGTGGTAATGCTTTAATATTTATGGGTAAAGATGGTCTTAAGAACTTCCCATTAAATAGATATGTTGTCCATAGAGATGGTAATGGTAACGTCCTAGAAGTAGTTACTAAAGAAATTATTAGTAGAAAGGTATTAGGTATTGAGCTGCCTGAACCTGATTCACTTAAAGTTGTGGATGAATCAATAGGCTCAAACAACGATGATGTTGAGGTATACACCTACGTCAGACTAGATGATAAGAGTGGACGCTGGATCTGGCATCAGGAAGCTTTCGATAAGATACTTCCTAACAGTCGTAGTACAGCACCAAAGAAAGCTAGTCCTTGGTTGGTACTCAGATTTAATACGGTTGATGGAGAAGATTACGGAAGAGGTAGGGTAGAAGAGTTCCTTGGTGATCTCAAATCACTTGAAGGTTTATCTCAAGCTCTTGTTGAAGGAGCTGCTAGTGCTGCCAAAGTTATCTTCCTTGTGTCTCCTAGTTCTACTACTAAGCCAGCAACAATTGCTAAGGCTGGTAATGGAGCAATCGTACAAGGTAGACCAGAGGATGTAGCTGTAGTTCAAGTTGGTAAAACTGCTGACTTCAGTACAGCTGCACAGATGGTTCAAGGTTTAGAGAAAAGAATCTATGATGCTTTCCTTGTTTTAAATATTAGACAGAGTGAAAGAACTACAGCTGAAGAAGTAAGACTAACTCAGTTAGAACTTGAGCAACAATTGGGAGGTTTATTCTCGTTGCTCACGATTGAGTTTCTTGTACCATACTTGAATAGAACATTATTAATACTTCAAAGATCTAAAGAGATACCAAACATTCCTAAAGATTTGGTACGTCCACAGATTGTAGCTGGAGTTAACGCTTTAGGTCGTGGTCAGGATAGAGAAAGTCTTACTAATTTCATCACAACTATTTCTCAGACATTAGGTCCAGAAGCATTGATGAAATTTATTGATCCTTCAGAAGCAATCAAACGCTTAGCAGCTGCACAAGGTATAGATGTATTGAACTTAGTCAAGTCTGCACAACAGATACAACAAGATCTGGCTCAGCAGCAACAGCTACAAGCAAGTCAACAATTAGTTGGACAGGCAGGGCAATTCATGTCATCACCTTTAGCTGATCCTTCTAAGAATCCAGAGGCAATGGAAGTTGCTGAACAATTAACAGGTGGAAATATACAAGCACCTGATGAAACACAACCACCTACAGAATAAACATGTCAGAAACATTAACAGTTAATACTGATGCTGAATCGTCAACTGATTTTGATAATTTAAGTGCTGAAGAACAAGACTCCTTACAGATTGGTGAGCAGATGCAAGCCGAGCATGAAGGTTTACTTGCAGGTAAATATAAGAATGCAGAGGATTTAGAACAAGCTTATGTTGAACTTCAAAAAAAGCTTGGAGGACAAGGCGATGAAGATAGCGAAGATGCTGGGGACTCCGAATACGATGAAGAAGAAGGAGAGGAAGAAGAATCAGAAGAAACTGAGGAATATTCTGAAGCAGCTGAATTAATTACTGAAGCATCGGCTGAGTATTACGACAATGATGGAGAACTATCTCCAGAAACTATTGAAAAGTTTTCAGGAATGAGTAGTCAAGATTTAGTCAATGCTTATTTAGAACTACAAAGTGACCAACCTCAACAAGAAGTACCAGAAGCTGTAGAGCTAAGTGAAAGTGATATTAATTCTATTCAAAATTCTGTAGGTGGTGAGGAATCATACAATAACCTTATTGGATGGGCTGGTGAGAATCTTAATGAACCTTACATAGAAGCCTTTGATAATATTGTTGAATCAGGAGACACTGCTGCAATACAATTAGCTATAGAAGGAATAAAAGCTCAATATGATATTGCAAATGGATACGAAGGAAGAATGCTAACAGGTAAAGCACCAGAGACTTCAGGTGATGTATTCAGGAGTCAAGCTGAGGTCGTTAAAGCGATGAGTGACCCAAGATATGAGAATGATCCAGCTTACAGACAAGACTTAATAGCAAAGTTAGATAGATCAGATTTAGATTTCTAGATAGTCATGGCGACCTGACAGTTCATCATCGCCGTTCACCTATCTTTTAATTCAATGACTACAACTACCGAATACGGTAAGCAAAATATTTTTGCAAAAGAAACTCCCCCAAGACTTATGAACGATAACGAACAGAACTTCATTATGGAGCAAGCAGAAAGAACTAATGGTCAACTAGCAATGGTTGGTATTATTGCTGCTCTTGGAGCCTACGTAACTACTGGACAAATTATTCCAGGTATTTTTTAACCTCTTATAAATGACTACAGCCACACTAACAAAACCAACTAACAACTGGCAGCGTTTCTGTGACTGGACTACGAGCACCAACAACCGAATCTATGTCGGTTGGTTTGGTGTTCTTATGATCC
>MDSZ01118162.1_pt1 | contig 12921 bp, 13 predicted proteins | sample 811201 | NCBI WGS metagenome assembly MDSZ01 (sample SAMN05326647, study PRJNA326480) | marine metagenome | isolation source: seawater | place: Indian Ocean: North | collected 2010
CCCTTCGGTTGCCAGGCCTGCTGCAAAAGTCACCGCGTGTTGTTCTGCTATACCAACATCAAAAGTTCTTTCTGGAAATTTCTTTTCAAATAAATTTATTCCTGTGCCAGAGGGCATTGCGCCAGTAATACCAATGATTTTAGTGTCTTGTTCAGCATGCTTAATTAAAGTTTCAGCAAAAACTCTTGTATATGAAGGAACGCTAGATACAGATTTTGATTGTTCACCAGTAGCAATATTAAATTTAGATACTCCATGGTATTTATCACCAGATTCTTCGGCTGGTTTGTATCCTTTGCCCTTTTGCGTTCTCAGATGAATAAGTATAGGGCCTTGATGACTTGAATTTTTAACATTTTCAAATATTTGAACTAAACTATCTACATCGTGACCATCTACTGGGCCTATATAGTAAAAACCTAGTTCACTAAACAAAGTTCCACCAGTTACTAAACCTCTCAATATATCTTCTGCTTTACCTGCTTTTTGACTAAATCTTTTCGAAAATGCAGAAATAATCATTTTTATTGTCTCTCTTAAACTGAAATATAATTTGCCTGATAGAAGCTTTGCTAAATACTTGCTCATTGCACCTACAGGTTTGGCTATAGACATATCGTTATCATTTAGAATAACAATAAGTTTTGATTTCAACGCACCTGCATTGTTCATTGCTTCATATGCCATACCAGCACTCATTGCGCCGTCACCTATGACTGCAACTACATTATTATTATTATTTGATAATTTTTTTGCAACAGCTATTCCAAGAGTTGCAGAAATTGAAGTTGAGCTATGAGCAGCACCGAATGGATCATATTCACTTTCTGATCTTTTAGTAAAACCAGATAACCCACCGCCTTTTCTTAGTGTTTTAATTCTATTTCTACGACCTGTTATAATTTTATGTGGATAGCATTGATGACTCACATCCCAAACTAATTTATCTTTTGGAGTATCAAAAACATAATGAAGCGCAACAGTTAATTCTACAACTCCCAAGCCAGCTCCAAGGTGTCCACCAGTTTCAGATACTACATCAATTAATTCATCTCTAAGTTCATCAGCAACTTGTTTAAGTTGATTTTTTTCCAATTTTCTTAAATCGGCTGGAAAGTTTATTTGTTTTATTAATCTAGTCATTAAAAGTTTCTTCCTAAAATAAATTCTATCGTTTGTTGTAAATCAATAGCTTTTTTTCCATGTTTTTTTAATTTAAGCAATATTTTTTTCTTTAAATTATAAGCATAATTATGTGCTTTTTCATACCCTAACAAATTTACTAAAGTTGATTTTCCTTTTTTTGTATCTTTTTGTATTGGCTTTCCAACTAATTTCTTGCTTCCTTTTATATCTAAGAAATCATCAGCTAATTGAAAAAGAAGACCAATATCCTCGCCTAGGGAATTTAAATAATTTTTTTCTTTTTTACTTCTTTTTGCTAATAATCCCACTGAATTAAGACAAAAGCTAAATAGTTTACCTGTTTTTTTTTTCTGCATATTAATTATTTGTTTTAAACTCTTTAATTTATTTTCAAATTTTAAATCAAGTTCTTGACCTCCAGCTATACCAGTGTGGCCAGAACAGTATGCTAAAGATTTTATAATTTGATTTTTAATTTTTGGATTTATTAAATAATTTTGATCAGCTATTATTTCAAAAGCAAGAGTTAATAAAGAATTACCAGCTAAAACAGCTGAAGCCTCTCCAAATTTAATATGAGTTGAAGGTTTGCCTCTTCTAATTTTGTCATCGTCCATACATGGGAGGTCGTCATGAATTAAAGAGTAGGAATGAATACATTCTACGCTTGCACAAATATTTATTAAATTTTTTTTTTTTATATTAAAAATTTTTCCAGTATCAAAAATAATAGTTGACCTAATTTTTTTACCACCAGAAATTACACCATATTTCATTGGACTTATTAACAATGATTTATCTTGTCTTCTTAAATATTGTATTAAGAACTTATCAACTATTTTTGCATTTTGAACTAATCTATTTTTCATCATCTTTTTTATTTTGTTTTTTAATGGACGATATTTTTTTTACTTTTGCTTTAAATAATGTGTCAATATGTTTATTTAATTGCAACAATCTCTGATAATCATCTAAATAATCACTTAAATCTATATCTTTTCTTTCAAGCTTATTTAAAATTTCATTAATTTCATCTTTAGCTTGTTTTAGTGATTTACTTTTAATACTAGCTAGAATATTTTCATTTTTCATTATTCTATAATAATAACATTATGAAAAATATCTATTCAAATATATTTTCTTTTAACAAAAAAATACTCTCCAAAACTATTTCTTTCTTAAAAAAGGGTAATGTAGTAGGTCTGCCAACAGAGACTGTTTATGGATTAGCTGGAAACGCTTATTCAAAAAAAGCGATTGTTAAAATTTATAGTCTAAAAAAAAGACCAAAAATTAATCCTCTAATAATTCATTACTTGAACAGTGAAAGAGCAAAAAATGATGTAATAATTAATGACAATTTCTTAAAACTTTATAAAAAGTTTTGTCCGGGACCTATAACTTTTATTTTAAAAAAGAGGAATAAAACTAAAATTCATACTTCTGCTGCTGCAAAACTAGATACTGTAGCAATAAGGTTTCCGAGTAACCGCATAGTGAGATCGATTCTACGCAAAACTGATTTTCCTTTAGCTATGCCAAGTGCTAATTTATCTTCAAGAGTCAGTCCGGTGCAAGCTGCAGATGTAGCCGAGGATTTTAAAAAAAAAATTAAAATAATAATTAATGGTGGAAGATCAAAAATTGGGATTGAGTCCACTGTTATAGATTTGACAAAAAAACCGAAAATATTGCGTCCCGGAATAATAGGTCCTGAAACTATAAAAAAATATATAAGTTTAAATTTATCAAAAAATAGTAGAAAAATTAAATCACCTGGTATGTTAAAAAGACATTATTCTCCTGGCATACCGATAAAGATGAATCAAAAAAAAGCTAAAAAAAATCACGCTTTTATTGTTTACGGTAAAAAGTATAGAAAAAATAGTAATTGTTATAATCTGAGTAAAAAAGCAGACTTGAAAGAAGCTGCATCTAAACTATATAAAATTTTAAGAATAATAAAAAAAAAGAAGTACAAAGGAATTTATGTTTCAAAGATACCAAATCATGGAGCAGGTATAGCAATTAACGACCGATTAAATAGAGCGTCTAAGTAAATGTTTATCCAATTAAAAAATCTTACTAAAATATTTAAAAAATATTTGGCAGTTAATAATATCAACTTTAAAATCGAAAAAAATAAAACAGTTGGTCTTTTAGGGCCTAATGGTTGTGGAAAAACAACATCGATTGGCATGTTGCTTGGTCTAATAAAACCAACTTCAGGAGAAATCTTTATAGATAATAGAAATCTAGATTCTTTCAAGAGAGACGAAATTCTAACTCGTATTAATTTTGCTTCACCATATGTAGAATTGCCAAAAAAACTGACTGTTCAACAAAACTTGGAGGTTTACGGAAGATTGTATGGGGTAAAAAATTTAAAAAAAAGAATAAGTGAGATAGCTCATGATTTAGATATTCAAACTTTTTTCAAAAGAAAAACCGGAGAGCTTTCTTCAGGTCAAAAAAATAGAGTTTCATTGGCAAAATCTCTGATTAATAAACCAGAAATTTTATTGCTGGATGAACCAACTGCAAGTTTAGATCCAGACATAGGAGATTTTATTAGAAGTTATATTCAAGATTATAAAACCAAAAATAAAGTAACGATTTTGCTAGCTTCTCACAATATGAATGAAGTTGAAAGACTTTGTGACAGCATAATTATGATGAGAAAAGGAAAAATTATAGATGAAGGAACTTGCAAAGAGTTAATCAAAAAACATGGTAGAGATAATCTCGAGGAAACTTTTCTCAAATTAGCAAGGAGTAATGATGAATTTTAACAAAATTTATGCTCTTGGTCTTAGACATTTATATTTGATAAGCAACTCTTTTCCACGAATACTTGATTTAATTTATTGGCCAACAGTGCAAATTTTTTTGTGGGGATTTATTTCAAAATTTTTTACGCAAAACTCAGATTATTATAATGATACTGTTGGTGTAATTTTAACAGCTGCTATTTTGTATGACTTTTTATTTAGAGCTAGTATTAGTTTTAATATGATGTTTTTAGAGGAAATTTGGAGCAGAAATTTCACTAATTTATTCATTGCTCCAATCAAAATAAGTGAAATAATTACTTCGTTGACTTTAACTGCTATATTAAGAACTTTAATTGGTTTAGTTCCAGCCGCTATTTTAGCTATTCCATTATTCGGTGTTTCAATTTTTCATCTCGGATTGCCATTAGTATTTTTACTTGTTGCATTATATTTGTTTGGTGTAAGTTTAGGTCTGCTTGTTACTTCAGGATTGCTGAGGTTTGGCCCTTCATTTGAGAATATTGCATGGGCGAGTTTATTTTTTCTAGCTCCATTAGGATGTATATACTATCCAATAGAAATTCTGCCAGATATTCTTCAAATTATTGCTAAAGGACTACCATTAGTTCATATATTTGAAGAAATGAGAAATATATTGTTAAATAATACAGTTGATTATGCAGACATTATAAAATCTATATCTATATCTATAGTTTATTTTATTTTTAGTGTTATAGTTTTCTACATTTCTTATTTTGGTGCAAAACAACGAGGAACACTAATTAACATGGGAGAATAAATCATGAGTGAAAAAAAAGAAAAAATTAAAAAAAGTGAGTCTCCTCCAAAAATAATAAAAAATTTATATAGTAAAAATGAAATTAGAGATTTCTTAAAATTGTACGAAAAACTTCCAACAACAGTACATAATAAAAAGCAAAATGTTATTAAAAAAAGATGGCTTCAAGGATATGACTTAGAATTAGAAAAAATATTTTTGGATAGATTAAAAAAAGAAATTGGAAATTTCAAAATGGACAATCTTCAGGATGAAAAAGGCAAAGATATTTACGGATTAATACAAGAAAGTTATGCTCCTATAGGACTACATGTTGATGCTGGTTTTGATCTGAATAATCAAATTTATAAACAAAGCTTAATTCCACTGACTCCTGTTGGAAGTACCGTAATTTTTAAAAACAGATATTACGATGGATCTACAAGTTTTACGCTAGACCCAGAAGAATTAAGTAAAAAAAATTTAGGATACGGACAAAATAAAAGATCATCGATACATCTAAATTTGTTTGGAAATAAGCCTTTCGATACAAAAATACACCAAAAATATCTTAATCACGAGGATATAAATAATTTAAAAGGTTTGGAAGTCGAACTAATATATGAATGGGAATTAGGTTCAATGTTAATATTTGATAGAAGTCACTTACACTGTTCTTCTTCGGTAATTAAAGGGAAAAAAATTGGGATAGCTACCTTTACCAAAAAGTAAATTTTTTATGTTTTCAAAAAAAATTAAAGTAAGCATAGCAAAAATAATCTTACCTTTTTTCTATAAAATTTTTCAATTACTAAAAGCAAATACGAGAGCAATAAACTTTTTAAATGATAAAAAGAAAAATGCTAACAACAGTTATGATTTTCAAAAGAATATCAATCAATTACTTAAAGATAAAAAATTAATTGGCTTAGATGTAGGCGCTCAAGGAGGATTTAATTCTGATCAATTTTTTCCTAAAAAGTATAATCAGTATTTTGATACCATATTAGTAGATCCATTAAAAAATTCATTGGATAAAGAAAAAAGTAATCACATAATAAACAAAGGTCTTTGGAGTTCAAAATGTTCGAAAAAGTTGTATATTTTAGGTAAACGACCTGGAAGCACCTCAATGTATGAACCTAATACTAATTCTTTAAATATTTATGGTTTTAAAAAAGAAGAATTGAAATTGTTTGAAGTAAGTAAAACTGAAGTAGTTGAATGTGATACATTGTCCTCCAGTTTAAATAAATTGAATTTGAAAGATTTAGATTATTTAAAAATTGATACTCAAGGAGCTGAGCTTGAAATTTTAAAAGGTTTAGGTGATTTCAGGCCACTCATCATTAAATGTGAAGTTCAAATTTTTCCAATGTACAAGGATCAACCATATTGGACTGAGGTAACCAATTATTTATATAAATTAGGCTATATAATTATTGAATGGAAAAAAATTGGCTCTCATGTGACTAGAACGCCAGTAGAAATGGATATGGTGTTTATTCCAAATTTTTCAGAAGATAATGGTAGAAATATTATTAAAAAAAAAGTAAATGAGTTCGTTAGTTTAATGTTGATTTCAGGTCAGATAAAACTGTTAAATGAAATTTCAAATGAAATTGATTTAAAAAACTCTGGATTTGATTTTAAAGTTGAAGATAAATACTTTAATTAATATTTTATGGCTATTTTTGACTGTTTTCAGTATTTTAATGAAGATCATATAGCTGATCTAAGGTTTAATATTTTAAATAATTTTGTAGATAAATTTGTAGTAGTCGAGTCGACTGTTAATCACCAAGGAAAGCCAAAAAAATTACATTTCGATATAAAACTTTACAATAAATTTAAAAGTAAAATAAATTACATAGTTGTTGATGACACTCCGGAAAATATTAAAAGACCTCATGAAGGTGGGGAGTCTCTAGTAGAACAGCATCAAAGAAATTCAATTATGAGAGGTCTTAAAACGGCTCAAGATAATGATTTAATTATTTTATCCGATGTAGATGAGATACCAGATTTAAATAGACTTAACGAATTCGACAAAAAAAAATATGCTGTCTTTTCACAAAAAATGTTTATGTATAAGTTGAATTTTTTAAATTTAGAGGAAAATAATTGGCATGGTTCAAGGATTTGTTTAAAAAAAAACTTAAAATCTCCTCAGTGGTTAAGAAACTTAAAATTTAAAGAATATTCTTTTTGGAGAATTGATAAGATAAGAAATTTACAAATTATAAAAAATGGTGGATGGCATTTCGCTTACCTTCAAAGTCCAGAAAATATATCAAATAAAATTAAATCATTCGCTCATGGTGAATTTAATAAAAAAGATATTGTTGACAAGGAAGTAATTAATTCAAAAATAAATATGGGGGAAGATATATTTGGACGAGGTCATAAAATTAAAAAAATAGAATTAGACTCATCTTACCCTGAATACATTCTAAATAACAAAGAAAAACTTAAAAGGTGGATTGCTTAATCAATGGTGCGCCCGGAAGGATTTGAACCCTCAACCTCCTGATCCGAAGTCAGGCGCTCTATCCAGTTGAGCTACGAACGCATTTAACTATAATCTAAATAAAAAAATGAATAACTCAATAAAATTCTTAGTGGAAAAAAAAGATGATGGCAAAAGACTTGATGTTTTTTTATCTGAAAAAATTGATTATTTGACTAGATCAAATATAAAAAAGATAATTAAGTCCGGTAATGTAACAGCAAACAGGAAAATACTAGAGTTATCTTCAAAAAAAGTAAAAATAAATGACGCAATTTCTATAAATTTTTTGACTCAGAAAAAGAATGAATTATTTCCAAATAAGATTGAATTAGATATTCGATATGAAGATAAAGACATTTTAATAATTAACAAGGCTAAAGGTATGGTAGTACACCCTGGAGCAAATAACTTCAAAAATACTTTAGCTAACGCTTTAGTGCACAAGTTTAAAAATCAACTTTCTAACATCAATGGAGCATTAAGACCTGGTATAGTGCACAGGATAGATAAAGAAACAAGCGGTTTATTAGTTGTCGCCAAAAATAACTTTTCTCATTCGAAGTTAGGTAAACAATTTAGTAATCATACTATTAGAAGAAAATATTTATGTTTAGTTTGGGGTGTTATAAGACCTTTAAAAGGACGGGTCGAAACATTAATTTCTAGAAACAAAAAAAATAGACAATTAATGATGGTAAGTGAAATAAAAGGAAAAAAAGCAATTACTAATTATAAAACTTTAAAGGTATTTAACATAAATAAAATACCTAAAATAAGTCTTATCGAATGTGAATTGGAAACTGGAAGAACACATCAAATTAGAGTGCATATGAAATATAAAGGTGCTTCATTATTAGGTGATAACCAATATGGAAAAAAAAATATAAAATTCAAAAAAATAAATGATGAATTTTTTAAACTATTAAAACTTTTTAGTGGTCAAGCTCTACATGCTAAAAGTTTAGGCTTTATTCACCCAACAAAAAATAAATGGGTTAATTTTGAGTCTGAATTACCTGAAGATTTTGAAAAAATGTTGAAATTACTTACAAATCTTAGTAGTTGAATAATTAAATTTAATATATAAATCAAAATATGAAAAAAGATACATCTATAAGCAATTTGCCAATTCCATCTGTTGGTGGTTTGTCAATCTATTTAGCTCAAATAAAAAAATTTCCTATGCTAGATGCAGAGGAAGAATACATGTTGGCTAAAAATTGGAGAGAAAACGGAAATTTACAATCTGCACATAAATTAGTAACTAGCCATCTAAGACTAGTAGCTAAAATTGCAATGGGTTATAGAGGATATGGACTACCAGTTAACGAATTAATTTCAGAAGGTAACATTGGATTAATGCAAGCAGTCAAAAAATTTGATCCAGACAAAGGTTTTAGACTAGCTACATATGCAATGTGGTGGATTAAAGCCTCAATTCAAGAGTATGTTCTAAGATCTTGGAGTTTAGTGAAGATGGGCACAACTACAGCACAGAAAAAGCTTTTTTTTAATTTAAAAAAACTTAAAAATCAAATTGCTCCAAATCAAGAAGGCGATTTAAAAGATGATCAGGTAAATGAAATTTCCAAAAGATTAGATGTAGACTCCGAAGAAGTAATAAATATGAATAGGAGAATGATGGGGCAAGAAAAATCACTTAATGATCCAATTAAAAGTGGTGAAACAGATGAATGGCAAGATTGGTTAGTTGATGACAGGCTCGACCAAGAACTCTTAGTATCTCAAAAACAGGAATATGATGATAAAAAAGAATTATTAAAAGATGCCTTAAAAATTTTAAATGAGAGAGAAAAAGAAATTATTGAAGCTCGAAGACTTTCTGAAAATCCTAAAACTTTAGAGGAATTGAGTAAAAAATACAAAATAAGCAGAGAAAGAATAAGACAAATAGAAACTAAAGCTTTTGAAAAATTACAAAAAACTATGATAAACGCGAGCAAATCTAAAAACCTGCTTCCCAAAAACTAAACTTTAAAAGGATCCTCAATTAAAATCGTATCGTCTCTTTCAGGGCTTGTAGAAATACTTGAAATTTTAGCCCCAATAAAGTCTTCTAAAGCATAAATATAATTCTTTGCCTTTTCTGGTAAATCTTGAATATTTCTTATTCCTCTAGTTTGACTTTTCCATCCAGGAAAAGTTTTATATATAGGCTTTATTTTAAATTGGTCTTCGGAGGATGAAGGCAAATAATCAATTTTTTTTCCGTTTAATTCGTACTGAATACAAACTTTAATTTCGTCAAGTTCATCTAACACATCAAGTTTTGTGAGAGCTATGCCGTTTATCCCAGCTATTTTTATTGTTTGACGAACTAAAACACCGTCAAACCACCCACATCTTCTTTTTCTAGCTGTCACGGTGCCAAATTCTTTACCTCTTTTTCCTAATAGTTCGCCTATTTTATTTTTTAATTCAGTTGGAAAAGGGCCACTGCCTACTCTTGTCGTGTAAGCTTTGGTAATACCTAAAACATAATTAATTTTATTTGGTCCTAAACCAGAACCTGTAGCCGACATTGCGGGCACAGTGTTAGAAGAAGTAACATAAGGATATGTGCCATGATCTACATCTAAAAGTATTCCTTGAGCTCCTTCAAATAATATTTTTTTTCTTTCTTTTATAAATTGATCTAATTTTAACCAAACAGGTTTTGCAAACTTAAGAATATCTGGTGCTATTTTAAGTAATTTTTTTTTTAGAGTCTCTTTTTTATAGATTTTCTTTTTCAAGCCTTTTCTTATTGCGTTATGGTGTAATAATACATTTTCTAATCTTTTATCTAGATTGCTTTCAGTTCTTAAATCCATTACTCTAATAGATCTTCTGCCAACTTTATCTTCATAACAGGGTCCGATACCTCTCCTTGTTGTTCCTATCTTGCCTTTTCCAGCTGCATCTTCTCTAATTTCATCCATTTCTTGATGAAAAGGAAGTATCAAAGATGCTGATTCAGAAATCATAAAATTTTCGGGTGTAACAACTACTCCGTTTTTTTTAATTTCTTTAATCTCATCTAAAAGTGCCCAAGGATCGATAACGACACCGTTTCCCAAAATTGACATTTTCCCCTCTCGAACAATTCCTGAGGGCAATAATCTTAATTTAAATACTTTTTTACCAATAACTAAAGTATGACCTGCGTTATGACCGCCTTGAAAACGAACTACAACATTTGCTTGGCTAGAAAGCCAGTCTACTATTTTTCCTTTCCCTTCATCTCCCCACTGCGAACCTACTACTACTACATTTTTCATTATTTAAAATTTTTATTGATAATTATTGAGTTTAAATGATTAATTGGCCCATGTCCTTTTCCGTAATTAGGATTTAATTTTATAGCTTGGTTAACATATTTAATACCCAACTCACAGGATTTCTTTAAAGGTTTTCCACATGATAAAAAAGTAGTAATTGCGCTTGATAAAGTGCATCCCGTTCCGTGAGTATTTTTAGTTAATATTCTTTTATTTTTAAAAATTTTAATCTCTTTTTTATTACAGAATACATCTGTTACTATTTTTGACTTAAAATGTCCGCCTTTTATTAAAACATTTTTTACACCGAACTTTAACAAAACATTAGCAGCGTAAATCATGTCTTGAACATTGTTTATTTTTGTTTTTGTTAGTATTTCAGTTTCAGGAATATTAGGTGTTATTAAAAAAGTATTTTTTAAAATTTTTTTCTTTAAAGTCTTTATAGCTGAAGAATTTATAAGTCTAGTACCACCTTTAGCTACCATTACTGGATCCAAAATTATTTTTTTTATATTTAATCTTTTTAAGGCACGAAAAACAGAGTCTATTACTTTAGATGAATGAAGCATCCCAATTTTGATATAATCTGGTTTTATATCTTTACTTGAAAATAAAATTTGATCGCCAATTATTTTATGATTAATTGGAATAATTTTTTTTACGCCTGTTGTATTTTGAACAGTCACAGCTGTAATTGCAGTCATCGCATACCCCCCTAAAGCAGTGACTGTTTTTACATCTGCTTGTATACCTGCTCCTCCTGATGAGTCTGAACCTGCTATTATTAAAATTTTTGCTTTAGGTTTCAATTTATTTTATCGAATTTTTAATAATTTTTATACTTTGGTGGATTAACTTTTTATCGTAGGACTCACCCATAATTCTAATTTTTGACTCTGTTCCTGATTTTCTTATTAATAATCTTCCTTTGTTACTCATGATTTTATTTGCTTTTTTAATAGCTTTCTTACAAATTTGTTTATCGATAATATTTTTATCCTTTACATTAACATTTTCCAAAATCTGCGGTAAAGGTTTAAATACATTCAATAATTCACTAGCTTTTTTTTTCTTTCTCAAAGAAAATAGAACTTCTAGAGCAACAAGCAAACCATCTCCGGTGGTTGCAAATTTTCCAAGTATTATATGACCAGATTGTTCACCTCCTAAGTTAAAATTAAATTTTCTCATCATTTCTTTTACATATCTATCTCCAACCCTAGATCTATAAAACTTAATTTTTTCTTTTTTTAAAAATTTTTCCAATCCAAAATTTGACATGAGTGTCCCAATTACTCCGCCTTTTAAGATTTTTTTCAATTTCCACCTACGAGCTAACATAGCAATAATCTGATCACCATCTATAATCTTTCCTTTTTCATCACACATTATTATTCTATCTGCATCTCCATCAAATGATATTCCCACATTGGCTTTGAATTTTTTAACAGCAGAACAAATCATAGATGGGTTGGTTGATCCACATTTTTCATTAATATTAAAACCGTTTGGTTTTACTCCGATAGTAATGACTTTAGCTCCGAGATCTCTAAGCAATTTTGGGGCTGCTTTATATCCTGCTCCATTAGCACAATCCAAAACAATTTTTGTTCCCTGTAAATGAAAATTTTTTGGAAAATTTTTTCTTAGTATATTTATGTATCTCTCATTTCCATCTTCTAGTCTCTTGACTCTACCTAATAATTTTGGATTCGTAAGTTGTTTTGTATTTTTAGCATCAATTAATCTTTCAATTTTTTTTTCTATTTTATCAGATAATTTCATTCCGTCTGGCCCAAACAATTTTAAACCGTTATCAAAATAAGGATTATGTGAGGCAGTAATCATTATTCCCATATTTGCTTTCATTGATTTCGTTAACATAGCTAGGCCGTTTGTTGGTAGTGGTCCTAAGGTAAATACATGCATACCACCAGAAACTAGACCTGACACTAAAGCGGGTTCCAAGGTATAACCAGACAATCTTGTATCCTTTGCTATTATAGCTACTTGTTTATTTTTTTTTTGGTTTTTAAAATAAGTTCCTGAAGCTAATCCAAATTTAAAAAATTTTTCTCCAGTTATATTTCCTTGATTAACAGTGCCTCTTATGCCGTCTGTTCCAAAATATTTATTTTTCATTAATTTAGTTTAAATAAAATCTTTTTAAAAACCAAAATTCCTTGTTTAATTTCATTTACATTATGTACTCTAAATATTTGTACCCCTTGTGACATTAGAAATAAAACAGAAGCTAAAGTTCCTCCTAATCTCTCTATACTGTCATTCCCTCTTGAAATTTGTCCAATAAATCTTTTTCTAGATGTTCCAATCAAAATAGGAAATCCAAGACTATGAAACAAAGAAATATTTGAAATTAAAGTCAAATTATGTTTCAAATTTTTACCAAATCCAATTCCTGGATCG
>MDSZ01051289.1_pt1 | contig 12920 bp, 6 predicted proteins | sample 811201 | NCBI WGS metagenome assembly MDSZ01 (sample SAMN05326647, study PRJNA326480) | marine metagenome | isolation source: seawater | place: Indian Ocean: North | collected 2010
GCAGCAAAATCACCAATAAAGATTGAAGAGTCGGCGCTGCTAAGACCTACAGCAGCATCACGACCAACTCTAATAATATCATTAGAGAATGTAATATTACTGAAGGATGATACCCCAGTAATTTCTACATTATTTGCGGTAAGTGCATGCCCTACATTTACTTCGTAGTAGTTAGCACTTGTGCCACTAAGGGTAGTTACAACACCTGTAACTGCACGGAAGTCAGTTACACCTAGGGTAGAGAATCCTGCAGCACCAACATCTAATGTAGCAGCAGTTGCAATACCAGATACATTCCAGTTTCTAGCATTTGCCTCGTCATAAACGAGGTCTCCTGTTACATTAAGGTTACCACCGACACTAAAGTTACCAGCGACTGTACCGACACCTGCAGTGTAGAAATCATCTACAACAAACCAGGAGGCAACTCTTGCCTGATCATCTAAGATTAGAACTTTAGATGCTTGTGGTTTTCCGTAATCGGAAGGGTTGTCATTAAAAAGACTGGTATAGTATTCACCACCAATAGGAATGGGTGCTGAACCAGGACCAGACGGATTACCAATATATAATTTCTTGTACGATTTACCAGCACCAACATTGCTGGTATCGTAAGTATAGATTAACTCACCGAACGATACGCCAGTACCAACGGGAGCGATATTTGGTGGCGAAGTGCCAAGCGTCCTTTTGAGGAGGATAGTTGCGGACATTAGTAGACACCTCCGTCAATGATGGCAGCGGGGAAATTTTTCGTTGTTTTGAAGGCGTTGGACGCAGCTTCATATACCAAAATGCTCCCGTCTTCCAGGTTAGATGCGTCAACATCTGCGAGCAAAGTTAATCGACCGCCAGAACCCCCGCCAAGGGATCCGCTGGCAATAACTTTTACCTGATTTGATGTGCCGATTCGTAATGAGGGCATTACCTTGTGACTCCTGCTCTGACTAGGACCATTCCTTCAACGACCTTGTATTTAAAGCCACCAGAGTCCTCAAGATTCACATCATATACATATCGCCCTGGCTTAATATCAGCTGTAAGCGTAGATGCCAGAGATATCTGGATCTGACCTGCTTCTGGATCGGTAACAGTTGACGCAAACGAAACGGCAGTCGAACTTCCCGCCCACTTTCTCATTTGAGAAGTGCAGGTGTAATTCGTCAGGTTTAAAAATGTTCCTGTGTCATTATCTCCGAGACTGAAACCATGTTGAAAATCAACACCTGTATCGACTGAGAGATTAGCAATGTAAACTGCCATTCTTTACATCACGGATTATCCTATTAGGTATTTAGTTGCCTTAATTCCTGTAACACTAATTGCATGGTTGCTTTTATCTCAGCGACCTCCGACCTAAGAATTTCCATGTCTGTAGGAGGGATGGTGGATTGCACTACATCAGAATATCCATGATATTTCAAAAACTCTGAATGGGGATTTCTAGTCATAACTTATCCACGATTTTACTTAACATATTCTTAATCTCATCGATATCCCTTTTCATATCGTCGAGTTCTTCTCTTTCACTTTTTTTGGCATTCTTTTGTCTCAGATAAGCCTGATAACTGGAATCATCAGTGTTAATGATGGATCCAGTATCAGAGTCTCTGAATAAGTGAGAATGTCCTTCAACAGGAATCAGACTCATGCTACGGCAATTGCTCTAAGGTTTTTCAATACAGGATACCTTGCCTGATTAGTTCCAGTGAATACGATTTTGATTTGGAAACCGTTGAAACTAGGAAGGTCATCTACAGAGTATGTATACTCTCTATATTGGAGCGGATCGGAGGGAACAAACGCATCTGATCTACCATCGTTTTGAGTGGGATCAATGGTCTCGTCTCCAATTCCATCTCCATCAGTATCTCTGAGGTTAAAGTGACCAGGGAACAATTCAAAGTCTGGGGTTACCTCATTAGAGTCTGTCCTGAGGATGCTATACAGAACACGGAAATCACATTCGATTGGTCTGCGTGCCTCAAACACAACTCTAATTGAAGTTGCAGGATTCTTAATATAAATCGGATTCGACATATAGTAAGAAGCATGAGGATCATTGAATCTAGACTTGACTCTAGGATCCGTTCTGTAATCATCAATTGGGTTGTTCAGTCTATTCTCATAGAAGAGCGCATTTGCTCCTTCCAGGTTGACTGTGGGAGAATTGAATTCGTCACCATTGTTAGCAAGTTCCACTGTAAATGTGAATGACTTGTTTCTGGGCAATGAACCGAGTCTTGCAGACTCATTAATTCTAGAACCAAGAATTCTGGTAGTTTCCAGTTGATTGATTCTATTGAAGTTAAGATCTTCAAAACCAGCGTCAACGAATGAGGTCTCGCTACCATCAGGAGAGGTTCCTGTAATACTTCTCATTTGCAGAGAAATAAAGTCTTGAGGTCCAAATGTAGCAGCATCAAGAAGAGGTCTTACAGCATCATACTGAATGTTCTTAGAAGCATGTACATTCTGACCACCACCAGCAGCTTCTTCCCTGAAAGATACCTGAGGAATGGCATTAGAACTGTCATCGGAACCTCTGCTAGATCCCCTATCAATCTTCAGATAGTAATCATCAATACCTCTTTGCAGAGATTGTACATCATGCTCAGTATTAATCTTCTGTAGAGAAACTCCAGCGTACTCATACTTAGTGATGATGTCATCTTTGAGATGATTCAATGCATTGGTTCCGTCAACACCTCTCACAACACCACCGAGACTAGAGATACCTACGCTAGTGTAAGAAAGAATTTCACTACCAACAAATGCATATCCAGTGTTTGCAGCACTAACAGCAGCGCCCTCAAACTCAGCGAATTGTTCTGTAGATGCGATAGAAATAGAGGTTTCGTTTGATGCAATATCTACAGACAATTCTGTAGGAAGAACATCAGATTCAACATCGTTCAGAATAACTCTGTTCAGAGGACTATGCATCCCGTGGTTACGATGATTAACTCTGAAGTATTCGCCAGTGTAGATACTTCCAGTAGCATCATATGAGGTTACATCTAATCCAGTGTCAACTACGCTACCTGCTCCATGATGATATGTTACATCTGTACCAGATGTAGTATCAAATTCTTCTGCCTGAACATTTGTCAGATACAGCGTGTCGATACCACCTAGAGAATTGATGCCGATGCGAACACCAGAACCAGCTCCACCAGTGTCAGCAGTAACAATACCAACAACATCTCCAACCTTGTATCCTCTTCCAGAAGATGCAATAGAGACTCCAGTAATAGCAGAGATTCCAGCACCGATTGTTGCGGTAAGTGTTAAACCAGAACCATCTCCAGTAATGTTGTAAGTGCTTACAGGATTGGTAGGAGTACCGTAGTTAGTTCCACCAGTTTCGATACCAGGAACACCAAGGACAGGACCACCCTTAGACTCAATGAAACCATGGCGATAGGTTTCAGTGCTTTGACTGATCTTACGACCAGGGACAAACACTGTACCAATCAAACCAGAATCTGCAGTGGTAACGATACCAAGTCTTGCTTTCTTAGGAATAGCAGTAATGGGATCAAATGGAAGGGGAGGAAGTAAACCGTTATTGGGTTCTACTGGTGGGTTGAAGAATGTCAACAGACCTTGACTTGATGTATACTTCGCTCTATAAAGTTTGAATGTAAGGTCTTCAAACTGTGATGGTGTCCAGGTTGAACCGTTCTGTGATTTGAACAGAGAACCCATCGCGAACTGCTGTGAGTAAATCTTACCCTGAGCAGATGGAAGTGTTTGCTGATTCAGTGCCTTCTGACCCATCTGACCACAGAATACCTCATACTCGTCACTATCGGAAAGAAGAACGATTGCATAAGATGTATCTGGATCCAGATAGAACGGAGTCTCAAATCTTACATTGGTCGCTACAGATCCATCGACGGATGTCGTAATGTCTGAAGGACGGACTGTTGCTTGAGCAGCTCTATCTACAATGAACAGGGTTGGCAAACCAAGTTCTACAGATCTAACCTCTACTCTCATTGGAGTAGTGCCAGCATTCTTAGCAGAGAAGAAAATATCCAGCGAAGTAATCCATGCACCCTCGGGTCCAGTTACAATTGTTTGTGCAAGAGGGTCTCTCCTTCTAACACGAACAATACGAGTTCTGTTAATAATCCTAGTACGATTTCTAATAATCGTTCTAGTTCTATTGATAACCCTGGTGTTGTTAATAACAACTGGCGGCGGCGGTGGAGGCGGTGGTGGAACAGTCGCTCTAATATCAATCGTTGATAGATTGGTAATAGTCGTAGTTTCCAGAGTTGTAATTCTAATATCAGTTTGAACAACTCTTGTAGTACCAGTAGCAGTGTATCTACCAGTAGCATGAGAAATTAAAGTGCTTCCTGGTGTCGGGTTGTCGTTTGTCTCACTAGAGGTCAGTCTAAAGTCTCTATTACCAGACCTAACTCTCACCTGAGGTGTAGGAGTCTGATTAGGATCTCTGAGGAAGACGGAACCGATAAGATCACCAAAGTCATCAGATACAAGTCTTACGCCCGATACAGTCGCTTGAGCGCCACTTGTAAGACCTCTCATCACCATACCTACAGGTGCAAATCCGAAGAAAGCACCTTGTGCTTGAGCAGCAAGAGCAACCGTGTCAATATTCAAGACAGTGGATGCCTGAGAATATCCGTTAGGCAGAGTTGATGTTGGGTCGTATGGATTGACCGTAAATGTTGTTGTAGGTGCGTTAAATGGACCTGCCTTATGGTCTGGTGTGCAAAGTCTAAATTCAAACGATGTTCCACCACCTGTAGTGACGATAGATCCTCTTACAGTTTCTCCTGCTTGGAAAGAACCAGTTACTGCTGTAACTTCCAGCAGTTTAGGAATAATGTCTACACCTGCTTGATTATCAAAGAATGGGAAGAAGTTGGTGAATGGTTTCAGACCAACTGCTCTGAATTCAATGTTTCTAGAACGGCAGAACGGATCAAAAGTTTCTTCAGCAATGAAGGTATTCTCTGACCTAATGTCATCTCTTTGTACAGTTCTACCAGTTTCTCTAGTTGATACGGAAGCGGAACCACCAAGAGATCCTCCCCTAGTTACAGAGAAGTTAGCAGCAACTTGGTTATTGAATACAGTAATACCAATTGTATTACGAATAACATTCTGAGTCTCTCTTGTATTGATCCAATTATCAATAGAGGGATTCAGTTTGAGTTCACCAGTATAAGCAACAACATGGAATGGGTTGATGTTGTTTACCTTCGTGGCAAACTCTTGTTGGATGTATACAACTTCCTCATACTTTAGTGAGAGAAGATTGCCAGTTTTTTGAGTATTATTAAAGTCTAAGAGTGGGAAGTCAGTGCTGTAGTCAATCTGTGATACTGGAAGATCTGATTGAGCTGCAACTTGTAGAGAAGATGAATCAAATTCTCTCATGGGACGCAGTTCCCCAAGATCCCTATCAATCTCACAAGGAGAACTGGGATGCATGAAGTCAAAGGTCTTGAAGTTATCTACAAAGAAACCAGACTTAAATCTGTTAAGACCTTGTGCATCTCTAATTTGTAGACTCTCTGCACTCTTCTCAAGAAGATTCAAACTTGTGACGGTTTCTAAATTCTCGATCCTATCCGCAAGATCACCAATATCTCTCATGGTGTAGCGGCGGTTATCCTTCAGATATACTCGTACCTCTTCAGTATCTCTAAGATATGCAGGTAGAAGGATAGTTCCCAACTCCATGCCCATTCCTTGATGAACAGGTGGAATTGGTTGTCTAGATGGTTGACCTTTTAACAGATCAAAATTGCCGTCAGGGAGAAGAACCAGTTTGTCGATTCTAGGCAGATAGAAATCATAATCAAAGACCATTGACTCGTTAGGAGTCAGGATTCTATCTGGTTGATTAGTAAAGTCTCTTGCTGTGTAGAAGAAAGGTGATACAGTGCCAGATGCAGGATTAAATGTATCAACTCTAGGACGGAAGTCTAGTACATCATGTGCTTCGATGCGTCTAGGACCAATCTGAGGGATATCTTTAGTATATCTTTCCTCATCGTAACTGTTAACAGTGAATACATCTCCAGTGTCTCCACTAGGAATGTCGTATCTGTTATAGATGATCAGCAGTTGTCTGTGAGGAATATATGCTCCTCTGTTTCTAACGATTCTAGAATAGTCATAGTATTGATCTCTCTGACCCTTGTCAAGAAGATAACTGCTAGTGACATCTCTATACTTACCAGGAGTCGCTGCCTGCAATACAGCAGTGGTGCTTGACTCTTCAAATGTCAGAGCTTCTAAAACAGCAAATCTATCGCTGGTCAAATATACCACGCTGATTGTGTTATTGCCAGCATCGATAGAGACAACCTTTGCAATACCTTTGCTAGATGATCCAAAGATATTTTCACCGATGATAGCACTGGTAAACACATCATCAGTAGATGTGAAAATCAGTTTGTCCATAACTGGAGCATTGCTATCTAAAGATTCATAGATTGCAATAACATCAGTAGCATCAGGCACATTTAATGAAATGTCTCTATCCTGAACTCTCAAACCATACAGTTCACTATGATTTAGACCATCACCAATACTAGTAGCAGGGTCAGTGCCTGATGATTTATTTGAGGATCTGGTAACAGCAACTTGTTGGCAACGCTTAAATTCTTTTACCTTGTTCTTAATGTTTGCCTTGATTACAGTGACATTGACTTTCATGCCTGTCTGAGAGGCATCAAGACCTGTAATGGTAACAGCGGTATCTGTTACTGTTACTTGGTTGTCCTCAACTACTGCAATAGTTCCGTTGGAGTATTGAACTTGATATCTTTCCTCATCATATGCCGCAAACGATGCGTCATCGATATTTACAGATGCAATGGGTACAACTAACTGACCAAGTGCGTTAGTAGATTCGTTAGTAACTTGTGCGGACAGCAGAAGAGTAGATCCAGTGAAATCTACATTAGAAACATTCAGATCAGGAATGACTGAGATTAAAGACGCATTCTCAGTGCTAGTATCCTGAGTACCAATAGTAATCGGTCCCTCAAAGGTCTTAACAGTTCCCTCAAACAAGTTAGTAACTGTTGTCATTGCACCAACAGTCATGGACTGTAGGTCAGCAGCAATTGACAATACGACATTCTGATATTGATCACCACCTTCTACAAATCTAATAACATCTCCAGGTTTGAATCTCTGGAAACTATCAATTCTAGGTGCGGTAACAGTTGCTGTTGCACCAGCCTTTGTAATTTTTACATTACCATTTCCTAATCTAGGAGGAATCCTATCGGTTAACTTCTTGTTAGCAGTAAAACTATTGCCACTTTGAGCGAAGGAGAAAACATCATTGACACCAAAAGATGTCACTTGTTCTACAGTTCTAGACAGATCATCAGTTCCATTGATAAGAAGTTTTTCTCCAGGACGGAATGTTCCTGATGTCTGGGTAACTTGAATGGTGCTAGAACCAGCACCTGCTGCTACAGCAAATGCATTTGCACCACTTTCTTCACCAACAATATATGCAGACTCAATAAGTTCTGTGGCACTTACATTATCATTTAATTTTAGAGTTGTATATGTCTGAACATCATAGAGATATAGATCAAACTCAGTAGAAGCATCCTCGTATACTCTATCTTTTGCTGCAAAATTATAAACTTTAGCATCACCAATTTTACTACTGGTGCCTGCTACATTAGCACTACCACCACTATTAGGTCCACCCATCAGATCGATTCTGTTGGTGAATGTGGTAATACCAGATACATTATTTACAATAAACTTGTTGCCCATCTCAAATGGGAACGCTTTATCTTTTACTTCTTGAGTTTCTCTCGGTTTAAAGAAATCGATGGTAGTAGGACCATCAGTCGAAACATCGTAACCATGGATGTATGCCTTGCCTGCACTAATTTTTAAGCATGCAAGATCATCACTTGGTTCGTTTCCATCAAATGTAGTTTGATCAGAGAAATATACACCGTTGTTACCCTGCCTGTCGTTCAAGCACTCGGTAACATTTAGAAGGAATTTATTAACAGTATAGTCACCAGACTCATCAAAAGTTCTTCCTGCAAGATAATCTCTAATTTTAGAGTATTCTGATTCTCTCTTAATTGAAAGAACCTCTCCGTTGTTGACACGCATGACCTCTACGAAGTCAGTGTCATCAAAATCAGTTACAGGTTTCTTATCAAGAATAAGACTGATCTGAAGTCGATCAGCACCAGGAGCAGCAAAATTACTAAAACCTTTTGCATTATCATAGAGACTATTGTCAGATTTAGCTGATACAGTGCTCTCTACAACTCTAAGTCCTACTCTGAACGAAGGTTGTGAACTATATTGATCGAGGATAATTGTTTGCTTTTCTACTCTTACAAAATTACCTCTAATAAAATAGATACCCTCATCAACAGAAGCAGCAGAACCAATACTACAAGCAGCTAGATCAATAGTAGAAGCAAAAGTGCCGCCAGCATTAATAGTTGTCCCGCCATAAGTAAATGACTCCTCAGCAACTAAAACTTCAGATTCACCAAAGAAGTTAAAGTCACCAGTTGTAGCGGAGTTAATATATTTTACAAAGAAAGTATCATAATCGTTATCAGATTCAGATGCGCTAATATAATTAACAATCTTAGCGGTCACTCCAGAGGATTGACCTTTTACCTTTTTGCCAACAACATTGGAAGCATATACTCCAACATCTACGCCAAGGTGAGTTGGATTTACTTGAACGGCATAATACTGCCCATCAAATGTGACGGATCCAGGGATAACAATGGACCCTTCTTTAAAGATGTGACTACCAAATGTTTCTACCTGATTTTGCAGAATAGATTGTAGGGTAGAAAGTTCTCTAGCCTGTACGGGGAATCCTGGTTTAAACAGGACACGATGATAACCCTTACTAGGGTCAAAATCATCATAATACGGACTTACATTGAGGTTAGTCTGTTGTGGCATCTTCTTAGAATTCTAAAACGATTTTGATGTCTTCTTTTTGACGCTCATTCCTTGTAATAGATGGTCTATTGTCAAGGTATATGATCTCACCAGTCCTTTTATTTATTTCGGCACCAGCAAGTCCGTTAGTAAACTGAACACCTAAATCAACGACTTTACCAGCAGGTGTAGTAGTTGAGATGCCAGAAAATGTGGAGTCAATGTTAACACTGAATCCGCTAGGACCAGTTACAGCATTGCTAGAGGAGTCAAAGTCAATAACTTTGGCATCTCCACCCACGCCAATACTATCTGTAGCATCATAAAGATTGGGATTCAAATACAGATTTCTGTCTTGGAAATACTTTACAACTTGTGTACTAATGTCGTAGGAAGCGACATATCCCTTTGCTGTTCCTACACCAGTAATATTTTGTTCAATCTTACTTCCGATAGCAAGAGATTGACTAGTATTTCCTGTAAATTTAATTGATTTAGCGGCAGAGAATTCTGAAGTGTTCAGAACAGCAGTAGATCCAGCACCTGCAGAAATCGGGTTTTTGATCACACCGATCTGAGCAAATGTAGTGTCTGAAATAAAATCATATGAGGAACTATCAAATCTAGAATAAATTAGAACTTTATCAGTTCCTAGTTCCTTGTACAAGTCAAAACCATGTCCCCTAGAAGGAGGAATGATTGGGGTCAGTTTGGCAAACTTAGTAGCAGCGGAGTTGATAGAAGAAAGATCAACTCGACCAAAACTGTAACCCTGACCGCCAGCAGTTACAGTTGCAGAAATAATTTGTCCGTTTGTATTGGTTTGTACCCTTACTTTACCTCCAGTACCATCTCCTAGAATATCAAGTTCTATAGGAGTGGATAGGAAGGAATATCCTTCACCCTGCTCGTCAATTGAAACAACTTTAATCTGGTTATTGTTTACCGTAGAATCACCGTTATCCCTAACAACTTTTACTTCATTTTCAGTAGAAGTCGTCCATTCATTAGGAACCGCTACATACTCCGTTGAGTCGAATTTAACAATGTCAGCAGGAGGGACAGTAAAGAGGTATTTCCACAGATAACCGTCGCCACTTGTTCCAGCAGCGGAAGGTTCCAGGTCAGTAAATGTAGGTTCATCTAGTGATGCATTTGCTGACGATGTAATACCTGCAGAACCATTATTGATACAAATATAGACTCGGAAGTCTTTATTGATAACATAATAGTTTGACGAATACAGTCTGCTAGAGTTTGATACTAGAGATCTGGTATTAGTGTCATAATCATGACGGTACATGTCATACGATGTACCTTTAGTCCACTGAGTCTTACGAATCAATCTTCTAACATCACCAGGCAATACCTTCCGCCCGAAAAGCATCGTATCATACACATGATTGATATAGGTGATATTATCAATCGGAGATGGAGGTTGAACCGTCGTGCTATTCCAGGTACTAGTTCTTCCATAACCCGTGATAGTCGGGTTGGCAAGACTTAAAAAAGTAAAGTATGAATTAGTACCGTCAATTACAGAGTCTACAAAATTATTTGCATTAATAACCCTAAATTGGTCGGTGATAATGGCTGCCATTATTATGAACGGGCGGAGGGTCTAACTTTTTTGTATTTATAACAACTTCGGCAACCCGCCCGTTCCTCTCAAACCACAACCACGCCTTTGAACAATAGGATAGTTGCTTAGATCTGGGTCAAAATTGAGACCCTTGAGGTTTGCGTAAACAGGAAGACCACCATCTCTGGTAATGCCGTTGAACTTGCCCCAGGTGAAGTGGCAATATGGACCAGCGGTAGAGCCAACACCTACAAAATCACTTACATCGGTGTAAGAGGCAATGTTTGCAGTCAGTACACCAAGACGACTACCACTTGCAGGTACGAACGAAACTGCATGGGTGTAATAGATGTTGTCACCATTGAAGGTACTGATTCCAACGATGTCAGTGTCATGAGAGTCAATACTAGTTACTGCAACACCAGCAGTATTGATACCAGATCCATAAAGTTTGAATGGTTGACCCGTCTGTAATCCAGTAGGATCATTACCAGCATTTACAAAACTCTCAACATTGAACTGGATCTTGATACCAAGATCAGTACCGATTCCAGGACAGGTGCTAATTCCTGTAACAACTCCAATGAATCCTTGAACATTGGCAACTAGAGGTTCGATACCAGTCATGTTCTCAAAGTTGATACCAGAAACTGCAGTTGTTCCGAATCCAACTTCTGCAATATATGCAAGAGAGAATGACTCGTTCAATAGACCATCAGTGTCTTTGAATAATGCTGTGGAATCAACATATACAAAAGCATCAGTGGTGCTAACGACGCCAATTACATTTGCGACTGGATTGATTTGTGCCTCAATAGAATCTCTTGCTTTAGATACAATAGAACCATCAATCAGAATGTCCTTCTTCTGCTTGATCCAATCCATCGGTTTGTAGTTATCATTGCTAATACCTACACCCTGATAGAACGCAGTTTCTACAGTAGCGGCACTATCAATCCTCTTAACAATTCTTTCTGCACTCTGTGCAAAGTTTGGAGTGCTCTTATCAACTTCATTAAGTTCGATCTGAGTGCTCTTTCTCAGTCTAAGATTATCACCAACCTTAACAACTTCATTAACATCGAATAGGAAACTATCTTGACCAATAGATCCTCTGTAGAAGAAGATAACAACATTGTCTTGGACAGTGGGAGCAGTTGTAAATTCAATAACAGAACCACCATCGAATGAATAATGAATTCCAGGTTCTTGAATAACACCATTGATAAAGATCAAGAGAACAGACGCGAGGTCAATTTCTTTAGAGTCTTGGTCATTTCTATCAATCTCAAAAGAGACGATCTGTCTCTGATATTCAAGAATGAATCTCTTCTGGTCACCGTTTTGAAATCTCTTAATGTTGTCAAGATAGTCGATGTTACCAAACTGCCAAGATGCTACTTGGTCAGTAAATACATCAATAACCTCAAGTTCAAACGGCAAGAAGTCGTCTCCTGCCTGAGGATCTGTTGCAAGACCAGTAACAGTAAACTTGTCACCACGCTTGAATCCATAACCCTTCTTAGAGAGTTCAAAGTCAGTAACCGCAAAGTAAGTGGATCCAATTCCAGTTGCAGTGCTGATACCTGAGATTTGTACTGTGACGGAACAACCAACACCTGTTACAGTTGTATTGCCCAGACCGATTCTAGATACACCCACAACTGGCAGATTTTCGCCGTTGGGTTCTGGGGGTCCTGCATGTGGGTTTACATAACCAACACCACCGTCATTAACAGTAAATACAAGACTACCACCAGCACCAACTACAGCAGATACATCTGCTCCAGTACCAGCGCCACCGCCAGGTCCAACAAATACTGTAAAGGTATTTACGGTTGTGGCAGTAATTGCTGTCAAGATGCCAGCAACAGGATCAGTCGCTCTAGGATAAAGATTGACTCCTAAGAAGTTATCGCTATCACAAGTAAATCCGAGAGATCCTGTATCAATACCAATAGTATTGCTAGTGGTCAAACCGTGTGAAGGAACAGTGACAACCAACTTACCTGTGCGTGATGTATACCTAGCATTGGTAGCAGTATGCTTTGTTCCCGTGTTATCGAAGATAGAGTTGATGCCAGCAGATGCAAATCTGTGTTCAAACGCAACATCAGTAATAGCAATACCGATTGTTCCAAGGTTGGTATTGTAACCAGCACCAAATGTCAATGGGAAGAATTGTGCAGCAGTACCACCACTTACATAAGTGTGAGGAATAGTAGATGCACCGACTTGTACCTTAAATGTTCTTGCAGATGTAATACCAACAACAGCAAACGGATCATTGTGATCTGGGAATGTTGTAGTGGTAATACCCTGATAGTTCAGAGTCCTGATAGCATCCGTAGCAGCACTAACAAAAGTGTGTGGAGATGTACCTGTACCA
>MDSZ01164140.1_pt1 | contig 12920 bp, 15 predicted proteins | sample 811201 | NCBI WGS metagenome assembly MDSZ01 (sample SAMN05326647, study PRJNA326480) | marine metagenome | isolation source: seawater | place: Indian Ocean: North | collected 2010
CGTAATGAGTGCATCATTTACAAATCAAGTGATTGCACAAATAGAACTTTGGAATAATTATAAGAATTATGAAAAAAAAGTATATGTACTTCCAAAACATCTAGATGAAAAAGTAGCAATGTTACATTTGAAAAAAGTTGGTGCTAAACTAACTAAATTATCAAAAGAACAAGCGGACTATATAAGTGTGGAAGTAGAAGGTCCATTTAAACCAGATGCATATCGCTACTAAGGGTAGTAAAATAGATATATCTTCAGAAAAAAGACTAGAAGAATTTGCTGGAAATTTTAGCACCAAGTTAAGACCAAGAAATATTGTGTTTATATTTGGAGAAATGGGGGTAGGGAAAACTACTTTTGTAAAGTATCTTGTAAACAGCTTACAAATTAGATTTAATAAAAAAAAAACTGAAGTAATCAGCCCCACCTTCAATATTATGAATGAATATAATATAGATAATATGCTTATAAAACATTACGATTTATTTAGACTTAAATCAGATGAGGAATTACAAAATTTAAATTTATTTGATCAAAATGATAAATCAATTTTATTAATTGAATGGCCTCAAATTATAAAAAAAAAGCCTGATTTTGTTACAAAATTATATTTTGAATATGGAAATGATTATAAAAAAAGATTTATAAACATTGATGATAGTTGAAATGAAAAAAACTCTAAAAAAACTTAAAGGAGATGCTTCTTTAAGAACCTTTTTTAGAAATAAAAAAAAAAATTTTTCATCAATTTTGATTTATGCGAAAAAAGAAAAAAAAGTTAATTTATTAAATTATGACTCTGTAAATAAAATTTTAATAAATAATAATATTTTGGCACCAAAACTGATTAAAGAGAACTATTCAAAAAATTATATAGAAATTCAAGATTTTGGAAATCAAACAGTATATGATTATTTAAAAAAGAAAAAAAAAGTTCAAACAAAAATTTTTAAAAAAATAATCAAGTTACTTTGTAAAATGCAATTAATAAGTCAAAGAAAAATTAAAAATTTTAAAAATAGGGATTATATAATTCCGACTTATAAGTCTCAAATTTTGTTAGATGAGGCCAAACTTTTTGTAGATTGGTATATATCAAGCAATATATCAAAATCTAATCAAATAGTTTTAAGAAAAAAATTTGTTAAAATCATTAAAGATTTAATTAGAAAATTAAATTTTAAAAATGATATTTTTGTTCATAGAGATTTTCATGTTTCAAATTTAATGATGGTAAAGGAAAATATAGGAGTCATAGACTCACAAGATGCCTTAATTGGAAATAAGGCTTATGATTTAGCTTCTTTAATTGATGATGTTAGGTTTAAAACTTCTGAAAATTTTAAAAAAAAACTTTTAAATTTCTATTTAAGATCTCAAAAAAGGATAAATAAAGAACATCTTAAACAAGATTTTGAAATAATTTCAGTTTTAAGAAATTTAAAAATTATTGGAATTTTTACAAGGTTGGCAATTAGAGATAAGAAAACAAAATATCTAAAATTTATTCCATATGGATGGGAATTGATTAAGATTAGAACAAAAAATAATAAAAAATTTTCTGATCTTAATGAACTGCTGAAAATTATAAGAAAAATTAAATTTCAATGAAGATAAATACTGCTTTAATATTGTGTGCTGGATATGGAAAAAGGTTGAATCCACTTACGCTTAAAACTCCAAAGCCACTTTTAAAAATAAAAAATATAAGTTTATTAGAAAATTGTATAAATTTAATTATTAATCTTGGTATTAAAAAAATTTTAATAAATTCTTATCATTTAAAAAAACAAATTAATGATTTTGTTAAAGATCATAATTATGATGCTAAAATTTCTGTTATAGAAGATGGCGAAATTATTTTAGGCACTGGAGGAGGAATTCTAAATTTAATAAAAAATTCTGATGACAGTGATTTTTTAATTTTAAATCCAGATACTATTTGGAATATAGATTATAAAAATGAAATTAATCAAATGATAGATTTTTATTTTAAGTATAAATTAAGGAATATACTTTTATTGGTTAATAAAGTTTTAAGCTTTGACAAAAATTTGCCTGGAGATTTTGGGTTGAAAAATAATATAATAAATCATAATCATCAAGATTATATTTATACAGGTTGCCAGTTAGTGAACAGATCAATTTTAGATAATGGATATGAAGGTAATTTTCCTATGACTAGAATATGGTTTGATTTGATTAAAACTAATCGATTGAGTGGATTTGAAAGTAAATTAAAATTTCATCACATAACTAATCTAAGCATCTTCAATAAACTAAAAGATCTTTAGCTCTATCCTTATCTAGATATTTACAATTTATAATCTGATCGTTTTTATCAATATCAATCAACAACGGGTTACCAGTGGGAATTTCTAATTTAGAAATTTGATTTTCATCTATTTTAAATAAATATTTGCATAATGCTCTTATTGAGTTCCCATGAGCCGAAATTAGAATATTACCATTGTTTAATTTACTTTTAATATTTAGTTCGTAATAATTAATAACTCGATTGTAAGTATCTTTTAATGATTCAGTATCAGGAATATTATTTTTACTAATATCTTTGTAAGTACTAATATTAGCTGGGTGAAACTTACTTGTTTTATCTAGTTTATCTGGCCTTAAATCCCAGGACCTTCTCAGTTGTAGTACTTTTTTTTCACCCAATTTTTTACTCATTTCCTCTTTATTTAAGCCTGTGAGTGCACCATAATGTCTTTCATTGAGCTCCCAGGCTCTTATGAAAATTTTTTTATCATTTAGTACTCGTTGAATAATTTTAAGAGTATGATTTGCCCTTAATTGAAAAGATGAGTAATAATAATCAATATTGATATTAGTTTTTTTAATCAAATTACCAGCTTTTTCAGCCTCTGTTTTACCTTTTTCAGTTAAATCAACATCTACCCAACCTGTAAATTTTTTTTCCAAATTCCAAATACTTTGGCCATGTCTAATTAAAATTAAATAACTCATTTTTATTTTGTCTAATTTAATATAAAAAAAAAATTGTTAGTTAAATGAAAAAAATATCTTTATTAACAAAAATTATCTTCCATGTATCAAATATTGGGTTAATATTCTTATATCTTTTTCCTGGAAGTATTTTAGGATGGCTAATGTATGGTGATTTCCAAAAACAACCACAAATATCTCCTAATTTTTTCGTATCATCAAACCATGTTTATGCATTTATTTTTTTGACTTGCTTAGGATTAATCTCTATTCCAAATGAAAAACCTAAAAAATTATTTTTATATTTATTTTTCATTTCAATATTTCTAGAATTTTGTCATATTTTGATTCCACAAAGAAGTTTTGAGTATGGAGATTTAGTAGGTAATTTTTTAGGTGTTTTTTCAATATTTATAATTTTTTATTTATACAAATTTCTGAAATCTAAATGGACTTAAGAATCAATAATATATTTTTAATTTCTTTTTTTATTTTCACAGTGTCCTGTACTTCTATTCCCCAAAATACTTCTAATAGTTGTAAAATATTTGATGAAAGATATTTATGGTATAAACACTCAAAAAAAGTAGAAAACAAATGGGGCACTCCCATACATATTCAATTAGCAATTATTAAAATGGAATCAGATTTCGATTGGCTTGCTAAGCCACCCAGAAAAAGATTATTTAAGATCATTCCTTTTAAGCGTCCTTCCAGCTCATTTGGTTATTCTCAGGCTGTGAAGGGAACCTGGGAGCAATATAAAAACGAAACTGGAAATAAAATTGCAACTAGAGCCAGATATAAAGATAGTGTAGATTTTATTGGCTGGTATACTAACAAATCAAAATCTATACTTAATATTCCTCTTGGAGATGCCTTTAAGCAATATTTAGCTTATCATGAAGGATGGGGAAATTATAAAAATTATAAAAAAAACAAAAAAGTTATTACAATTGCGAAAAAAGTCGAAAAACAGTCTCAAATTTATAAACAACAACTTTCAAAGTGTAAAAATACCCTGAATAGAAACAAATATATTATTTTTTAGTCAGTTGTTTTTTGAGCTCAATATCAACTACATCTATTCTTTTGGTTTTTTTTGCTAATGCAAGGTACATAGAAGGAGTAACATAAAGAGTGAAAAATGTTGAGATTATCATTCCACCTAAAATTGTTGCGCCTACGGCTAATCTTGATGCTTCACCTGCACCTGGACCTATATTACCTATCACAAGCGGTAACATTGCAATCATTGTGCTTAAGGATGTCATTATAATTGGTCTAAACCTAATGCTACATGCCTCCTTAACTGCAATATCAATATTTTTTCCAGTAGTTCTAATCTGATTAGCATAATCCACAATTAAAATACTATTCTTAGTCGAAATTCCAATTAATATAATTAAAGCGATTTGTGAAAAAATATTTATTGAAGTATTTAAAAAAAGAATAAAAATTAATCCACCAAATATCGCTAGCGGTACTGTTAAAATGATTATGAATGGGTGAATAAATGAATTGAATGTTGCAGCCATTACCAAATAAGCAGTCAATAACGCAAGAGCAAAGATCAAAATTAATTCATTACTTGTCTCTTTAATTTCTTCTGATTTTCCTTTCCATGTAATTTGATTTTCAGGTGCGACTTCATTCATAACCATTTCCAAATCAGATATTGCTTCTGCTAAAGTATAACCTTCACTTATATTAGCAGAAATTGTTACAGCTCTTTGTCTGTTGTATCTTGCTAACTCTTTTGCGGATCCTTCCTCCTTAAATTCCACTAAATTTGCAAGTGAAATAAGCTTTCCAGATGTCTCTGATCTTACAAAAATTTTTGAAATGCCATCTTTATTTCTCCTATCAGCTAAATATTGTTGAACAATTATTGGATACTCTTTGCCAAGCCGATTAAATGTTGTTATTCTTTTTCCTCCATATAATGTTTCTAGAGTTCTGCCGATTGATTTTGTAGAAACTCCTAAGTCTTTAGCTTTATTTTTGTTTATAATAAGTTTTACTTCAGGTTTATTCCTATTATAGTCAGATTCTATTCTTGATAAATTTCTGTTAGATCTTAATTTTTGAATTACATTATTTTGTATATTTTCTAATTCCTCATAAGTATTCCCATAAATAACCATTTGAACAGGTTTATTATAACTTGAGACTCTTATTGATTGAGGGGAAATCGGAAAAGCTACTGCTTGAGGTAAAGTCACGATTTTTCCTATAGCCTCTCTCATTACAGTTTGAGAGTTTTTATCTCTATTTTTCCAATCATCCAAAAGGGCAATTATTATAAAACTATTATATGAGTTTGCAGAACTTCCAAATCCTGGTACTCGCATTATAAATCTTGAATAAGGACTATCTTTAGCTTGTAATAATGGTATTAATCTTTTTTCAACATCTTGAGCTTTTTCTTGAGTATACTCAAATGAGCTTCCTTCATCTGTAAAGCCTATCACGAGATAAGCCCCCCTGTCTTCCATTGGCAATAATTCTTTCTTAGTAAAATTAAATAAAAAAATAGAAATCAAAATAATGAATATTATAAATATGCTTACTGTCCTTGTTTTATTCAAAACAACATCTAAGGTTTCTTTATAAAAATTTGAAAAATTAAGGAAAATTTTTTCAAATCTTTTTATCAATTTATTTTTATTATTATTTATTTTTAAAAATTTACTAGCAAGCATTGGTGAAAGAGTAAGTGCCACAAAAGATGAGATGACTATTGAAAAAGATAATGCAATCGCAGTTTCTTTAAATAATGTACCAGAGATTCCTTCGATAAAAATTAAAGGTAAGAATACAGCAATGAGAATTAAAGTAGTGGCTATGATTGCGAAAGAAATCTGTTTTGAGCCTTTGTATGCGGCTACTAAAGGCGTCTCCCCATTTTCTATTCTTCTATAAATTGCATCAGTCATAATTACGGAGTCATCGGTAATAATTCCGATAGCTAAAATGAAACTTAAAAGAACAAATATATTTATTGATAATCCAAAAATATAAAGGCCTAAAAAAGAAGCAATCAAACTCACAGGTAATGCAATCGCCGGAACAATTACAGCCTTGAGGTTACCTAAAAACAGATAAATTATTATAACCACTAAAATAAATGCAATTACTAGTGTTTTATAAACTTCCTCAATTGCAGCCTCTACATAATTTGCTCTATTAAATGAAACTCTTAGATCTAACCCATCTGGTAGTGATTTTTTTACCTCTTTAATCTTTTTTTTGATATTATCTGAAAGTTCGACTGTAGATGCTCCACTTTTAGCGTAAATTCCGATTCCAACAGTTTTTAAATTTATTTGGTCTTTTGTTTGAGCTTTAAACAATGTTTTTTCTGAAACTGGTCCAAATTCTATATTTGCTATATCTGATAATAAAATAACTTTGTTAGCTAATTTTTTTATTGGTAATTGTTTAATTGTTTGTAAATTATTATATGATTTATCTAAATTTAGGGTTAAATCAATGTTATCTGCCTCCAAAGTTCCAGCTGGAAGTCTAATATTTTCTCCCCTTAAAGCATTCTCTACTTCCTGAATAGTTAAGTCATTAGCAGCTAGTTTAATTGGGTCTACCCAAACTCTAATACTCAACTCTCTTAGCCCCCCAACTAAAATTCTACCTACATTTTTAACGCTTGAAAATTGATCAATTAAAAATCTTTCTGCATAGTCTCCTAGTTCTAAATCGCTCCATGTTTTAGAAGAAAGAGATAGCCACATTGTTGTAGTGAAACCTGCGGCTCTTTTTAATATTTGAGGAGGGTCAGACTCAGATGGCAAATTATCAACAACTCTGGCTACTCTTTCTCTTATATCATTTGCTGCATTATCTAAATTTATGCTTGTATCAAATTCTACATTAATTGTGCTTCTTCCATTCTCGGATTTTGAATCAATATTTTTTATACCTTCAGCACCTCCAATCACATCTTCAACAACTTGAGTAACTTCTTGATCTACTATGGAAGCAGCAGCTGACTGATAATCTATTTGAACTTGAACTACAGGAGGTTGAATACCATCAGGTAACTCTCTAACTGGTAACTTCCAAAAAACAAATAATCCAAAGACAATTAAAATTAGTGACATTACCCAAGAAACTGCTGGTCTTTTAATGCTTAATTCAGATATAAACATTTATTTTTTTAAGGGGTTAATTTTTCCTTTTGGTCTTACTTTTTTTAATCCTTCAGCAACCACTATGTCTCCTAAATTTAAGCCAGATATTATTTCTACTCTACCATCTACTCTTGAACCAATTTCGACCTCAGTTTTGTTAGCAATATTTTCTGTTGATACTTTATAAATATAAGATTTTTCTCCTTCCATAATAATGCTAGTATCCGGAACACTTAATGCATTTCTAAGATTTAATTTTACTGTTATTTCAAGTAATGAACCTGATAAAAGCTCTAAGTTCTGATTATTAATTTTAACTCTTGATAATATACTTCTAGTATCAGCATTAATTCTACTAGATATAAAATCTAACTCACCTTCAAATATTTTGTTTTTATAGCTTGATACTTTAGCTACGACTGGTAATCCTTTTTTAATAAATGATGCATAACTCTCAGGAATTTTTATATCTGAAAAAATTACTGAATTATCATCTAAAGTAACAATAAATATATTGTCTGATATAAATATGTCTTCAGTTAAACCTGTATAACCTAAAACTCCATCAAAAGGTGCGGTTATAGTTCCACTTTTTAGTTTTAAAATCAAATCACCTTTTTGTACTTTGTTTTTTAATATTAATTCACCTACAACATCATCCTTTCTTATCTTAAAGGTTTTGCTTTTACTAGAAATTGCCGTTCCAAAAGTTTCTAATTTTTGAAAAAAATTATCATTTTTAACATTTGTTACAATTATCCCTGGAGGAGGTCTTTTGCTGAATTTTTTTTTAAAATGGTTTCCAACCATTGTTCTTGCTATGATAATTGTTGCAATGATTAAAAAGAATATAGTGACAATAGTTATAATTTTTGTAGATCTTTTCATTTAATTCTTTCCATATTCAGCCCAAGAGCCATCATATATTTTCGGCAAATATTTATCATTTATTAAAGAATAAGCTAGAGCTAAAACACATGCTGTAACACCTGAACCACAAGAAAATACAACATTATCAGAACCCAAATTAAAAAAATTTTTATTGAAAATATCTACTATATCCTTTTTAGATTTAAAAGTTTTATCATCATTAATTAATTGATTGAAAGGTATACAGATTGAATTTTCAATATTTCCACTTCTAAGACCCTCCCTGGGCTCTTTAACTTTACCTTTAAACCTTTCAATACTTCTTGCATCAATAACATGAAATTTTTTTTTTTTTATATTATCATTAATTTCTTTTTTATTTTTTACTAAATTTTTAAGTTCAATAGCATTATAATTTGTTCTACTAAAGTTTGGTATTTCTGAAGTGGTAGTTTTATTTTCGTTTACCCACTTTTCAAAACCACCATTTAAAACCTTTACTGATTTTGGTTGGTGACCGAAGTAAATGAAATTATACCAACACCTACATGCGCTTAAAACATCAGAATTGTCATAAATTATTATTTCATCATCATTATTTATTCCCATTTTTGATACAATTTCTTCCCACTCACCTAATTCTACTAACATGTGAGGTAAATCAGTCTTTTTTTTTGAATTTTTATCAAGATCAAAAAAAATTGAATTTGGAATATGTTTTATTTTATATTCTTTAAAACCATTTCTGAGAGTTTGAGGCATATGCCATGAGCAATCGATAATTTTGTATTTCTTTAAATTTTTTTCAAGTTCGTTGGTTTCAATTAATGACATTTTAGTTTTTTTCTAAATATTTTTGATGAAAATCCTCTGCTCTACAATAGTTTTTAGTAGGAGAAATATTTGTAACAATTTTACCCGAAAGTTTTTTATTTACCTGATTAAGAACTTTTTGTGCAATTTCTCTCTGAGTTTCATTTTGATAAAAAATTTCACTTCTGTATTGAGTACCAAAGTCAGGTCCTTGAGAATTAAGTGTTGTAGGATCATGAATCTCAAAAAATATATTTATGATTTTTTCGTAGGAAATAATTTTTTGATCAAATTCTAATTTTACAACTTCTGCATGATTAGTTGATCCAGAACAAACTTCTTTGTAAGTAGTATTTGGATTGTTTCCTCCACAATAACCAACTTCTGTTTTTTTAACTCCATTAATTTTACTGAATTTTATTTCAGGACCCCAGAAACACCCAAGAGCTAAAATTGCAATTTCCATTGATAATACTATAAATTAATTTAGTAATTAATCCTATGTTAAGCAAAAATCAATTAGGCTTTTTGTACATGTTTATGTCTATATGTGCATTTTCTTTGATGGACATTTTAGTCAAATGGTCTGTTAATTATCCTATTGGTCAAGTTTTATTCTTTAGAGGTTTTTTTGGGATGGTATTTTATTTTTTTGTGATTCCAAAAGATAAACTGCACAATTTTTATGTTACTAAGAGAGCAGGTCTCCATTTTTTAAGATGTTTCGCAGGATTAATTGCGTTGGTTGCAATATTTATTGCTTTAAGAGAATTACCATTAGCAACGGTGGTAAGTATATCTTTTGCTGCACCAATATTCACAACAATATTTTCGATATTTTTACTAAAAGAAAATGTTGGTTTATTTAGGTGGCTAGCAGTAATTATAGGATTTGTAGGTATTTTAATCATAACAGAGCCAGGTATTAGTCAGCTAAATATTTACTATATTTTTCCAATAATTTTTTGTTTGGGTCTTTCATATGTCGCAATAGCAATCAGACAACTTTCCACAACTGAACCAGTTTGGTTAATATCTTTTTATTTTTCATTATCTATAACTCTTTTAAGTTTTTTTACAATTCCACATGGCTGGGTAATGCCTAATATTAATCATTTTATTTTATTAGTTTTAATTGGTGTTTTTGGTGGTGTTGCTAACTTATGGCTTAGTCAATCTTATAGATATGCAGAAGTTTCATTAGTAACTCCACTAAAATATTTAGCCTTAGTTTTTGCAATAATTTTCGGATATTTTATTTGGGATGAAATTCCAACAATTAAAACATTAATCGGAGCTTTATTGGTAATCATCTCCACACTTATAATTTTTAGAAGAGAAATTTATAAAAAAAAGATAATCTCATCAAAAACTCTTAATGACTAGGCCCCCAAAATATTGGAATAAAGCAAAAAAATATTTATCAAAAAAAGATAAAAAAATGGCAAAATTGATCAATTCCTATCAAGGACCTTCAGAAACTATTTTAACATCTAGAAGAGATATTTTTTTTTCATTATGTAAAAGTATTATTGGACAGCAAATAAGTGTAGTTGCCGCAAATTCTGTTTTCTCAAAGTTTAAAAAAAAATGTAATTATAAAGTTAATGCAAAAAATGTTTCAAAACTTACTTTTAATCAAATAAAAAGTTGCGGTTTAAGTCGCCAGAAAGTTTTAGGAATTAAAAGTTTAGCACAACAGATGATAGATAAAACTTTTAATCCAAAGTTAATTCCTAAAATGAATGATGAAGATGCAATAATTTATTTATCAAACTTAAAACAAATTGGCAGATGGTCTGCGGAGATGATATTATTATTTACTTACAATAGAGCAGACATTTGGCCAATACAAGACATAGGTTTATTAAGAGCTATTTCAAAAAATTACAATAAAAAATATTTGCCTCCAGAAAAATTTGTTACAACTTTAAAAAAAAGATTTTCGCCATATTGCTCAGTTGCGACATGGTATCTGTGGAGAAGTATTGATCCTGAGCCGATTCAATATTAGATGCCCTCCACTATTTGGTGATGCCTTAAAGCATAATCTTTAAGAATATCATGTGCTTCCTGATATTCTTTAGAGTCATAACATTTTAAAGCAGTATTATAATCAGGAAATTCAACGACAATTACTCTTGGAGAATCAACTCCCTCATTTGTTCTATTTTTCCCTCCTCTAGCCAAAAATTTTCCAGAAAATTTTTCAATAGCTGGCTTGGCTTTAGTTGCATAATCTCTTAATTTTTCTGCATTATTAATTTTTTCATATATACACACCCAATAAGCTTTCATTTTTAATCAATCCATTCTTCAAATTTTTTTTTATTATTCTGTAAGTAATTAGGTAATTTAGTTATAGAAAATTTTTCAAGTTTACTTCCATCACCAATTTTATTAACTCTTTTATCAACTTTGAGGTCATAGATAGCCTGTTTTTTTTTGATGATATCCTCAATTTCTTTTATACTCATAGGATTTATATCAAATTCTCTATGATGTAGATAAGATTTCAATTTAAACTCGATCTCTTTTGCATTTTTAATGTTCGAAAAATGCCAGCCCCCATTTTGAATAAACTTAATACTCATATATTTTGTTTTTGAGAAAAAGGTATCAAATCTGTAAAATGGATATTTTTTATCTTTAATATTTCTTAACCACTGAGGACTGATGAGATCTTTTTTTCTACAAGCTTTAGTTCCTGTCCAAATTAGATTAGGTAATTTTAAGTTAAATTTATAATAAAACATATCCTGTTTAAACAAGATAATTTTTTCATTAATTTTATCAAAATCTAAATTATCTATATTTGGAATCTCATCTACATCAGAAATTAAAATTAAATCATTTCTTTCAGCTTTATTTAAACCTTTGATAATAAAATTTCGTTGCCCATTTTCTCTGAGGGCAGCATTTAATATATATTTTCTCGATTTTTCCCCATCTTCATCGTTTTCAAATACTTCTTCAATTCCTGAAGGTTCTTCATCATATATTAAATAAATAATTTTATCTTTGAATTTTGTGAATTTATCATGGTTAAATTTTAATTTTCTTTTATCACCTTTATGAGTAAAATTACTCTCAACAATTACAAAATAATCTACAAATTCATTTAATGCATTGAGTCTTAAATCAAGGACAATCTCTTCATCAAAGTACATAAAGCAATCAAAAATTTTCATAATTTCTTTTTAATCTTTTTTAATTTTTTTAATATGATAAAAAATTTCATGGCTGATAAATTAATTATAAGTTTTCAAGAATACACTAAAATTGTCGAAAAGTTAGCAATTCAAATACATAATAATTACAAACCCACAGTTTTAGTGGGTATAATGAGAGGGGCTGCACCAATCATTGATATATTATCAAGAATATTAAAACTTCCAATAGCCTATATTGTAATCCAAAGTTACTCGGGTGATGGAATAGAAGACAAACAGGGTAAGCTTATGTTTGCAAGGGAAATAAGTTCATTAGCAACTGATAAAGATTTTAAAAAAGTTTTATTAATTGATGATTTATCTGATACAGGACTTACTCTTAATAAAAGTATAGAATGGCTTAAAAACTACGGACCTACAAAAAATTTTATTGATGAAGTGAAAACGGCATGTTTATGGAAAAAAAAATCATCTACATTTGAACCAGATTTTTGTCCTGTAAAATTAGAATCTGACCCATGGATAGTTCAACCCACAGAACATTATGAGGAATTATCAATAGAGGAAATAATAAAAAGAAATTAAATTAATAGGGCTAGTTTTGCTGCTAGCCCTATTAAAATTTTTGATTAACTGACAGCAAAACTCACTACACTTAGAATTGCGATTACCCATATTGCTGGAGAAGTAGTTGAAAACTTCCCAGTAAATATTTTAATTAAAGCATAAGAAACGAAAGCTAAAGCTATTCCATTACTGATACTGTAAGTTAAAGGCATTGCTATCATTGCAAGTATCGCAGGAGCCGACTCTGAGATATCGTTCCATTCTATATCAGTAATATTTCTTATGAATAAAACAGATACAAATAGTAAAGCAGCTCCATCAATTTGTTTAGGTAAACTTGTTGCAAGTGGAGCAAAAAATATACATGCTAAGAACAATAAAC
>MDSZ01152368.1_pt1 | contig 12918 bp, 11 predicted proteins | sample 811201 | NCBI WGS metagenome assembly MDSZ01 (sample SAMN05326647, study PRJNA326480) | marine metagenome | isolation source: seawater | place: Indian Ocean: North | collected 2010
AAAGTTAAAAATCCAGTTGTAGAGTTAGATGGAGATGAAATGACCAGAATTATATGGTCATTCATAAAAGAAAAGCTAATTAAGCCTTATTTAGAAGTAGATATTAAATACTATGATCTAGGTATGGAAAGTCGAGATAAAACTGATGACCAAATTACTGTCGAAGCAGCAAAAGCTATTAAAAAATATGGTGTGGGTATTAAGTGTGCGACTATTACACCTGATGAAGCCAGAGTAAAGGAATTCAAATTAAAAAAAATGTGGAGGTCTCCCAACGGAACTATTAGAAATATTTTAGGTGGAACAGTTTTTAGAGAACCGATCATTTGTAAAAATGTTCCTAAACTAGTTCCTGGGTGGACCTTACCAATAGTAATTGGTAGACATGCTTTTGGTGATCAATATAAAGCTACAGACTTTTTAATACCTGGTGAAGGTAATCTTGAGATTAAATGGACATCAAAAGATGGAAAAAACAAAAAAGAATTTAAAGTTTTTGAATTCCCTGGAGCAGGAACTGCTTTAACAATGTACAATCTGGACGAGTCTATAAAAGATTTTGCTAAAGCTTGTATGAATTTTGGACTAGAAAGAAAATGGCCAGTCTATTTGTCTACAAAAAATACGATTTTAAAAGCATATGATGGTAGGTTTAAAGATTTGTTTCAAGAAGTTTTTGACAAAGAGTTCTCTGATAAATTTAAAAAAGCAAATATAACTTACGAACATAGATTAATTGATGATATGGTTGCATGTGCAATGAAGTGGAATGGTGGTTATGTTTGGGCTTGTAAAAATTATGATGGAGATGTGCAATCAGATACCGTTGCCCAAGGATTTGGATCTTTAGGACTTATGACTAGTGTACTTATGTCACCTGATGGTAAAACAGTAGAGGCTGAAGCTGCGCATGGAACAGTTACAAGACATTATAGAATGCACCAACAGGGGAAGGAAACATCTACAAATCCTATAGCATCAATATTTGCTTGGACTAGGGGGTTAGCACATAGAGGTAAGCTGGATAATAATGAAGATTTAGTCAAATTTTCTTCTAATTTAGAAGATGTGTGTATTAAAACTGTTGAAAGCGGTTCAATGACTAAGGATTTAGCGATTTTGATAGATAAATCAACTAAATATCTTACAACAAACAAGTTCTTAGAAGTGATTGATAAAAATTTAAAAAAAAAAATTAATTAATTTTTTTAGATATTTTTTTAAAAGCCTCCTCAATCTTGTTTTTATCAGTCCCTCCTGCTTGTGCAAAATCTTTTCTTCCTCCACCTCCTTTGCCCCCAAGAGTCTCTGAAGCAACCTTTACTAAGTCAACAGCATCATATTTTGAAGTTAGATCTTTAGAAACTCCCACTGCTACTCCAACTTTTCCCTCAAATGTAGAAACACTAACTATAATTCCTGATTTAATATCTTTTTTACCTTGATCTATAACGCCTCTAAGCTCTTTCGGTGGAAAATCTTTTAAAATTTGTTCTCTCATTACCACAGACCCAATTTTTTTATCTCTAATTATATTTTTACTTTTATCTTTCTTAATGCTTTCGATTTGTACTGAGTTTAATTGTTTTTTTAGATTTTTTAAATTTTCAGATAAATTTAAATTTTCTTTATATTCAGCTTTTATATTTAAGTTTTTTAATTGATTTTTAATTGAGTCAATTTCTTCTTTAAGGTTTGTCTCTTTTATACTTTGATCTTTTATTTGAACTTTTTCATATTCCTCTAATTGTTTATCTCTTAAAGCCTCAACTCGCCTCACTCCAGAAGCAATAGCAGACTGACTTATAATTTTAAATCTACCTACCTCTTTTGTATTTTTAACATGAGTGCCCCCGCATAATTCAGTTGAAAAAAAACCATTCTTTTCCCTACCCATGAAAACTACTCTCACCTCATCGCCATACTTTTCACCAAATAATGCTAATGCACCCATACTAACTGCCTCTTTAGGCGTCATTATCCTTGTTTGAACATCAGAAGATCCCTCAACAACTTCATTAACTATTTTGTTTATTTTAATCATTTCATCTTTTTGAATAGGTTTGTTGTGGCTAAAATCAAATCTAAGCCTATCTGGAGAAACTAATGAACCTTTTTGCGTAACATGTTTTCCTAAAGTTCTTCTTAGGGACTCGTGCAACAAATGAGTCGCAGAATGATTGGCTTTAGAATTATTTCTTTTTGAAACATCGATTTCTAAGTTAACATTTTGTCCAATTGATATTTTTCCTTTTTCAATTTTTCCATAATGAACAAATAAATCACCCATTTTTTTTTGGGTATCATAAACTTTAATTTTGCAATCTGAGTTAAAAATATAACCTTGATCACCTACTTGACCGCCAGACTCTGCATAAAATGGTGTTTGATTTGTAATGATCTCAATCTCTTCTCCAGATTTAGCTGTGTCAATAAATTTGCCATTTTTAGAAATTTTTACAATTACCGCTTCTGCTTTATCAAATTCATAACCTAAAAATTCAGTGGGTTTAAGCTCTTCTCTAATTTTAAACCATCTTTCCTCTATAGATTTATCTCCAGATCCTTTCCAATTAGCTCTTGCTAATGCTTTACTTTTTTCCATTTCTCTTTCAAAAGTAACATTGTCAACTTTTATATTTTTTCCTCTTAAGATATCTGCTGTTAAGTCTAATGGAAAACCGTAGGTATCATATAATTTAAATGCTATTGACCCAGGGAGAGTTTTATTTTGAACTTTGCCTAAATTTTCATCTAATATTTTAATTCCACGTTCAAGCAGAGAAGAGAATTTTTCTTCTTCATTTTTTAATGTCTCTACTATTAATTCTTTAGCATTACTTAACTCAGGATAACTATTCTTCATTTCTGTTAACAAAACATCAAAAAGTTTGTAGAAAATAGGATTTTTGCTACCTAAAGAGTGAGCATGTCTCATCCCTCTTCTCATTATTCTTCTTAAAACATATCCTCTACCTTCGTTTGAAGGCAAAATGCCTTCTGCAATTAAAAAACTGCTAGCTCTTAAATGATCAGCAATTACTCTGTGACTAGCAATTGATTTGTTATCTATTGATTTTTTTGTAATTTCTGCTGAAGCTGACATGATTTTTTGGAAATGATCAATTTGATAGTTATCGTGGGTGCCTTGAAGGACAGCAGTCATTCTTTCTAGTCCCATTCCAGTATCTACTGATGGTTTTGGTAGGTCTATTCGTTTTTCTTTAGAAACTTGTTCAAATTGCATAAATACAAGATTCCAAATTTCGATATATCTATCTCCATCCTCACCGGGACTACCAGGTGGCCCACCTTTTAATTTATCTCCATGATCATAAAAAATTTCAGAGCAAGGACCACATGGTCCTGTATCTCCCATTGACCAAAAATTATCAGATGTTGAAATTTTAATTATCTTATTTTCATTTAATCCCGCTATTTTTTTCCATAAATTTAAAGCATCATCATCTTCATGGAATACCGTTACTGATAACTTTTCTTTCGATAACCCAAAATCCTTAGTCAATAAATTCCATGCATGGTGAATAGCTTGTTCTTTAAAATAGTCTCCAAATGAAAAATTTCCTAACATCTCAAAAAATGTATGATGCCTTGGTGTATACCCAACATTTTCTAAATCATTATGTTTTCCACCTGCTCGGACACATTTTTGGGAAGTAGTTGCTTTTTTATATGATCTTTTTTCTAATCCAGTAAATACATTTTTAAATTGTACCATTCCTGAGTTTGTGAACATTAGTGTGGGATCATTATTTGGAACTAAATTACTTGACTCAACAATTTCATGATTGTTTTTTTTAAAATAATCTAGAAACTTTTTTCTTACATCTGTAAGCAAAATTTGGCTCATACTTTATTAATTACAGATATTTTTCTGCTTGTCTATAAGGAGATTAGTTAGATTTTGAGCTACTAAATATTGAATGAGTCAATTGAAAGTTGTTGTTTCATGGGAAACGGGAGAGGTTACTCTCCCGTTATAATTTAAAGATGTAGTAAAAGAATTATTCTTCTTCCTTATTGCTGCTAGTTTTTTCTTTAGATGATGGATTACCCTCTAGCTCTTTACTAATAGCCGATGCTTGATCTCTTATTATTTTTTCTATATCAGCCGCTACATTAGGGTTTTTTTGTAGGTAAATTTTGGCATTCTCTCTACCTTGACCAATTTTTTCTCCTTTATATGCATACCAAGCTCCTGATTTCTCTACTACGCCGGCTTTTGTGCCAAGATCAATTAATTCACCTAATTTACTTATTCCTTTTCCATACATTAAATCAAATTCAACAACCTTGAATGGTGGAGCAACCTTATTCTTGATTACTTTGACTCTTGTAGAATTACCAATAATTTGATCTTTCTCTTTGATTGCACCAATTCTTCTAATATCCATTCTAACTGATGAATAGAATTTAAGAGCATTTCCGCCAGATGTCGTCTCTGGATTACCAAACATTACACCAATCTTCATTCTTATCTGATTTATAAATATTACCATTGTATTAGATTTTGAAACTGAGCCAGTGATTTTTCTTAAAGCCTGACTCATCAGTCTTGACTGTAGGCCCACGTGATGATCTCCCATTTCACCTTCTAATTCTGCTTTAGGTGTAAGAGCCGCAACTGAGTCCACCACTAAAACAGAAACTGAACCAGATTTTATTAATGTATCAGTTATTTCTAAAGCTTGCTCTCCTGTATCTGGTTGAGAAATTAATAGTTCCTCTGTTTTAACCCCTAATTTTTTTGCGTAAACAGGATCCATTGCGTGTTCAGCGTCGACAAAAGCACATATGCCACCAGCTTTTTGAGCTTCTGCAACAACTTGTAGGGCTAGAGTAGTTTTACCTGAAGACTCAGGCCCATAAATTTCAATTATTCTTCCTTTTGGCAGACCGCCAATTCCTAAAGCTAAATCCAAGCTCAAAGAACCAGTTGAAATAGCCTCAATATCTAGAGCCTGCTGTTGTCCAAGTCTCATAACTGAACCTTTTCCAAAATTCTGATCAATTTGGCTAATAGCGGCCTCTAGAGACTTGTTTTTTTCCTTTAATTCTTGTTGTTTTTTAGAGTCTGTTTTCACGACTTTTAAGTTATTTTTTGTCATTTTTATCCTTTTTGTTAATCGAATCGTTATATTAAATGTACACATTTTGTTCTTTTTATCAAGGAGTTAAATTTGCCTGATAATTATGGGTCAATTAACAGATTTTTGAGATAATAACCCTATTTGTTTTGCAAGCTCAAACTGAGAGATCTTATAATCCTTCTCTGCTTTCGCGAAGGCTATTCTAGCATCTAATAACATGCTTCTAGACTGAACAACTTCTAAAGTGGTACGAGCACTTCCTGAGTCATACTCCAGTGTGATGCCCTCATTAGCTATTTCGGCTGCTTTTAATTGAGACCTTGTGGCATCTAAAACACTCATAAAAGATTGATACTTAGACCAAGAGTTTGATGTTTCAGAATTTACCTTATTTTTAGTATCTTGCAATATTAACTGAGATTTTTGTTTATTAAGTGAGGATCTTTTAATGGATGAAATATTTTCACCACCTTTTATAATTGGCCAGGTAATAGTAGCCTTGACTTTTTCTTCATCTGTTTTATCTATGGTTGAGCTAAGATCTTTATTTTTCGTCTTTGAATAATTTAAAGTAGCAGATGGAGACAATCTAGATTTTTCAATATTTAGATCTTTTACAGCAATTTCATAATCTAATTTAGCGATAATCAAATCAACATTATTGATATTAGCAAGTTCAAGGGACCTTTCTAAGGTTGAAGGTAAAGTTAATTTAAAATTATTATTAAGATTGTCATAATCAGGAGTTTTTTCCCTTGTTACTCTTTGAAAATTTGTTTTTGATGCAAGGAGTTCAGTTTGTGCTTTTATCAAATCTGCATTTGCACCTGCAAGTGATGACTCGGATTGCGCTAAATCTGTTAAAGTAATTTCACCTTTCTGTAGTCTTGCATTATCAAATTCGACCTGCCTCTCAAATAAATTTACATTTAAAAGATTAAATTTTTTATTTTTTGATTTAAATATAAAATCAAAATATACAATTGAAGTATCAAGTATCGTTTGCTGCTCAACTTTTTTCAGTTCATAATTTGCTTTCTTTGTTTCAAGTTCAGTCTTTTTAAAAGTATTAAATCCTTTTAAACCTGAAAAAATTTTTTGTTCGACTGAAAAAGTTTGAGTTTCTGTGTCTAAATTAGAATCTACTAAACTAGCTCCGCTTTTATTTGTTCTATTAGTAGAAGTTTTACTACTTTGTTCTCCAGAAAAAGTGATGCTCGGAAGAAATTCACTTCTTGAAACATTTTTGCTTTGCTTAGCTGACTCAAAACTTTTTCTCTCAGCATTTAATTTCAAATTATTTTTTAAAGCTTTGTTAATAAAAAATTTCAAATTATCGTTAGCGTATAAGTTACTGAAAAACAGAATTGGTATAAGAAAAAATAATATTTTTTTCATTTAATTAAATTTAATTGATTTCAACCTATGTTTATCATCAATAGAAATCACCGATTTTGATTTTTGTTGTAACGTTTTAAGCATATGATTTGTGATTCTTTCATAAAACATTACAAAATTTTTAATTTGAGAGTCTGACATTGTTTTTTTTCCTTTTGATCTCACCCTTAACTTTTTTTCTTGAAGAAGTCTCCATTTGCAAACATGTTTAAAACTTGGAACTTTTAAGAAGATGAGGTCATCAATGTAATTGAAAATTTTCTTATATTTATCTTCAAGTTCTTGATTGACCATATTTCTCCATTTTAAATTTTTATCTCTTAGTCTTTCTAATTCATTTACTGGATGTAATAAATCCCTTTTTTTCTGAGGAGTCGCTCCAACACACCAGCCTTCAAAAATAACTATATCAGGTTTTTGGCTAACTCTTATCCAATTTTTTTTTGGGAATCTTTCATCATTTGATTTATCAAATCTAGGTACCATAAACTTTTTAAATCTTTTTTTCTTTAATTTCTTTAAACAGCTTAATAATAACTTAGTATCATGGGTGCCTGGGACTCCCCTTGTTAAAAAAAGCTCGCTAGTTTTTTTGGACAATTTTCTCCTTGCCTTTTGAGTCTTGTAAAAATCATCTATTGAAAAAAAAATTGTATTTAAATTAAACTCCAGTTTTAAAATTATCTTTAAAATATTGGAAATTGTTGATTTGCCAGATCCTTGCCCACCAGAAAGACCGATAATTCTAATTTTTTTTTTTTTCTTAAAATTTTTGTAAATCATTTCGCTTAAAGGTATGTAAAATCTTTTTAGTTGTTCAATTTTATCTCTGAAAGGCTCTCCTAAAATTTCTTGGGATTTTATAAATTTAAGATATTCTTTTTTTACTTTTAAATAATTAGATAGTTTAGTTTTCATTTTTTTTATCTAAAGGATGGTTTTGACCATCTAAAATATTAATATTTTCTAATTCAAAAGTATCGATTTCATCAATACAGCCTAAATTAAAGCCAGTCATAGATGGATTGGATCTGGGATGGTGATGAGTATAGATGCCGCAAATAGTGCAGAAAAAATGTTCAGCAACATTTGTATTATATTGATAAAGTTTTAAAAATTGAGATCCTTTCACTAACTTAAAATTTTCATTTTTCACAAGAGACATAATTGCTCCTTTTCTTTTGCAAATTGAACAATTACATCTAATAGTTTTATCAATTTTGGAAATATTAATTTCTGCCTCTACTTCTCCACAGTGACATGATAGTTTTTTCATAATTTTTACCTTTTTTTAAAATTGATTAACAATTGAATAAATAATCCTCAAAATGTTCTCGTTTTGATTCCTTTTTGATTCCAAAAAGGACTCTAAATACAATTTAATGTTGTAAAATCTCATCGATGTATAAAATTTTTTCATTGCTATTTTTTAATGATTTCTCTTTTTCTCTTGTGGATACAACAAATATCAATACATTAAAAATAATTATTAAAGTCAATGCCACGAAAATCAAATTAATTTTAGGTGTAATCAAAAACCACAATAAAATACATATTAAAAAAGATCTTAATAAAACTGCATACTTAAAAACTGCAATTATTGAAAATGAATGAAGAATAAGATTAAGTAAAGACATTTTTGATGGGCCAAAGTATCTCAAACCTCGGGTAGAATTAACCTCATTAAGTTTCGATAAATGTTTTTTTAAAGAGCCTGAAAAGCTGCTCCAAAGACTTTTATTTTTTATAAGAATGTTAATATCTGACTTAGTTAGACAACAATAATTTCCAAAATTAATATTTTTTCCTGCAAAAATTAAAGTTATCATCTTATGAATAAAATATAATGTTTTAAATGCAATTCCCTCTGATCTTTTTACTCTTTTGGCTACAACTGAAATATTCGGTTCTTTTGATATTTTTTCTATTAAATCTTTAATTTCAACTGGCCTATCTTCTCCGTCACTATCCATTACTATTACGTAATCAAAACTTTTCTTAAAATTTATATATCTTAATCCAAGAGCGTTACACCGTGCGTGTCCTTGATTATCTTTGATATTTATTATTTCTAATTTTTCAAATTTATCTGGTTTCACAAAATTTGTTCTTTTTACTGTGGAACAGTCATTGACTATCAGACACTCAAATTTAAAATCTTTAATAGTTTGAATTACTAGATTAATTTCCTTTAAAAGCTTATTAACAGACTCCCAATCATTAAAAACTGGCATTAATATAATTATTTTTTTCATTTTTTTCCAATCATACAATACCCAACAGGTTTTATCGTCCCAAAAACACCAGGGCAGACTTTTTTTAGTATCTTTGGATTCCCAGTGTAAACTACCCCGTCGTTAACACCAATATAAGAAGTTTTATTTTGTAAATCTAAAATCCATTTAGGTCTAGAATTCAAATGATAAGATAAATTTCCAGCAGACCACTCGTCTCCTACAACTATTTTAATTTCATTACTAAAATTACTATCCCATTTATTCTGTACTAACCTTGCAATTTCTTTACCAGGGTAATCAGTTCTTTTATGATCGTTTACTAGAGAAATTCCTAAGTAAGTTAAAGGGTAAAAGATCAAAAAGAAAAAGAAAACTATAAAAAATTTTTTGGTCCCATTAGTCATGATTTCTTTTTGAAAAATATAAATCAATATTACTCCAAAGAATAAGTAGAATGGAGTCATCCACATAGTTCTAATTTTTATACCCATTAATAAAGAAGTTAAAAATATTAAAAATACAGGACCTAATACTGTAAAAAATAAAAAAATTAATTTTTTATCTTTTAAATTTACTCTTAATTTATTTTTTTTTAGCAGTAAGAAAAACATCACAAATAATGGAATTAATATTCCAATCTGTTTTACTAAAAAAATAATTGGGTGCACAATGTGATTGATAATATGACCTGTTTCACCAGTTCGTTTTAAACCGTACATAATAGTTGTAAAGTTATTATCTATAAGCCAATTTATATGTGGAAACAAAATTAATAAAACAATAAAGCATGAAATAAATATTTTTAAAAATTTAATTTTTTTTCTCGTGATGACTAAATAAATAAAAAAAAGAATGATTCCTAAAATTAAATACGTAAAAATATACTTTGATAAAATTCCTAATCCAATACACACGCCTAAAAATACATAATCTGAAATTTTATCATGGGTAAAGCATCTCCAAGTAAAAAGAATGCTTAAGGACCAAAAAGGTAATTGAGCAATATTTACGTTAAATTCTGGAGTTGTAAAATTATAAAAAAAAATCCCTTCTATTAAAAATAATGATAATAAAGCTAATCTTTTACTATTAAAAAATTCAATAGAAAATTTATAAACTACATAAAAAGCAACTATTACAAAAATCTGACTTAAAAAGTAGTAAGCCCAATCTTGATTTCCAAACACTTTAAAAAATAACTCCACAGCTAGTGCGCTAAGTGGTGGGTGTTTGTCGAATCCCCAGTCTAAATTACTTCCCCAAGCTAGAGCTTCAATTGTGTCTAGCGGTAGGTTAATATTTGAGAACGTGGGAATTAAAGTCCAAACTAATAAATGAAATAACAAAAAAATGATTAAAACATTTGAAGTATTTTTATTTGTAATCATATTAACAAATTAATACAATTTTTAAGCTATTGACACGATTAAATTCAAACATATACTCCCCCGAAACTTAAAAATGCTAAAAAAAAAAACAGCTAAAAAAAAATATACTCCAAATTCCAAAGAAAAATATATGTGTGCCAAACACAAAAAATATTTTACTGAAGAACTGATTCATTGGAAAAAGGATATTATTAAAGCTAATAATCTTGGTAATTTACTCAATTCCTCAGATGATAACGTTTCATCAGCCGACATAGTAGACCAAGCATCTTCATACACTGACAAAACGGTTGAAATGAAAGCTTTAAATAGAAGTAGAAAACTTATTTTAAAAATTAATGCCGCATTAAAAAGACTTAAAGATGGAACTTATGGATACTGTGAGGAAACCGGTGAACCAATTGGTTTAAAAAGATTAATGGCAAGACCTGTGGCTACTCTATCTATTGAAGCTCAAGAGAAACATGAAAGAGATGAAAAAATATTTATTGATGATTAAACCTTTGGTATTTTTTCACCTTTTTTTAAAAGGTCATAACCTATTTTAACAGCCTTTCTCTCAGAAATTAAATTATACCATTTAGATAGATGCTTAAAATTTTTCAATCCAATATCATGCCATTCATGTCTTGCTATCCAAGGAAAAGTTGCAATATCAGCAATTGTATAATTCTGTCCTGCTAAATATTTTGAAACTGACAGTCTTTCATCAAGCTCTTTATAAATTCTCTCAGAAATTTTAAAATATCTTTTTTCACCAAATTCACTTTTACCTGGGTTGTAATGATGAAACTGGTGGTGCTGACCCAACATTGGTCCAACGTAAGCCATTTGACCCATTAACCACTGATTAATTACAGTTCGATTGTTATTATCGTAAAACTTTCCACTTTTTTCTCCAAGGTAAATTAAAATTGCACCTGACTCAAAAAGACTTTGGTTTGTCTCATGATCTATTATCACTGGTATTTTACTAAAAGGACTAATTTTTTTGAATTTTTGGTCAAATTGTTCATCTTTGTTAATGTTAATTTTAGTGACCTTGTATTTAAATTCTATCTCCTCAAGCATAATTGATATTTTCTTACCGTTCGGTGTATTAGCGGTAAGAAGCTCAATCATTTTTCCCTAGTCTTTTTTTTATCGTTTTTGATGAGGTTGTAAATTCAAATTTATATTTCTCGTTTGGTCTAGATCTTTTAAAACACTCAACGGACGCCAAAGCAACTTCATGAAATCCGGAAAGAATAAGTTTAAGTTTTCCTGGATAGGAACAGATGTCTCCTACTGCAAAAATACCTTTTTTATTAGTTTCAAAATTTTCTGGATTTACTTGGATAGTTTTTTTGTTCATATTTAAACCCCACTCTGCTATGGGACCTAATTGCATTATTAATCCAAAAAAACCCAAAATAATGTCTGTTTTTATTTTTTCTATTTTTCCGTCTTCATATTTGATTGTAATTGTTTCAATATTTTTATCTCCATTTATTGATAATAATTGGCATGGCGTATTTATTTTTACTTGACCTTGATTTTCCAATTTTTTTATCTCGGATAAAGTGTGAGGCGCTCCCCTAAACTCTTTCCTCCTATGAATTAAGTTTACTTTAGAAAATTTAGATAATTCTAAAGTCCAGTCCAAAGCGGAATCACCGCCTCCAAAAATACAAATATTTTTATTTTTAAATTGTTCTTTATTTTTGACTGAATAAAATAAAGATTTATCCTCGTATTTTTCAGCCTCTTTAACTGAAAGTTTTCTAGGTTCAAAAGAACCTACACCACCAGCAATAATTATATTAGGAGCCGAAAATTCTTTGCCTCTATTTGTTTTTACTATCCAATCATTTTTATCTTGCTTAATTTCATTTACTCTCTCGTTTAAAAAAAACTCTGTTTTAAATGGTTTGATTTGTTCAAGTAATTTTTTAGTTAATTCTTCACCGGTGCATTCTGGAACTGCTGGAATATCATAGATAGGTTTGTCAGGGTAAAGTTCTATACACTGACCTCCTGCTTTATCTAAATTATCTATCACGACTGCGTTTAAACCTTTAATACCTAATTGATGGATTGCAAAGAGCCCTACAGGGCCTGCACCAATAATTATTGTGTCAATTTTTTTCATTAGTTTAAGTTTGTTTAGCAGGAGTAGTTACTATAAGACCGTCTAATTCTTCTGAAACAATTAATTGACAACTTAGTCTACTATTTTTTTTTGGTTCGTAAGCCATGTCAATCATATCTTCTTCTGCTTCTTCTGCTTTTGGAAGTTTATTTAACCAGTTTTCTTGAACATAAACATGGCAAGTTGCACATGCCATTGATCCACCGCAATCAGCATCTATACCTGGAATATCATTTTGAATGGCTCCTTCCATTACTGAAAGACCCTTGTCAACTTCAATAGTCTTAGAGCTTCCATCTTTATTAATATAAGTAATTTTTGGCACAAGTATAATTTTAATAATAACTTAAATAAATTGATATTATTACTACCCAAAAAAAAGCGTAATATAAAATATAACCTTTGACAGTGAAGGGCATTTTTCTAATTTTTCTTTTTCTTTTGCCTTTATACGGTTTTGATAGTTCCATGTGTTCTAATATAAGTATCTAAACAAAAAGGGCAAGTATGCAAAACATACCTGCCCTTTTTTTTATTTAGTTTGTCTATTATCTGCTAGATAATCTTGTGTTCTGCATAGCTGCTGCCCAAATAACTAGACCAAAAGCGATCTTGTTAATAAAGTCAGCTAAATTATAAATTACGTTTAAAGC
>MDSZ01026904.1_pt1 | contig 12914 bp, 14 predicted proteins | sample 811201 | NCBI WGS metagenome assembly MDSZ01 (sample SAMN05326647, study PRJNA326480) | marine metagenome | isolation source: seawater | place: Indian Ocean: North | collected 2010
TGAATATTTAAAAAAGGTAAATTTAATCTAATGAAAATTCTTGGTTTATCTACAATGGGGAATAGTGCAGCTGCAATTACTATTGATGGAAGTGTAGTTGCTGCTATCGAAGAAGAAAGATTAACTAGATTAAAAAACGATGGCGGCTTTCCTATTTATTCAATAAGAGCATGCTTAGATTCTGCAAATATAAAAATATCTGATCTAGATCAAATTGCTGTTTATTGGCAACCTTGGAGATTTATGAATAGAAGCCTTGCTGTTTTAAAAGGAGCTATTACTGATCCAAAAAATTTAAAATTTCGTGCCAAACGTGTGGCAGAAATTATACGTGGAAGAGATAATATAAATGATAATTATCCTGAATTAAGAGGATCTTGGATAGATTTATTTAGAATTAAATCAATTATAAAAAAAGAATTTGGTAATTTTTCTGCACCTATAAAATATTATGACCATCATGATTGCCACGCTGCAAGCGTTCTTTATCTTGCACATCATAAACGTACTATCTGTCTTACTTATGATGGAGGAGGGGAATCAGATTCAACAGTAATATATTCTGTAAATGGAGATATTCAGAGAAGATTAAAGACAATTTTATGGCCTAACTCTTTAGGTCATTATTATAGCGCTTTTACAGGTTTTTTAGGCTTTAGAATGTTAGAAGGAGAATACAAAATGATGGGTTTAGCTCCATACGGAGAGCCTCTATTCAAAGATTATATTTTAAATGAGATTTTGCAAAAAAAAATTAATGGGGAGTATGAATTAAACACTAAAGTCTTAAATTATCATGCTGCATTACGAGGTGTATTTTCATCAGAATTGGAAAGTAAGCTTGGTAAACCCAGACAACCAAATGACAAATTTAATGATCATCATCATAATATAGCGTCAAGTGTTCAATTAGCATTCGAAGAAATTTTTTTTCATATGTTGGTTTGGGCAAAAGAACAGGAACCAAATTTTGAAAACCTTTATATTGCAGGTGGTTGTGGTTTAAATGTTACAGCCAATGGTAAAGTTATAAAAAATAAATTATTTAAAAATATTTTAATTCCTCCAGCTCCACATGATGCTGGATGTGCAATAGGAGCTACATTTCTTGCAGAAAAGAAATATGCAAAACTTAAATCAATCTCGCATAATTCCTTAACAATGAATACGCCTTATCTTGGAAAAACATATAGTGAAGATGTTATTAAACTTGCATTTAAAAATAAAGGCCTACCTTTGCCGAAAAAATTTAATGAGGATGAATTGTTAGAATTAATTTCTACAGCACTTTCACGTAAGGAAGTAATAGCTTGGTTCCAAGGCGCTTCTGAATTTGGACCACGAGCATTGGGAAATAGATCATTTATTGCAGATCCAAGAGATGACTCCATCCGCGATATTTTAAATAAAAAAATAAAAAAAAGAGAATTGTTTAGACCATTTGCTCCATCATGTAAAATAGAAGTTGCTAATGATTTTTTTGAAATTGATCAAGCTTCTCCTTATATGAACATTGTTGCAAACGTTAGAGAGGACAAGAAGAATATAATACCGGCAGTAACACACATAGATGGCACTGCAAGAGTCCACACAGTAGATAAAGAAACTAATCCATTATATTGGAAATTGATTGATGCGTTTGAAAAGAAAACAGGTATTGGGGTTGTTTTAAATACTTCTTTTAATATACAAGAACCTATTGTAGAAAACCCATCACAAGCGATTGATTGTTTCCTTAGAAGTTCTGTGGAATGGTTAGTGGTTGGTTCTTATATATGTGATCAGAAATGGAGAGAAGAGGTGGAGGATAAATAATGGTAAAGGGGTGCTACTTATCAATTGATTTTGAAGATTTTTCTCATGACCTACAACGATCTTTGGGTATAAAAAAACCTCAAACTCGTAAGAACGCTCTAATGTTTTCTATTGAACGTATAATGAAAACTATAAAAAATTCTCCAGGTTCAAACGAAGTTACTTTTTTTACAACTGGACAAGTTGCACGAGATCATGGAGAAATTATTAAAGAATTATCTAATAATGGACATGAGATAGGATGTCATAGTTATTATCATGACAATGTCCATAAACTTGGGAGAAAATCTTTTGCAAGAGTTTTGGATGAAGCGATAGATGTAATAAGCAAGTCTTCAGGAAAAACAGTCTATGGTTTTAGGGCTCCAAGTTTTTCTATTCTTCCGCATGATGATTGGGCGTATGAAGAGCTAGCTAAGAGATTTCTTTATGATTCGAGTTATGTTTGTGAAGAAAGGGATCAGCCTGAGAAAACTACAGACACGAAAATTTTTGGTGATAACAAGCTCATAGAATTTCCAATATATAGTCATAAGGTTTTACCTGGATTCAAGGCAAGAGTAATAGGGGGTACTTATTTAAAGGTATTACCACTAAATATAATAAAAAAACTGATGAATAAGGCTGTCGAAGCTGGTTTTTTACCTTTGATCTACCTACACCCATATGAATTTCTTAGTGATAATGAATTTTGGGTAAAAAGCTCAGAGCTTAAAGAGATTTCAATACTTCGTCGATTTTACTGGCAAATCAGGCAAAATCAGTGGCTAACTATAGGAAATAAGAATCTTTTATTCAAACTCTCTGAGATACTTAAAGTTTTTCCTAATATGGGAACTATGAAAAGCCATCTTGATTAGATATTTCTATCTTATAGATGATTAAGGATTTCTTTTTAACTGCTTGAAATTTATAGCAAATAGAATTATTGCTAAGATTTCATACAATACATAAGAAATTTGATAGATGACAGGGAAGGATATAAATTTGGATAAATATCTATATTTAGGGATATTTGCCCATAGAATGATAAATGCACCTAAACCTGCATAGATTTTGTCGTTATATATAACATGTAGTCTGTGTAATAGTTCTCTATGTGACTTCCCAGAAATTTTAGAACAAATATCTATATCATTGATATCTATCCATTTAATATCATTATATTTAAGTTTTTTATAATGATTAATTTCTTTGGAACATATTGGGCATTTGTTGTTAAAGAGAACTTTGATCATACTTTGGAATAGGTAGGTTTGCAGAAACGTATCTATATATTCGCATAATATATATTATGTCTAATTATAATATCAAATTAGTGAAATGTATAGAAAAGCTGCTGATTATGAACTGTAAATGAATTGATAGCATCTTTACCTTGATCAGATAGAAGCCACGCACTAAAGATATTTACAAGCTCTCGTTTAGTGTTAGGACATTTTTTTTGATTAATCGTAACAATACTATAGATATTGAGTAAATAAGTATCTTTAATCGGAATTATATGATGATTATATTTATTCTTAAATTGCAACCAAGTGGCATTATCTGATAACACATATGCATCGAGGTTTATTGCAATATTGAGCGTTGCGCCCATTCCCAGGCCTGATTCTAGGTACCAATCCCCGCTATTAAGGATAGGATTTATTTCCGCTCTATTCCAAATTTTTGTCTCTGCTTTGTAGGTTCCGCTATTATCTGATCTTGTTAAGAATGTAGATTTAGTATTAGCAATTTTTTTAAATGCAGAAACAATATCATCATTTGAAGAAATATTAGCTGGATTAGACTTAGGGGTAACTAAAACAAATTTATTATACATAAGTACTTGTCGAGTTTTTCCAAAATTATTTTTAATAAATGCAATTTCATCTGTTTTTGAATGGACTATTAGTAAGTCAGCATCGCAATTTTTAGCATTAGTAATTGCCTTACCGGTTCCAGCAGCTACATATCTTATCTCTATTTGATTAAATTCATTAAATTTAGGAATTATATATTCAAGGAAGCCAGAATCTCTCAATGAAGTGGTAGTTTGTAGAAGTAAAAAATTATCAGACGCAGAAGTTGTTTTATGATTAAGAACCAAGAGTAATAATATCACATAATTAAATATTGTTTTAATAATGATCATTGAAAATAATAAGTAGAAGTCAGACTTTTTGGATTATTAAGAATCTCATTTGAAGACCCTTGTTCTAATAATCTACCGTTATCAAAATATAAGATTTCATTAGCCAATCTTTTAGCTTGAATAATATCATGTGTAGTCATAATGACTTTTACTTTTTGTTTTGTTACTTGTTTAACAAGGTTTTCAATAATTAAAGTAGCTGATGGATCTAAACTGCTGCTTGGTTCATCTAAAAACAAAATTTTAGGTTTTATGATTAATGCCCTTAATAAAGATAAGATTTGTTGTTCACCAACGGATAATTTTTTTGCATTGCGATTTAAAAATAGCTTCCATTTTCCATTAGGTAAGATTTTCTCTATATAATTATCATGAAATTTACCTTGTATTCCTATTATAGATAAAGAATGACTTAAGTTTTCTTTAACAGTTCTTCTTAAAAGAATTGGTTTTTGGAAAACAAACCCACATGGCAGATTCGTTGATGCAGGTTTATTTGCATGAGTTATGATTCCATTGTCAGGGTCAAGAAGTCCAGACATCAATTTTAAAACCAGCGTTTTACCAGAACCATTTGGGCCCATTATAATTGAAACCCCTTCATTTATAATTTCTAATGATAAATTATTAAAAAACTTATGTGTTCCAAAAGACAGACATACGTTATCTAATTTTATAGGAAGTATATTGTATTTAGGCATCAGTACTGAAACTTTCTAAGTAAATATAATGTTCCATTGATTAAAATAGATATAGAAATTAAAATGATTCCTAATCCTAACGCAAGAGATAAATCACCTTTTGAAGTCTCCATTGCAATTGTAGTGGTCATTACTCTTGAGACATGAGCAATGTTACCACCTACAATAATTACCGCCCCTACTTCAGCTAATGCTCTACCGAGTCCAGCTAAAACCACTGTAAGTAAAGAAAATCTTGCATCCCAGATTAAGGTTTGAATTTTTTGTATCATTGTTGCCTTAAGAGATAGTAGCAGATCGCTATATTCAATAAATAAATCCTCAATAATTTGTTTTGTTAATCCAATAATAATTGGTGTTACTATAACAATCTGAGCAATAATCATAATTGTTGGAGAGTATAACAATTGATAATAACCAAATATGCCTGCAGATGAGAATATAAGATATAAAAATAAACCTACTACAACAGGCGGTAAACCCATAAAAGCATTTACTATTACAATAATAATTTCTCTTCCATAAAATCTTTTCATAGCAAGAAAGCTTCCAATTGGAAATGAAATTATACATGCAATAATAACTGCTGATAATGAAACAAATAATGATAAAGATATTATTTCAATTAAACTTGAATCTAGTGAAATAATTAGATTAGATGCTTCGTAAAATGAATTATTAATATCCATTTAAATTAGTAATTAATTTAAGGTTTGTTTGTGTTATTTTTTAACACAATGTTTTTTTATAGATTTAACTATATGTTCAAGCTCTTCATTTTTTAGTGATGGATATATTGGTAATGACAAACAGCCCTTGAAGTATCTTTCTATATTTGGAAAATCCTGATTATCTAAATTATATGTATCCTTATAGTAAGTCATTTGATGAAGTGGTATATAGTGCAAAGATGTAGATATGCCATCTGTCTCTAATAGATCCATCAATTCGTCTCTTGAGACATTTGATTTATCATTAACAACTATTAAATATAAATGCCATGAATGATCAGAAAAACTAACTTTTAACTTTGGTATTTCAATGCATTCAATTTCTGATAAATGTTTAGCATAATATTCAGCACATCTCTGTCTCTCTAATCTCATTTTTTCTGCTTTTTCTAATTGAGCAAGGCCAATAGCTGCATTAATATCAGGCATATTATATTTGAAGCCTGGTGTAATCACATCATATTTCCATTTTGGCCCACCTGAGTTTTGCCTTTTCCATGGATCTTTATCTATTCCGTGCAATCTCATAACTTTAATCTTTTCAATTAATTTTTCATCATCGGTGACAATCATCCCTCCTTCTCCTGTTGTGATAGTTTTATTTGCATAAAAACTAAAACATGTAATCTTTCCAAAGTTACCGACATATGTGTTATTTAGTTTTGATGGGAATGCGTGAGCAGCATCTTCTATTACGGTTATGTTATTTTCTTTACAAATATCAAGTATCCCCTTTTGATTATCACTCGTCATCATTGCTGGGTGACCTGCAAAATGAACTGTAATCACTGCTTTAATATCACCATGTTTATCAATTGCCTTCTGTATGATTTCAGGAGTTATTAAACATGTATCATAATCAATATCGACAAATATAGGATCAGCTTGAAAATAAGTAATAACTTCAGCTGAAGCTGTAAAAGTTAATGAAGGCACGATAACCTTGTCGCCTTTTTTTATTGATATAGTATTCAATGCAAGATGTAAAGCAGCTGTACACGAACTAACTGCTAAAGCGTGTTTAGCTCCAATAAATTTGCAGAAGTTATCCTCAAATTCTTTTGCTACACTACCTGTTGTCAACCACCCAGACTTGAGAACATTCTCAACATATTCAAATTCTTTAAGGTTAGTTTCAATCCTAGAAAAAGGTATTTTATATTTCATATATCTTTATTGGCTTGAGTAAATTGTTATTCTATATTAAAGCTAATGGAAATCAAATAATTAAGAATGCTTTAGAAACTGGATTACAGCTGGACTGCCATCCTTAGAGAATGCCAAGAACTTATATTCTTTTGATCTAAAAGTTTCTTGAAATGCTTTATATTCACCAACTGACCAACCTGGATAATTATGGCAACCTCTCAGAAGTATAATGGCATTTTCATGTAAATGTGGCTTTATCAGTTTCAAGATAAATTTTGATGATTCATATGTATTTACATCCATATGTGCAAAAGCAATTTTTGTATCTGAGTTTTCTGTTAAAAATTTAGGTAAAGTATCCTGTATCAGTCCCTTTATAAGCATGCAATTATCATTAACTTTTGGCATTTTTTTGTTTGCACCATAAAAACCTTTTGCTTTATCTGTTCCAGCCCAATCTTCATTAATTCCTTCAAATGTATCAAAACCAAATATTTTATTATTTTTCAAATGTTTAGAAAATATATTTAAAGTTCTACCTTTCCAAACACCAAATTCTAAATAAAGGCCATCATTATTTTTAATAGCATGATGTATTGCATAATTTAGAAGATCATCTCCCGTGAGATGGATTGACGTAAGATAATGCTTTTTAAAATGTTCAAAACATTTTTTTAGCTCTTCCTTGTGATACAAGTCATAACAATTAATTCCATGTTTTTTTGTTCTTACGATATCAGTAGGTATGATGTGAATGTAAAGTTTCTTAATAACCCATCTGACAGAGTGAAGTAAGCTTAGTATAAAATTCTTGAGAATATTTTTCATTTTAAAATAAGATTGTTTAGATATTTATTTTTTAAGGTTTTTTAGCATGTTTTGTGAACCAGAGGCTAAAAGTCGTTCATCAGACGTTGCTGTAACCATCTGAAACCCCTTCTCTATCATAAGGGCTGTAATCTGTTCAGAAGTACTGTGAATGCCCGCTATTAAGCCATATTCTTTGGTTTTTTTAAGGATATGCTCAATAGCATCCATCGTTTCATCTGTTATCTCAAACTCATTTGCTCTTTGAGGGTTTTTTGTATCAATTTGTCTATTTGTGCCTAATCCTAGCGCTAGATCATTTGGCCCAATATAAACCCCATCTACGTGTTCAACTGCTAAAATAGAATCTAAGTTTTCATATGCTGATTTAGATTCAATTTGTATAATTTTCAATACTTTATTGTGTGAATTTAAGATATAGTCTTTGTCCTCTGTGTAATAAGCCCGTATTGGCCCAAAACTTCTTTTCCCTATTGGGGGAAAAACACAAGCATCTACAAACTCTTGAGCTTGTGATGCATTATCTATCATTGGTGTGATGATGCCTTTTGCTCCCATGTCCAAACACTTGGTAATATCAGTTGAATTATTAGATGGGACTCTGATCAAAGGAATGGTATTAGTGGATGAAATAGCATGTAAAATAGCTAAAGCATCACTATGTGTAATCAAACCATGTTGCATATCAATCGTAATGCTATCCCAGCCTTGTTTAGCAATAATTTCAGCGCCAAAGGGTGATGGAATATGTAACCAAGCATTAAATATAATTTTATTATTATTTTTTAAATCATTGATATTCATAGATTTATTGAGGCAATACTCCGCAGTCAACATTAATATTTTGTCCAGTAATCGCTGAAGATGAATCTGATGCAAGATAAAAACATGCATCCGCACATTCACTTCCTGATGGTAGTCTTTGTAGCGCACTATTAGCTTTGCCCCATTGTTTTAAAAATTCTGATGGATCTAAATTACCAACTTCAGGGTGATCGCCCGAGAGGTTGGATAGTAATGAAGGTGTGTCAATATATACGGGACAAATACTATTCACTCTAATTCCGTAAACCCCTAATTCTTTAGCTAATGCCTGTGTAACTCCTACAACAGCAAATTTTGAAGCTACATAAATTGAATTATTTTTACTTCCACGTTTTCCAGCTAAACTTGCAATATTAATAATAATCCCCTTATTTTTCATTTGTTTAGCAGCAGATTTGCAACAAAATACTGTACCTTTTAGATTTGTATCTATTATATCGTAAAAGAAATTTTCATTCACATTCTCTAATTTTTTCCATATTGATATACCAGCATTATTTATTAGTACATCAATATTTCCAGTAGCTTTTGAAGCTGTTTGCATTAAATTTTCAATATCAGAAATTTTTTTAACATCTGTTTTAACGAATGTTGCATCGCTACATTCTTTTTTAAATGCTTTTGACTCAGACCTGCTTCCAACAAAAACATTGTTATTATTGATGAGAAATTTCTTTACAATTTCAAGACCTATTCCCTGTGTTCCACCAGTAATAACAACGGTTTTGTTTTTTAATTCACTCATATTTTATATTGTACATGAAGAAAAACCACCATCGATAGTTATCTCTGCTCCAGTTACAAAGGCAGATGCATCTGATGCAAGCCAAATAAAACCACCCACCAGCTCTGTTGGTTTTCCAAACCTTTTCATTGGCGTATGATTAAGAATAGCACTTTTTCTTTTTGGAGTTATGAAGTTCTGTAAATTCCATTTTGTTGGGAAAAAGCCTGGCTTAATGGAATTTACTCTGACATTCGATTGAGCCCATTCTCTAGCTAAATTCTGTGTCAAATTTTTGATTGCAGCTTTTGATACTGAATATGTAAAAGCTTTGGATAAAGGTGGGCCAGATGAAACGGATGAAATATTAATAATTGATCCTTTTTTCCTTTTACACATATATTTTCCAAATACCTGGCAACAGAACATAGTTCCCTTTATATTAACTGAAAGAATATCATCCCATTCTTTTTCTGAAATATTAAAAAATTTAGATGGAGAATTTATGCCACTTCCATTTATTAAAACATCAATTGTTCCAAATTTCTTTAATATTTTTTTAGAACATTCAATGATTTGACTCTTTTCTGTTACATCACATTCCAATGTAAGATAATTCTTTGAAGGTATTTTTTTTAAAAAACTTTTCTTATCAATATTTTTTTTTCTTATGTCCAGCAAAGCTAATTTTGCTCCTGCTTTAGCAAAAGCTTCAGCAACAGCACCGCAGACATGACCTCCTGCACCTGTTATAACAACAACACGGTTTTTTACACCAAATTCTTTCTCAATATAGCTCATATTCTTTTTTTCATCATTTTCTCTACTTTAACTATGTCCTCTTTATGATCTACGGTTTGATCGCCCCCTTTTATCTGAACGCAACCAATTTGTATGCCATTTTCAATAAACCTTAGCATTTCAATCCCTTCTGATTTTTCTACTTCACCTTGTCTTAGTTTAGAGTATTTTAGAAGGCTATCTCTTGTAAATACATACATACCGACATGTGATTTGTATTTATAAGAAGCCATTTTATTCCCTTCTCCTGTGAATATATAAGGAATTGTGTGACGAGATATAGATAAAATAGTTCCATCGTTTTTCTGTATTAAATAAGCATGAGGTGATAAGTTTTTCAATGATTCTTTAAAACTGTTCTTATTTTCTAGCACATAAGAATTTGTTACTGAAATTCCTTTTTTAACAAAAATTCTATGAGCCTTTATCATTTTATCTATATCTTTTTTGTTAACTAATGGACTATCACCTTGGATATTGATATAGGATGCTGCATTAACTTTTTTTGCTACTTCTGCCACTCTATCTGTTCCGGTTTTACATTTTTCCGATGTCATTATGTAATTTAATGAATGTTGTTTACAGACATTAGCTATTCTCTTATCATCAGTAGCTATTATAACATCAGTTATTTCTTTTGAGCCTTTGGCTCTGTTATATACATGAACAATCATCGGCAACCCCATAATATTTGCGATTGGCTTGCCAGGAAATCTTTTTGATTTCCATCTAGCTGGAATAACAGCTAAGGTTTTCATTTTTTATTTATATATTTAACAAGAGTATGTAAATTTACCAATCCAATTAATTCTTTATCTTTAACAACTGGCAAATCCCAAATTTTCTTTTCATTAATTAAATTCAATGCTTCATGTATAGAAGAACTATTTTCGATTACGGTTGGTTTTTTTGTCATATATGTTGATACATCATCATTAAATAAAGCAGGGAACGGTTTTTGATGCGCTAATAATAATCTTCGAAGATCTCCATCAGTAAGGACACCTAATAAGTTTTTTTTATCTACAATACAAGCAACACCAATGTTATATTTTGTCATTTCTTCTATAGCTTCTTTTAATAATGTCGTAGAAGTAATCACTGGAAAATTATCTGTGTCAAACATAGCTTCCGAAATTTGTATTTCTTTAATATCATTTAACATCATCTTCTCCAAGCTTGTTAAATAATTGAATTCTAATTTCATGAACTGATTTAGCCTGCACAAGTATATTTTCTAAATATTTAATATCCAACTGAGTATTAGCATCAGACATTGCATTATCAGGATCATCATGTACTTCCATAAATAACGCATGTATTCCAGCTCCCGCAGCCGCCCTTGTAAGGGTAGGAATAAACTCTCTTTGTCCTCCAGAAATATTTCCCATAGATGTTGGTAGTTGAATAGAATGAGTTGCATCAAAACAAACTGGGTAACTAGTTTCCATCATAATAGGAAAATTTCTATAATCATTGATTAGCATATTGTACCCAAAGAAAGTTCCTCTATCAGTTAATAAGATTTGTTTATTCCCATATGATTCAATTTTTCTCACAGAATTTTTCATATTCCATGGACTCATAAATTGACCTTTCTTTAAGTGTATTGGTCTTCCAGTTTCTGCAGCACCTTTTAAAATTGTGGTTTGTCTGCATAAATATGCTGGTACTTGGACCATATCACAAACCTCTCCAACAGGTTCAGCCCATGCAGGATTAGAAAAATCACTAACTACAGGACAACCAAACTCATCTCTTATATCGCCTAGAATTTTTAAACCATCCAGACCAAGACCATGATAACTATCTGGAGATGAACGACAGTCTTTATCAAAACAGGATTTGTAGATCCAAGGGATGGAGTGTTTAGAGCAAATTTTATTTATCAAATCTGCAACTTTAAATGCATGCTCTTTACTTTCTATTGCGCATGGTCCTCCAATAAACACAAGCGGTTCGGTATTACCAATCTTAACTGTATTTACATTTCCATATCCAACTGAAATTGTATTTGAATGCATGATTAATTCTTTATTTTTACAACTTTATTATTATCGGGTTTATATCCAGATACGGCATCATACAAAGTTTTTTGTATATCTTCTATAGGAGTTGATGGAGTAATTTGTTTGAATTTATGAATAAATTCATTAATCTTTTGTTCAGATAATTTTTCTTCATTTGCCGCCATAATATGCTTGTGTATTGTTGGATTAACATTATCTCCAATGAGCAATTCTTCATAAAGTTTCTCTCCAGCTCTTAACCCTGTGAAAATAATCTCAATATTTCCAGATGGGTTTTGATCATCCTTTACTTCATTCCCGCTTAATCTAATCATTTCCTTTGCTAAGTCTAAAACACTGACTGGTTCACCCATTTCTAATAAAAAAACATCCCCTCCTTTGCTCAAAGTTCCAGTTTGTATAACTAGTTCTGTCGCTTCTTGTATAGTCATAAAATATCGAATGACGCGTGGGTCGGTAACAGTGATAGGTCCACCACTTGCAATTTGTTTTCTAAATAATGGAACAACTGACCCTGATGTATCTAATACATTACCAAATCTAACCATACAGAACTTTGTTCTGCATTGATTTGCAGGCAATTCATTAACCTTTTCTTGAAGTGATTGTAAAATTAATTCTGCAAATCTTTTTGTAGCACCCATAATATTTGTAGGCCTTACAGCTTTATCGCTTGATATTAAAACAAAATTCTCTACATTATTTTTATAAGAATGAGTTGCAAGTATATTGGTACCAAAAATATTTGTCTCAATTGCTGGTAAAGGATTAAATTCAACCAAAGGTACATGTTTATGTGCAGCAGCATGATAAACTGTATCAATTTTTTCTTTACTAAATATATATGAGATGAATTTATCATCAGCAACTGAACCAAGATAAGAATGAATTACAATATCAAATTTATTTTTTATTTTAAAATCACTAAGTTCTTGATCAATTTGATATAAGAAAAACTCTGACTGCTCTAGGAGAATAATTTTTTTTGGTTTTAATGTAATTATTTGGCGAGATAATTCAGAACCAATTGATCCACCACAACCGGTAATTAATACTGTTTTATTTTCAATACATGATTTTAAAAGATATGGATCAGGTTTAACTGCATCCCTGCCTAATAAATCTTCAATATCAATCTTTTTGAAGTCACTAGTTTTTAGTTGTCCTCTAGCA
>MDSZ01096267.1_pt1 | contig 12914 bp, 14 predicted proteins | sample 811201 | NCBI WGS metagenome assembly MDSZ01 (sample SAMN05326647, study PRJNA326480) | marine metagenome | isolation source: seawater | place: Indian Ocean: North | collected 2010
AACCAGCTGGTCCGCCACCAATAATAATTAAGTCGTAATTGTGTTCGGATGTCATAAAAATAGTTTTTTTTTTAATTATAACATAAAAGATCCTATGACATAGTCAATGAAAGGAAATTCCGAGAGGTTGAGCTTGTATTCTCATTAAGAACTTATTTTTATCCATTATTTAAATGATAGAAAAATTAAACTTGGGAAAAGATTACCGAAAAAAAATTTCCAGTTCTTTAGAGAATTGCTTAACAACAATAAAACTCAAAAGTGCTAATTCATACATTGGTAAGGTTAGAGACACATATGACTTTGAAGATAAATTAGTAATAATAACTACCGACAGACAATCTGCATTTGATCGAATTCTCGCCACAATACCATTTAAAGGACAGGTACTTAATGAGACCGGTAAGTGGTGGTTTGAACAAACAAAAGAAATTATACCAAATCATTCGATAAACTATCCAGATCCCAATGTTACAGTGGCAAAAAAGTGCACTCCATTCCCTATCGAATTTGTCGTACGGGGATATATAACAGGGAGTTCTAGCACTTCATTGTGGACAGTTTATGACAAAGGAGAAAGAGAATACTGTGGAAATAAACTACCAAACGGTTTGTCAAAAAATCAACAATTACCCGTGCCAATTATTACTCCTACGACCAAAGAAGAAAAACATGATAGACCCATATCTCCGAATGAAATTATTAAAGATGGCTGGATGAAAAAAAAACAGTGGGAATATTGCTCAAAAAAAGCTCTGGAGCTCTTTTCTTTTGGGCAGAAAAAAGCGGCTGATAAAGGATTGGTTTTAGTAGATACAAAATATGAGATGGGAATTTCAAATGAAGGAAAAATTACGCTGATTGACGAAATTCATACTCCAGATTCTAGTAGATACTGGATTAAAAATACTTTGAATGAAAGGATTACACTGAATAAAGAACCTGTTAATATTGATAAGGAATTTCTTAGATTATGGTTCAAAAATAATTGTGACCCATACAACGATGATAAACTACCAAATGCACCTGAAGATCTCGTCGTTGAATTGTCTTCTCGTTATATTTTACTCTACGAAATGATTACTGGAAAGAACTTTCAATTTCCTGATAGTAGCATAAGCCTGGAAGAAAGAATTCTCACAAATCTTCAATATTTATATGTCTAATTTGATTTAAATTTCTATATTTTTTATCTTTTTCAAAATTAAATCAGAAATTTTTTGCTGAAGATCATTTTTGTCAAGTTCCTCAAAGTAACTATAATCTATAAATTTTCCATATTTTATAGTTAATTTTTTGCCAAGACGAGGTATGATCATCCCTTTACCTAATATTTTATTGGCTCCTTCAATTCTAACGGGAATAACACCGCATTTTGCTTTTATAATAAGTAAGCCTATTCCTTTTTTCGCGGGACCAAACTTTCCATTAACTGTTCTAGTCCCTTCAGGAAAAACTAAAAGTGGGTTCCCATTTCTAAGTACAGCTAAGATATTTTTTAGTGTTTTTAATTCCATTCGATCTCTATTTACCGGAATTGCATTAAGTCTTTTTATTAAAAACCCTAATGGACCTACGAATAATGAATCTCTTGCAAAATAATGAAGATTACGATTAACCCTACATCCAACAGCAGGAGGATCAATATAACTGGCATGATTGCAAGCTAAAATGAAGGATCCTTGCTTTGGAATATTCTCCAGTCCAATTATGTTTAGCCCATGAAAAATCTTTAGATATAAATAAGATAGTGATTGTGCAATTCGATATGTTAAACTGATCACAATTTTTTTATATGCTCAATAATTAGTAAATAAACTTCCTCAATAGAAATTGACCCAGTATCAATATGAATTGAATTTGACGTGGCTATCAAAGGCGAATTTTTTCTTTCGCTATCAAGTCTATCTCGTTTCTTTATACTATCGATCAAACCCTGTGCTTCCCTTCTTTGATTTCGAATTTCCTCACTGGCAAATAAAAATAACTTCAAGTCGGCATCTGGCAATATAACAGAACCTATATCTCGACCTTCCATTATGATCCCTTGGAATTTGTTAGACTGGCCAAATTTTACTAAGGATCTTTGATAATTAAAAAGATGTTTACGGACGGATGATAGAGCAGAGTAAATGGATACCATTTCGTTGATTTGTTCTGTGCGAAGTTCTGAATCAATAACATCCTCCTTATTTATTCTCATACGGCAGGATGTACCCGTTAAAACAGAATCTAATTGAAGTTTAGTTAGAGTTTCTTCGTTTAATAACTCCTCAGGTGAAATTTTTCCTTTCAAGAACCAATGAGTTAATAATCGATAATGAGAACCAGTATCCACATGCATGTAATTAAGTCTTTGCGAAATCATTCTCGCTGTTGTTGACTTTCCACTACCCGCACCACCGTCGATAGCAATAATTACAAAATCATTGGCCATTTTCAACTTTGGTACGACAAAAATCCAATGTTTTAAAGAAATTAGGAAAAGTTTTAGTACAACACATCGGGTCAATGATTCTCAGCCAGGGTTGATTATTGCCCAAAAGGTCAAATGAACCTAAGATTGCGAAACTCATAGCGAAACGATGATCTTCATAGGTCTCAATTTCTATAGGTTTATTAATTACTTTTTTAAAAAAATCACCGTCTGGTACAATTCTTATTGAATCGTGCGATTCCTCAACATGATCAACAATTTTTTTCAACTGATTAACCATACCTGAAACTCGATCTGTCTCCTGTTTTCGAGTATGCGAAATACCCTGTATAGAAAGTGGCGTTTTTAATAAAGGAGATAAAGCGGCCAAGGTAAGAAAAGTATCAGAAATGTCATTAAAATCGAAATCTCCGCCCGTAATGGATGAAGAAACATGTGATGTTATGCCAGATTTTGAGTGATCAAGATTAACACCACATTTAGCTATTATATCACAATAATTTATATCACCCTGTAGAATACAGTTTTGAATATTTTCTATGTGTATTTCTCCGTATACAGATATTGGAAGCGAAAGAAAATAACTCGCTGCTGTAGCATCAGGTTCAATTTGATAAAATTCATCATTTATATTGTAGTCAAAAGATGTAATCGAATAATTATCAAGATTAGAAAATACATTGTAGCCAGAATCTCTTGAAAATTGTTCCATCATTTTCAATGTCATCGTTACAAAGGGCTTAGAGACTGTACTACCTTTTAATTGTATGGTCTTTTTTCCCTTAATACATGGTGCAATTAATAGAATAGCAGACAAGATTTGGCTACTCTCAGATGCATCAATAAACCAATCTGATGAATTTAAACCATTGCACAATATTTTAAATGGGAAATGTTCTTTTTCACCAAGATATTCAAATCTTGTTCCGTGATCTTCAAGAGATTTAATTAATCCTCCCATAGGTCTTTTCCTCATGGCTTCTGTTCCATCAAGAATGTATTGAGAACCATCCTGCAAAGCTAAAAGCGATGTTAAAAATCTTGCTACAGTACCGGCATTACCAACATTTAAGGTCGCAGATTTTACTGGAATTTTTCCACCTGTACCTTCGATATATATACTATTTTTTTTTCCTTCTCTTATTTTAATTCCGAGGTCTTTGAGGGCAGCAAGCATAATATTTACATCATCACTGTCCAAAATTCCCCTTAACTCAACAGGGCCTTGATTTAATACCGCTAAAATTAATGCCCGATTAGAAATACTTTTTGATCCAGGCAGTTCTATTCCTATTTTTGATCTGTTTTTAAAGGGAATTATATCTAGAATTTCATCGCCCATTTTAGAGATTTTTTCTAAAGTTTGCCCCTTGTTCAAGAATTGAAATTAGTTGATCGGAATTGCCCTTAACGAGTGATTTTTTTATTTCATTAATCACTTTCTCAAATTCCTCAATAGATCCAATGATGTTATCTCTATTCATTAGAATTATTTGTTTCCATAAATCAGGACTTCCTTCTGCGATTCGGGTTGTGTCCCGCAGTCCATTGCCAGCAATTTGAAGCCATTTTTTTTCTTTATCTTTGAGTGACTTTGCAAGACAGGAAGCAACAAGATGCGGAAGATGACTGCAGTATGAAACTGCCAAGTCATGTTCTGCTGGTGTAAATGGAACAGTTTTCATTAGCAATCTATCCCAAAATTTAATTGTTCTTTTTAAAACTTCATCCATCCCATTTCCAATAGAAGTAACAACACAATATTTTTCTTTAAATAAATTTTCATCGGCATATTCCAACCCAGACTTTTCTGAACCAGCCATCGGATGTGATCCGACAAAATAACCGGGTGAATTTTCAAAAATTTTAACAGCAGAATCGCAAATTTTCCCCTTAACACTACCAACATCAGTCACAATACATCCATTAGCGAGAAAAGGTGATATCTTTTCAAGAATATCTGGTATGCTTTCAACTGGAGTACAAACAACAACAAATTCACTACCAGTTACTGCCCGGTCTAAATTTGATTCACACTCATCACACCATTCTTTTTGTGAACACTTTTCTAAAGTTGTTTCTTTTCGGGCCCATACTTTGATATATTTTGATATCTTATGTTTTTTAACAGCCATTCCAAGAGAAGCCCCAAGCAACCCTATTCCAATGATGGTAATTTGATTAAACATTAAATAACTGGTTCCTTATTTTGTTGGATATAACACGCTTATCATATACAGATTAATAAGATTATGGAAAGTGATTTTGAACAAGTTGATGATAGCAATAATAAAAATGAGAAATTATTTCTTACTGAAGAACAAAAAAAGAAAGCCCTCAAAGCTCAAATACTTTTAGGTATTATCTCGTTAATAATGATAGCTATTCCCGGTATCTTATTTTGGATTTTCGGTCGCAATTAAATAAACATTCTTATTATGAAAACAAAAAAAGGTGGTTTCAGTACATTAGAGATGATTATTTTAATTTTGATTATCCTAAATGCAATTTTTGTATTTTTACCCGTCTATAATTCAGTCATGAAATTATCAACTAATCAGGTGTCAGGTTCGAAAAATACAAATTTGAATCACTGGAACTCAGGGTTAGAAAACAATCATTCAAAAATCATAAAACTAACTGAGTAAGGTTAGCTTTTCTGTTGAAGCCCCATTTTAAAAAATTAGCTACCGTATTTAGTTTTGTAATTATTCTGCTCTCAATAATATGGTTCACATATTTCTTGGTTCAGTTAATTGGTGGTGATGAAGCTATAAAAGAAATTTACACTAGTTGGAAATTATTTGAATCATTTTTGTTAAAAAACGGTTTCTGGCTTTTCGTTTCAATAGCAATTTTACCAGGCTTAATCCTTCCTTGTGCTCCCTTGCTAATTTTAGCTGGTATTTGGGGCAACGAAGCCGGCGTAGGAATTGCATGTTTTTACAGTATACTAGCCCTGATAATTAATCTCATTTGGACATACTGGTTTGCTTACGGGATTGGAAACAGGGTAATTAATAAAATACTTAAGAAATTTGGCTATGAGATACCTCAATTACCCAATGAAAACCTCTTACAATGGTCTGTAATTTTTAGACTGACACCTGGCGTTCCATTCATCTTTTCAAACTACACTCTTGGACTTTTGAAAATGCCATTCGTTAAGTACCTTGTCGTATCAATACCCATTATTTCAATAACAGATTGTGGTTTCATACTTGCATCAGCAGGAATATTTGGTGGTAACTGGAAATATATTTGGGGTGGTATATCAATATTAGTTATCTTGGTAATATTCAGTAACATGATAAGCAAAAAACGAAATGCAAACTAACCTCTTTGATGAAAATGAACCATCATCCGATATTTGGACTGTTGGGCAACTTACCAAAAAAATTAAGTATCTTCTAGAAAATCAATTTCAACCATTTTGGATAAAAGGAGAAATTTCAAATCTAAGAGTACAACCTAGTGGACATAGGTATTTCATTATAAAAGATTCAATCAGCCAAATAAAGGCTGTCTACTTTAAAGGAGACTTCAATGGCTCTAACTATGTCCCATCAGATGGAGATGAGTGCATTGCATACGGAAACTTGTCCGTTTACGAACCAAGGGGAGATTATCAGTTTAGGGTAAAATATTTAATGCAAGAAGGAACTGGTTTGCTTAAACATAAATTTGACAAATTAAAAGAAAAATTTCTTGCTGAAGGACTTTTTGATAAAAATAGGAAAAAAATACTGCCAAATCTACCAAAGAAAATTGCAGTTGTGACATCCATAAAAGGAGCTGCAGTTCAGGATTTTTTAAGTATATTAAAAAAAAGAAATTGGAGTGGTGAAATAACTATTTTCCCATCGTTGGTTCAAGGATTAAATGCTGCAGGCGATGTAATTAATTCTATAAAAAAAATTGAAGAATTGAACCAACACGATCTGATAATTGTAACAAGGGGAGGGGGCTCAGCAGAAGATCTTTGGTCATTTAATGATGAATTATTAGTTCGCACACTTGCTGATTGCAAAATTCCAACTATTTCAGCCATAGGTCATCAAACGGATTTCGTTTTAACTGACTTTGTTGCAGACTATAGAGCTGAAACTCCTTCAGCTGCTGCCGAATGGATTACAACAAAATTCATTTCATTGAAAGAAGACATACAAAATTTTCAGGCGAAGATTGAGAATATGGGAAAGGAGCTCTTCATAAGGAAGACTGAAAAGTTAATTTTATTAAACGCTCAATTATCTAGCTTCGAACCAAGTTCAAAATTAAGTTCGCTTGATCAATACCTGGATGATATCCGACTCAAAAAAGACAGTATAATAAAAACTTTTTTTACATATATTAACTTTCAATTAGAGACTCTCGATAAAAGATTAGAAAGCAATAGCATAAAATCGGTGCTTAATAAAGGATTCACTTTTGTTAAATCAAATGACGGAAAAATAATTGAACTATCAAAAAATATAGAAATAAACCAAAAAATACATGTCGTGTTCAAGGATGGAGAAAAAGAATTTACTTCTGATTAATCAATGAAATTTCAGCGAAATCGCTGGTATGTTCAAATCCTACCTTATCATATAAATTATCTTTGCCTTTATAATCACTGAACAATAAACACATCTTATTATATGTCTTATATATATACATCATTATCATATATATAATATGCTCTCCAAATTGTTGACCTCTAGATTCTTTAGGTACAAAAACTAAATTAATTATCATATAATTCTCTGTTTCTCTTCTTATACCAACCATTGCACAAGTCCCTAATTTTACTTTCTCAAGAAAGAAGAGATTTTTAGATTTTCTCATTTTATTTGCCAGACTAATAACCATTGCAGGATCCAATTTTGGTTCTGATTCAGAAGCAAATTGAATTGCCCAATGACGAGCTCTAGGCCATTCATTTCTTCCAACAACTTTTAAAGAAAAGCCTTTATTTATAGGATTATCGGTTCTTATCATTTTTAGATCCGATATGAATATCTTAAAATCTTTTCTACTATGAACTATCTTTTGTTTAGGTGATAATTCGATGTTCTTAAAATCATCAACTAAATCAGTTGGTCCACAAAGTCCTTTATAAATTACATTTTTCCTTTTTAAATAATTTTGTAACCTTTCAACTGCCTTCAGTTTTCCATGGCTTACAAGAATGTATTCTGATTCAGTTAACAATGAACTTAATATAATCTTCCCATTTTCGTAAATATTAGCACACCAGCTTAAATTTTTGTATTTAGAATTGTGATTTTTTATAACTTCCCAGAACAAATTATTACTCGCCTCATTTGCCATTAGGAAATTATATGACTTTTGGATATAACTTTTAGTCGATTTATAACTTTGTACTTTCATTAAATGAGTGATTAAACAAAAGTTTTAAAATATTATTGTCTTGAATTATATTCAAAATGACTAGTAACCAATCAATTAATCGATATAAAGAAAGAGGTGTTTCTTCAAGTAAAGAAGAAGTTCATGAGGTGGTGGATAAACTAGACCGTGGATGCTTCCCTGGTGCTTTTTGCAAAATAACTAACGATATCCTTACTCTAAATGATAATCTTTGTAATATAATTCACTCTGATGGTGCAGGAACTAAATCAATCTTAGGATATTTATGGTACAGGGAAACTGGTGATTCATCTGTTTTTAAAGGAATTGCCCAAGATAGTATCGTAATGAATTTAGATGATCTGGCATGTGTTGGAGTTTGGGATAATGTTATTATTTCAAGCACAGTAAACAGAAATGCCCGGAATTTTCCCGGTGAAGCTCTTTCATCTCTTATAGAAGGTACCGAAGAGTTTATACAAAGTTTATCTGATTTTGGCATTAAAATTTCAAGTGGGGGAGGAGAAACTGCTGATGTAGGTGATCTAACCGGTACTGTTGCCGTTGATTCCTGTGCCGTTGCTGTGGCAAATAGAAATAAAATTGTTGATAATTCAAATATTAAACCGGGGCAGTGTATTATTGGCTTATCATCATTCGGGCAATCAACTTACGAAAATAAAGTAAATAGTGGAATTGGAAGCAACGGACTTACAAGCGCCAGACACGAAATGCTTTCAAAACACTATTTTGATCAATACCCTGAGACCTGTGATCCGAGGACCGGTGAAAAATATCTATATTGTGGTCCCTACCGCTTGCAAGATAGCTTTTCAGATTCAAGTTTAAAGGTTGGAGAAGCTCTGCTTAGCCCGACTCGTACTTACATCCCTGTTCTCAAGAGCATAATGGAAAACTATTCAAATAATATTTTTGGATTAATTCATTGTTCTGGTGGAGGACAAACAAAATGCATGAAGTTTGGCACAAATGTGCACCATATAAAAGATAACCTTTTTAAACCACCTCCTTTATTTCGTGAAATTCAACGAGTTTCCAAAACAAATGATCAAGAGATGCATCAAGTTTACAATATGGGTCACAGGTTCGAAATTTATTGTGAATCAAATTGTGCAGATGAAATCATATCAGTCGCAAAAACCTTTGATATAGATGCTCAAATAGTCGGAAGAACAGAAGATAGTAACAAGCCAGATAAAAATAATCACCTAACAATTGAGTCAGGTGATTTTTCAATAATTTATGAGTAACAAAGGGCAGAACGATGTAAATGCCTTAACAGCTCACAAATCTATTATTGATTTATGGGGTGAGATATCACCTACAACCGCACTAATTTGTGGCTCCGGTTGGAGTGATCTCGGTAACCTATTTACTTCTTTAAAATCGACCAATTACAGAGAAATAAATGGAATGACCTCAACCACGGTTGAAGGACATAATGGCGTTTTAACCCTTTGTGATGTTAATCAAAAACAAATTCTTATATTTCAGGGCAGAAGGCATTGGTATGAAGGCGAGGGATGGGGTCCAATAAAATTACCTGTCGAACTAGCCCATTTATTCGGAATTAAAAATTTAATACTTACCAATGCAGCGGGGGGAATTAACAAAGATTTTAAAGTCGGTGAACTTATGATTTTAAACGATCACCTTAATCTCATGGATGGGAATCCATTAATAGGTCCTGTATCTGATGACAAAATGCCCAGATTTCCTGATCAATCTTGCGTTTATAATACTGAGCTTAGAACCATTGCCATGAAAGCTGGCGAAATGTCAGATTTAAATCTGAATGAAGGGGTTTACGCCGCCTTGAATGGGCCCGCATTTGAAACTCCTGCTGAAATTAATGCTCTACGCATACTTGGTGCTGATGCAGTAGGCATGTCAACCGTGCCTGAGGCTATGATAGGAAATGGATTTGGCATGAAAGTCCATGCAATCTCATTTATTAGCAATATGGCCGCCGGAATGACTCCTAATAAGTTATCACATAAGGATGTTGAAAATGCATCTAAGCTTGCGATGCCTAAGATCATTAAGTTTTTTCAATGTTTTTTAGAACTGATCCACAAATAATATTATATTATGAACAATCATGATATCGAAGAAGGACAATCTCTTAATATAGATTTTACTAAACTGAAAAAAGTAGCGGATTGTGGTGAAGAGCTTGTTCCAGCAGTTGCACAGGACTCCAAAAGTGGCGAGGTATTGATTGTAGGATATGCAAATGAACTTGCCCTGGAAACTACTCTGCGTGAAAAGATGGCGACATTTTGGAGTACAAGCAGAAATGAACTTTGGATAAAAGGTAAAACATCGGGCGATTATTTAGCAATTGAAGAAGTCCGTGTTAATTGTGAACAGAATTCTCTTTTATACCGAGTTAAGCCGATGGGCAAAGGTGCTTGTCATACAAAAGACAATAACGGACAGGCAAGAAAAGGGTGTTACTACCGAACTATAGTTGGTAAATCAGGATTAGAATTTAATTAATATTGTTGAGGCTCCTGCCTTGCAGGCAATTCAACATTCTTTAAGCGTGATGCACCGTAACCAGTTGCAGTATTAATTGGCCTGTTAAATTCAATCAGTTTTTTAATGCTTAATTTTTCTTGATTCGATCTAAGAAAAAAAATTCCTCTAATCTTTTCGGAATGTTTAAATCTCTGATTATAAACTTCTTGAAACTTGGAACCTTGTTGAATCATTGCTCTTAAACTGATACTTTTTTGATCCTTTTCCAATTTAGCCTGTGCTACATGGGGTTTTCCAGGCTCTAAGGTTATTGTGTTTTTACCAAATTTTAAATAGATGGTTTTATTTGATTGAGAAATAAATTGATAACTACCGAAAGGGACAGTTGTTTGAGAAAACGAAAAGGGATAAATATTTAACATCCCATTCTTCTTTTTGTTTCCCAAAACAAGTACTATTTCCTGTGTATTCTCAGTCTTGGGTGGTAATATAAATTCAGCAATTAAAGGTTGAGTGCTCTGATTAAAAGTCGAATTATTCTCTTCTTCCCACTCCCTCTGCCTTACCTTACTAAAAAACCTAATTTTATCTTTTCCATAATAAACAAATTTTCTAGATAATGAACTTGAGCCAACTGAGATATCTACAAATGTTGCATTTTCTTCTTCGCTGTTTCCCCAAGGAGCGTAAGAAAAGGATTCACTTTTAAATTTCTCCCAAAACACTGCAGAAAAAACATAGGATGGAGACTCATCTGCATGTGTAAAATAGCAAAAACCCGAAATAAAAAGGGAAACTATAAATGTACTTCTTAGAAAATGAGTCATCGAATAATTAGTAGTTGAAAATAAGTTAATATGTCTAATCAAACATCTTTTTCATTCAACCATCTAAACTTTACGATCCTAAATTTCCTCCCAAATCTTTGATTGATTCCCATATACGATATATCCTTATCTGGATTGGATAAAGTTTCCTCTATTGGATCCTGATTTAATTTTAAATCAGATTTTAAACCGTCGACAAAAAGGTCACTGGCTCCAGTCTTACCAACCCCTGGGAGATCTGGTCCTGCTTCGACTCCAGATGTTTTGTCATTACCATTTTTGTCTCTGCTATTTTGATTAAGATCAAGCCAATGCTCATCTCTTCCATTCCACATACCATCAAAATTTTTGTCTTCAAAAGGTTCATGCGGGCGGTGATGGGGAGCATCCAAATCAGATTTTACATAATCTGGAATTCTCTGAACAGTAAGCTCAATCCACGACCTCGAGGTGAAAGGTTGATCAACTGAACCAGGATTTTCGCCCATAACTCGAACCGTAAAAGTATCGGAACGGGCGGTGGCAACCGGTGCTAATGGCGTAAGGATATCTGCCTGTGAAACCCAGCCCGGTTTGTTAGCTGCGGACGCCACATTTTCAACGGCAAGTAAATTGTCAGGTGCTTCTCCGTTGGAAAATGTATTCTTGTAATAAAACATCTTATATTGAACTCTATCTTCTGTCCCACCGGTTGCTGGCGTAACATAACCGGGTACTCCAAATGGGGGCTGTACATTTTCCCGATCTTCAACTCCCATGCCCCACGCCTGAGGATAAGTTACAAAATCCTGTGGCCAATTTGGACTGCTAACATTGGCAAATTGGGTTGCTGGTTGGGTATAAACAACTCTTTTTAAACTACTTCCTTGACTTGGATTGTTGTAAAGGCGGTTAGTTACAGCATGCAATCCGAATTCAGATGACTGAAAATTACTTAATGATAAATATGTTGAATCTGGAAATGTTGAATTTAGAAAATAATTGGATTCAAATCTAGAGGTAGGAATTTTCGGAATAGAAGGATTACCCATAGCCTCATCCGTTAAATTAAACTGAAAACCACCTTGATTAAGTTTAGCATCTGCTATGGATGCTTGTAATGCCCCTCTAAGTCCAAGACTTGAATTTCGGGTTTCATTGGGCCATTCAGAAAAGGGTAAAAATATTAAACTTTCTTTTACTTCACTTTGAATTCTTCTATTTACAAAATCAGAAAATGATAGAAAAGGACCTCTTAATTTTATTTGCTTTACCAAAGATTTGGCTAGCAAAAGTATTTCAGAATCGTCCAATGACCTTATTTTGTTCCAAGTATTCTCTTTGCTTTGACTTAGGAATCGAGGCACTGGTGTTTCTGATGATGGATAGGAATAACCCGGAACCGAAACACCTTTTAAAGCAGATAATTGGCTTACCCAAGTATCCACTGAAGTTGAATTTATGTTAAACGCCCCTTCGAGTAAAATATCAGATGCTAAAGTTTGATATCTTAGATCCCGATTTTCGAAGTCTGTTAACTTAATATTATCTTTTTGATCATATCTCGAAAGGTTCCAATTTCCATTATCAATCCAATCTTTGCGAAGAAAGGGAATCAAACGAGGGTTCCTAAATGGTCTGATTCTTTCACCTATAATATTGTTAGATGGAATTTGAGTAATGGTATTTTGGTCCTCAAGGCCGGTCAAAAAATAGCCATCGAAAATTGCCCTGTTTGCATAAAAACTATGATCAACTGTAATATTTTGGTGTTCATTTTGTGCATCATCATCCCTAATTGCTCCGTATTC
>MDSZ01109375.1_pt1 | contig 12914 bp, 9 predicted proteins | sample 811201 | NCBI WGS metagenome assembly MDSZ01 (sample SAMN05326647, study PRJNA326480) | marine metagenome | isolation source: seawater | place: Indian Ocean: North | collected 2010
AAAGCTAAAGCATTTTTTATGGCGAATTGAGCCATTACAGAAAAACAAGTTTCGGATTGCTTCTTTCGTATATTGATGAAGACCGAACTTTGCTAGCTACCGCCTCGTAATCTTTCGCGCGTCTGACTATCCAACACCGAGCGCAACTTGTGCAATTTCACGTCAAATAAAATCAATACTTTTTCGCTCTCCTGTGTGGTAGAGACTGCTGTGCTGCGTCTTTTTTGTTGTTGTACAAAATATTCATCACTATTATTAGTTCAGTCGTAGTTATTAAGCGAAACCTCCCCTGTACTAAAAAAACGAAGACGCTTAATGCTAGTAGTAACAAGGAACGAATGTGGCAAATATTAAAAGCTTTGATTTTTCTCCTTAATAATTTATGTGGTAAATGCTGATCTGCCACAACAGCAGAAACAAGTATGAGATTCTGTATACTTGCAGACTCCTGGTGGGAAACAACACAACGTTCACCTGCATATATTGTACTTTTTACACTACATTGAGGATTGTCTATGTGTTTGGTGTCGAGTGTCGAATTTAAATTTCAAATTATTTCAGATTAAAATAGGAAGAATCATATGTATACCATTCTTGTAGTATTAGTATGGCGGGCTAAGATCGATCCCATTAAAACATCATAGAATACAAATACATAACTAGACTATATTTAGGTACTAATAAGGTAATTCTTTCAACACACAATAACAATAACAACAAACTAAAAAAAATACACAACATCTCAACATATTATAATAAATATAAATAATAAAATAATATTGAATTTTATAATAAAAAAAAATTGTGGATGATGTTGTGATGATGATATTGTTTGTTCACGAGACGTGTACAGTCAGTCACTCCACCGCCGATCGTAGAGTGTATGTAATTGATTCCACAAGTACACTAATCCCAGAGGCAACCGCCTCAAGTCTTTTTTGCAATGACTTCCCTGACTTCAAGCGTTGAAATCAAGGCAAATGGCCCGGATCCGCCCGTTGGTTACAATGACAAAGATACAGGTCGTAAAGGCGGCGCAATAAAGTCTACTGAACTAAGCAAACGGTGGAAAGAAATTAAATGGCCAGACGTATTCGACGGTAAAATTACTTCAAATCGGCTTTTCGTAAGATCAGCTATCATACGTAAAGACTTGCTGCCCCGTTTTGCGTCCAAGCATCAATTACCAAGCAAGTGTGTAGATTCTGTGGAAGACGTCAAAAGCTTTATTGATCAGCTAAACCGCAAAAACTCAGCAACTTTCGAAGAGAATAGTTTTCCAACCGAAAGTGAAGAAACTTCTTGTAAGAACAATGTTGGAGATAGTAGATACTGCGGTTACGTCCTAAAACCGACAGATTCTAGTAATGCTTTTGGTGTAGTATTTTTCGACGACCCTCTCGTTGATGCGAGGGTCCGCGAAAGTCTAGCAACCCACGGAACTATGGTGATGCAACCGTATCCAAAACCGTATTTGTACGGAGATAAATACAAGTTCCACATAAGAACGATGATGCTGCTCGTCGGCGATTTAGATGTGTATGTACATAAAAAACCTCGCGTATTGATAGCAACTAATGATTGGGTTACAAATCATTATAACTGGGTAGATGAATTGACTCACATTACGAACCAAAGTGCAAACAGAAAATCTAAGGAATACGATGAGTCGAAGCAAAACGTCAAGTTTCACGGACCCCAATGTGGCTTTCCCCCAGAATTCCTTGCTGAAAGCTTTTTGCAAATGAAGAACATTGTGAAAGCATTATTCAAGGATATTTTGGATGAAGAGACGGGTGCAAAGAAAAGTGAGTTCTTGCCATTGCGTACGACCTATGAACTGTTTGGTATAGATTTTTTGATAGACAAAAATGGCATTGTATATTTACTAGAAATAAACCCTGAGCCATCCATGAAATTGTTCCACATGGAAAAGCAAGAACAAATGGTAGGAGCAGACCCCTTTGTTCGAGTTCCGTCGACTTTCACTCGTGTTTACTCAAAGCAAATGCTAAACGCGATGAAATTGCTCAAAAAACATAGGGGCTGATCTCGTCAAGCTTAAGTCCAGCCTTAGATAGAGCAGTACCTGGTGGACCTTGTTGCAGTTCGATTGTCAACGGGGAACCAACTAAAGCCCGGTTCAATATTGCCGTATACATGAAATGTATTTTTATCGATTATAGTAACAATAAGGGTATGCTTTGACGTTTTCTAATGAACTCTTCCTGTATTGATAATAATGCGTCGGGTATTTCACCTACCTAAATCCCAGCCTCCGGTTGATAAGGTAAATTCTCCGCATTGTCGCCGGGAAAGAGTTTTTAATCGTGGCATTTTTGTGTGTGTATGTATGTGGTATTTTCTTTCGGTTCATTCGATAGCGTGCATCTGTTCACTTTAGTAAAAAGCTTTAAAATTCTTTTAAATTACAGTTTATTAATTTAAACGAATACTTATATATTAGATATTTTAAGTATGCGTACAACTCAAAAAGTTGTTGCAGTAGGGCATCAATACAAAAAGACAAATGCTCCACTTAGACATGAAAGATAAAATTTCATAATGTTGTGTAAATTGCAAAAAACAACAGCCAAAAATGCAGCGAATCCCGTGCAAACATGAATGTAGTCACGACAATGCTAGTCTTGAACGATTGATGCACTACCGACGTCAATGAAGGATATTGATGAGTTTGAAGAGGAAAGCGAAAAACCGTCATCAAACACCATATTCGAGCAACTGTACTTGCACTCTCCCGAACAAAAATCACCAAGGGTGCTGTCGAAAAATTGTTGATTACAGTTTATACACCTTTTGGGTTTCAACACAAATTTTTTCGTTCGTTTGCTGATAGCATCATCTTCCGATAAAGACTTTTTCAACCTTCGAAGGTGGAGCTCTCGTTGTAGTTGAAGTTTCTCCAAGTCGAAATCATCATTGTTTACAATATATTCTTCGTTTACATTAAATAAGGACGCTCCATCTCCCACAGAGCTTTTTCCTATATCTCCTTGAAGATGGGATGCCTTACTTTTCTTCATCTCATCTTCGATTTCCCCAAAGTCGATTGCCTCGAATCCATTTTGCAACAGCTGTTTGCTCCTGTCATCCTGTACTGTTGCTCCTGAGTCAACATTAGCTTGAAACGAAGTCATGGTTCAACCACTTAGTCAAAGCCGTCGTGGTATCCTAATACGCTGGAGGATTTGGAACTCTATTCCTTTTAAATTGTGAATGACAAAGACCTGTGGTAGCAGAAGAGTAATTCAGGCGACTTTCGCTCTGTGTGCCGTGCGTGTGCTGCCTTGGACAGAAGCCCGGAGGAGTTAGAGTTGAGGAGTAGAGCGTACTTCCTGCTGTAGCCATAATGGTGGTGTGTTCATTGTAGTATACATCCGGTCAACATTTGCTTCCCATCCACCGTATTTGTAATTGATGATGTGCAGTGCTATCTCAATAATCTTTCTTCAACACCAATTTATTACATGTAACAGCAACATAAAACAGAAGAAGAAAAAAAGAAAAAAGCAGAAAAAAAAAACGAATTGAATAACATGAGCACAACATTGAGATTGGATACAGGAAGGCACGCACTCCCTCTTTTTATCGTCCTGACGTCATCCTTCCTCTGACTCGAATTCGGCTGACTAGCTGCAGATTAGTGCTATAAGCCTGCAATTTTGGTTTCAGCGCGACGACTGGGCCTCGTTGATCGATTTGGGGGCCGATCTCTCTTTATCTTCTTTTCTTCTTGTGAAGATCGATGACGTCTACTCGTACTTATTATATACTAAGAATGTAGTCCTATCTGTCGATGCCGTCTCGGATTTAGCTTGCTTGTTAGCATATCTATCTATCTATGATCCTATCAAGAAAGAGCAAGGTCAATCAATGTTGACCCAGCAAGGAAGGGAAAGAAAGGAACGAAGAAGAAAAATTGAATAACGATATTTTAGAAAATTTATTCTTCTCCAGCAGAACGTAAATAGTATAATTTGTACAACTGTATGTCTTAGCAATGGATCGCAAAAACCATCAACAACTACAATGGTCCTTATATCTGCTTCCGTCGATTCGCTCTGTCCTTGCCTCTTTCAGTGATGGGCATCTCATAGGACGTTTCTATGGCTTCGCGTGACGCATTCAGAACCAGTTTTCACATTCAACATTTGGACCACTTTCTTGACGTTTACAAAGCCTCCTGTTATCTTTAGTGGTAAACGCTGTGATGGATTATCATTGGCTTCCATTGCATCGATATCCTCCGCATCGTATACGTACCTATTTAGCAAGGGCAAGTCCATCTGGATGATTCGCCTATCGCGCTCTTCGATTAGATCATTTTCGCCTCCCGAACCAACTAATAAAGGACATCTACTTTTATCATGCCCGAATTTGTAGCAGTGTGTGCACTTCAGTTGCTCCAGCGCATTCTCAAAAGTATCGCCAGCACCAATGTAATTTTGTGGGCATGATATTTTGCCAAATAAAGGCTGGATCGAAACATTATGATCTTTTTGTGCTTCCATCAAGAAGGTATCAATAAGAACATCATCGCCGATCCTCTGTACCGAAAAAAAATCTGTTGGAACAAAGAGTATTTCTTGGGAAAATACTGTTGCGATACTATCAAAAAAATCTTGCCGGTCACGCTCGGAAGTGGTCCTGCAAAAAAGTTTTAAGACTGTCTCTTCTGCTTGGTCCACTTTATTATCATCCAACTGTGCCTGAATGAACGTTTTATACAGATCGCGTATACTTCTCGGTCCCTTGATTGGCATTACATTGTTTGTCCTCGCATAATTTTCATTTGTTTGATTATCGTGTATTAAAGTATCCAATATTTCCAAAGTACATCGTTTATTGCGAGCAACCCGCTTGTAATAGTCCCAAAACGATCTATGATCTAGATATTCCCGGTAAGGATCGTCATTCAAGTCAAGTAAACATGCTTGGACACTATGCTGATCCATGTCGTTGTGCAACATAGCATGGTTCAATTTTGCAAGTCGAAGGGATAACATCCACTGACGATGTTTATACAATTTTCCTCTCTTATTTGGTCGTATCCACCAATTTTTCCTATCTATAATAGCATTTGTCCAGTCTGCGTATTTAGACAATTTCTTTGTCCACTTCAGCTCATACCGGGCAGAGTTCTTAGACATGAGATTGACACAATTTTTAGCGTCGGCGAACCTTCCTTCACGGACATATCTTGTGTACAATTGTTCATAAACTTGATTCCGTACATCATAACCCTGACTAAACATATGCATGAGAACATTTTCCATATCATTGCTGCTAATGCTATGATTGCACCTATACAGGTAATGCATGTAATGATCTAAACGAAGATCTCCTGATATTGATAGTTCGTCCAAAATTTTGTCGTAGGTCCCTGACAACCAGCGTCCATCTTCTTCTGTCATCAAAGTAGGTTTTCTTGATATGTGCTTGAAATACTCCTCTTTACGAAATATTTTTTCTGTATCTTTACTCGTCTCTGAAATTCCTATCGCATTGATTGATTCAACTTTATTTTTCAATGCGCTCAAAGCCGTTGCAGCTTCTTGGTCCTGCTGGATGAATTCAAGCCAGTCGTCAGGCATTCCCTCCGCACAAAAAATAGCTAGCGTTCTACTGTTGGGATCTATCTGGCTTCTATTTGAAGAGGATACTTTCGGTTCCAGACTGACCATAGAACTCAAAGTACGTATTGCTTCCTTGTAGCGTTTATCTATAATGAACTTTTCGAAAAGTATATTCAACTGAGAAATGGTGTGCCATTGCTCGCCGATCTTCCCAATATATTTCTCTAATTCGTACGAATCGAACATTTCTACCCCGTAATCGCATATTAATGAGTCATATAACGTGGGCAAATCCGCTACACAATTGTCCTTCAGCGTCTCCAAAAAAAACATTGCATTTTTCAGATATGTCTTATGCAATTGTGTTTCCTTTGATTCATACACCTTTTGACAATATTGTAGACGCTCCTCCTTGTCTCTTTTAATACATTTGTGCAAATGATTCAAGCGCTCCATTAGTTTGTCTGACCTAAAATGCTCGTTCTTTGAGTATGAGTTTTTATGCCCTGATATATATGTAAGAAATGCATTCCTTACACCTTCATCCTCTATGCCATCTTTACAAAGTGATTGGGCTTTACTATAATTTCCCTCTAAAAGGGCTTGCTTGATAAGTAATTCATGCAAATTTACCAAACCAGAACTTCCCCTCAATACAGCGGTTGACAGATCATTGGTGGTGCATGTTGAGGAAGGTGCTATCGAAACATGAAATGAGTATGATTCTCCATAATGATCGTGCATGCCATTCAAGTCAATTTGTCTTTTTTTCCAATTGTTCAACAATTCCAGCATTTCGTCTAATGATAAACACTGCCTCAATTTCAAATTGTACAACTTGCTATGTGCCACACCGTTCTCCTCCATCTTCTCCAATAGCTCCTCCGCGTAGCTTAAGTCGCCTCGTTTCCAAGCACGGACTAATTCAGTCTCTCTTAGTGCTACCTGCCGATCATTGTCCAAGTTAAGATAATACTGCACCATGTCTGCATTTTTTTCAAAGATTATCCGAAGTGCCTCTGACTCAACAACTTTTTCTACTCCTTCTATGTTCCCTTCAAGCATCAAACTGTATAATAAATCTTCATACAATGTCGAATAGTATTGTGATGTCGTAAAGGCTATACTTTCAATATCCTTGCTCCAAATTTGAAGCAAATATCGATTTTCATAGATTTTTTTATAGAATGCGTCGTCTAAAAGGTCTTTACTGCCCAAAAGTAACGCGAACCTTCTTGCAGCAGCTCTATTTCCGGCCGCTATGGCCTCGTCGAAGTAATCGTGACGGAACTCGTTCAATAAAACATTCCTAAAAGATAGAGTCCCCTCTTCGTTCATAATTATCTTAATTTCCAATGGCAGCTTAGAGGCTATATCCAGTGGTATTTTTTCGTAGACTTGATTTGCATGTTTAAAATCTCCTTCAACAATTAATAATTTCAAGAGAGTAGTGTAAGTATCCTCGTCAGGATCCAAACCATTAATACCGTATTGCAGCATGATATTCCACATTTCGTCACTTGTGAAACAAGTACGTTTCAATACTAAATTGTAAACTTCGGCACTGAGAATTTTACCATCTCCATCGCCACCGTAATGCGTTCGCATTCTTTCTAATAGTGATAACGCATTTGCACTGCTGCTTAAGTTGCATTTGTCTATGATGTACAGGTAATGTCGACTTTCGACTAAATTTTGCTTTTCTAAAATGGACAAATATCTCAAGGATTCATACACATGTTTTGCGTTAACATACTCCTCAAATCTCTTGACAACATCCTGGGTGTAAAGACAATTCTTGGTTTGACTATTTTTGCTAACTTTGAGACTAGAATTCTGGATCGTTTTATCTACAATCGAAGAGTTTGAATAGCTTACAAACTGACGAAACATATTTGGGAACTCCACGGGAGCAATACTCCCGGGCACCCTTAACAGTTGGTTTGCGTACAAAAGTGCTCTTCTACGACCACAAAGTGGCGTTGGTGTGCGACGCTTGGCGACCATGCGAGCTGCATGCCGAGCTCCTTTTCCAACGAATCTGAGCATAGAATGCCCCACTTGCCGTATAGGCTGAACGAAAATCTACAACGTGTTTTACTCAAAATACACGAACCGTAAAATCTCTTTGTGTACGACACTCATTCAAATAAAAACAGAGCACAAATATAGCAACAACAACACCACAAGAAGAAAACACACAGAGACAACATTATTATTATTAATATTAATAAAACAAAAGAAGCAGCAGCATAATCATCGTAGTAATTTTTATTTTAACAAACACAACAAATACGAAATGATGCATAAAAAAAAACCTGTAAAAACTTCGTGAACCAGTAGTTAGTCTAATCAATAATTATATTGGAAACGTCTTCATACTATTTACTATTGTAAGTGGAAAAATAGTGCGATTGGAATACACACAAAGAACAACAACTTCCATTTATTGGTATCATACGACTCGTACAAGTATAAGTTTCTACCCAGTCTGTTGTTAGGGCTATTTATTTATTTTTATTGTTGTTGTTCTTTGTTATAAATAATGTTAATGTGGTGTGTTTTTTTTTCTCTCCTCCTCCTCCTTCTCCCTTCTTATTCTTCTTTTCTTCTTCTTCTTTCTTCACACTCCGTAGCAGAAGTTCTTCAACACGCGCCCTCTCCATCGACGGTCCATGATGCTGGTAAGGGAAAGTACCTACTGCTACAAATTGCGTTTTTGGATGTGAATTCTGTCCTCAATGCGATTGTGCCATGTCAAGCTTGGTCATTGATTTATGCGACTCCGACGAAGATGGCGGAGACCGCAGCTCGCCCGTTTTGCCTACTGTCTATGAACAAAACGAAGTTTTTGAGAAGAAAGTGCTTCACTTTTTTGAAGAGTTCCCCCTGGTCAAAAGGAGTTCAAGTGATGCTGAAATGAATGAGTTGTTGGTAGCGAATTGTAATACACTGACAAACATGAAAAAGAATGTATTTCCAGATATTTTATCTTTCATCGATGCTGCTGGCCTCCGCATTGAAGAAAGTTTAGACGGATTTTTTGCCAAGAGTGGAGCTTGTCAGTTTGCTTCCATCGCTTATCACCTTTATAATAAGAGTTTTGAACATAATTTTAGACCAGATTTACTGTTACGCGAAATGGCCGTCAACGTCATAGCTGCAAATCCACATGAGTACCACCAGTATTTGGAGCCAGCAGTAGTTCACTTACGAACACGGTCAACCAAGAAAGCTGCGGGGCAGTCAATTAACATACAGGAGTACTTGAGAAGTATGAGAAAGCCTGCCGTAGACGGTGACTCTGTTACGCTGCAAGCACTTGCAGATTTTTTTAAGTTTAAGGTTCGCGTGTTGAAATGGAGCAATGGTAGGCCTGTGGTCCTGACAACAGCAAGCTCCCCGGAAAGACTTATCAAAACACCTTTTATTAAGTTTGGATACGACCCAATAGACTCGTCATATAAATGTCCTGAGCGTGTTATTTTTCTGATTTTGAGAAACAATCACTATCAATGCTTAGTGCCTAAACAGCTGACGTCAATAACAGCAGGAAATGAAGGCGTCAATGACTCCACTTCATTATCTCCTGTTGAAAGTGATTGCTGTCCCATTTGCTTGGATGATATACATGAGTGGAATGGTGCTAAACTGGACTGCTGCAAGCACACGTACCATACATTTTGTATCATTGAGGAAAGCAAACGCTCTACAAAATGTCCTCAGTGCCGAAGAGCGTTCAAAACAATTACGCGCCTCGCAAAAGACAGCAGCAATCGTACCTGGCACATGCAATGTAAAAAAGCTTCCCGTGAAGATGAAGGAAATATAGATAATATCAATGATTTCGTAAATGGGGTTTCATCATACGGCGACGATAGTGCTGAGATTGATTTTGATCAAATAAAATGTAAGGTTTGTAGCAGAGGGGATAGAGAGGATGTGTTGATCGAGTGCGACAGTCACACATGCAGCAATTGGGCCCATATAGATTGTGTTGGCCTAGAATCTGTACCAGATGCAACTATGAATGAATTCTGGTACTGTGGAGAATGCGGTTTGATATCCAATTTGTCCAATACTATTGAAAGTGCTTTGCGACGCCGGGCAGAAGAGGAAGAACACAACACATACATATCGCTGCTCGAGGATATGCAAAGTGGCAGTACTGGTGGGTCCAATGCAAGCAGTATTGGAACTGCACGAAGGGCAGATAGCAGTTCAAGCACAAGGCGCCGGCCTCGTCGCAGATATGAAGCCGACGAGATTTCTGATCTTAGGAGAAATATGGTAAATGAAAATAATGATGAAAAAGCGATTGACTGCATCAAAACTAATTTCATAAAAGCAGCGACTCGGCTTAGCACCGTTGAAGCTGAGCAGGATTTCGCGAAACAAAGAGAAAGCTCCCAAACATCCTGCGCAACTAATACAACAGGCATGAATAATTCAGAAGCATTTTTGTGGCAACAAATGAAATTAGCCGAAGAGGCTGCAGCATGCAGTGGTGATGGCAGTAAAAAATCTGGAAAGCGAGGCTCTAAAAAGGCCGGTAGTAAAAAAAGCAGAAAGACTCATTTTGGATCTAGGAACGCTCGCCCCCGACCTGGAAGGGACGAATATGACCGTTTTAGGTCATCTTCTGTGGGTAAATCGCTTTCATCGTCAACAACAGCCAAATTATCGACGGGATCGTCATCAACAACTGCGTCGTCATCGTCTTGTCCAGTTAACAATAGAGTTGTGTCTTCCCAGATTGTAAGGAAACGTAAGCGACCTAGACTTCGCAACCGATTTCAACATAATAAGCAACAGCAGAAAGCGCGTGATGAATGTAAGGCCTTAGTCGATGAAGTATTTCGAATTAGTAGAATTTCAGTTGATGGATTATCACGAGCTGAGAGCTCTCTCCGCCGCCAATACGATGTCGACTTAGGAAGAGTCACATTCAAACTTATGCAAAGTCTGCAAAACAAATCTTCTGTTCAAACTTTGTTAAACAATAATATTATGCTAGCACTCGGCAAAATACTGGCGCCTAAAATAGATGCAAATGGAAATACTATTATTCCACACTTTCACTTTCGTCGACGAATTTTTCAATTTTTGTCTGCAATCGAAATCAGACGGAAAGATCTGAAGAGCATTGGTCATTTGGTTCGAGCTTTAGTATTTTACAGCACTTACGGAAACGCGAGAAACGGACAAACGCGACAGCTGAATCAGCATGCGAAAGACATTGTCGAGAAGTGGAGAAGGATTGCTCGGGCTGGATAGAAGGTATTCGAATATCTATACATATTTCGTATTAAATATTTTTATAATTGGTATTAAGATAATCTGTCGAATGAGAACGACGGCTTAAACTCAAATTTTCCTGATCCACTAGCCATGTAATACTTATTCTTCAATAACTCCACTTGAGGGTGACTGAGCTTGACTCGTTTGCAGGGCAGCCTTCAATGGGGTAGTGCCTTTTTCATCGTTTATGCTGAAATTATCCTGCTTATCATTGAAAGTTACATTTCTTATATTAGCGATTTTTTGATATTCTCGTTTAATAGCGCTAGCCATCTCTGCTGGAGTTCGAAAACGGCTGTAATCTACCTTGATGACTGGGATTATCCTAGCAATCTCGTTTATGAACTCTTCGTAAGCTTTGTGAAGACCTCTCAAATATTCCACAGAAATGCCACTCTCGCAATCGCGATTTCGCATTTGAATACGGCGATAGGACTCTTCAGGGCTCAAATCAAGATGTACAATAATATTTGGTTTTTTCATGAAGTTGCTTAAATTCTGGAACAGCTCGCAGTACGTGTTGTAATCCCTTTCCTCCATAAGGCCAGCATCATAGAGCATTTTGGCAAAGACTGAGTCCTCATAAATCGTTCGGTCTTGAACACCACCACTACCGGACCAGACGATTTGTTGCTGTTGCTTGAAGCGCTTATTCAGCAAAAATATCTGCATTGGGAAGGAATACTTTTTCATATCGCCATAGAAATCTTGCAAATATGAATTGCTGGTCACAGGCTCGTAAAACACTGGAAGGTCAAGCTCCTTGGCAAGTGCTTCTGCCAAGGTGGTTTTACCAGCACCAATCAAGCCACTGATGCCGATGAAGACGCCACTCATTTTCATCGAGTTAAAATCGTGGAGCACATTCATGATGTCGTTTGTTTGTTTGTTTTTCTGCTTGCGTGAAAACCACTGCGAAGTATTTGCTAGATAGTATGTGTGTGTGTGTGTGTATTTTCAGCGTCAAGGCTTTCACCAGGCAAAGGCTCTGATACCGGTGCGTATCCATGAGCAAGAAATCAAAAGGCCAACAACAACACACCTAATAATAGGAAATAAGAAGAAGAATAATTTTGTATTAAAAAATTGGTTTGGCGCATTTTTTTTATTTTTCCCAGCGAGGAGAGGGGAGGGCCTCCTACCAATACGACGATACGCAAGTATGGTATGCCCTAGTGTATAGTTTTCATTGATTTCTCTACAGTTTTCCGTAGTTCTACACCACCACCGCCTATCTCTATTGAATCTATCAACGATATTCAATTTCTGCTGCGAACTGGAGGGAAAGCTTTGCACGAAAATCAACCTCCTTTGCAACTGGAAATAACACTGTATAGCCTTGTATACAGGACACACTCCCCAGCCATCGCAGTGTTATCGTGCTGATAAAAACTCTGGGAATAGTTCATTTTTTTCCATCGAGATCGAGTTGGTTGCTTTGTCCAGGTCCACCTACCTACCATTCATTTTCTTACTTAGGGATATCACGCCTAGTCTTAAAGTAGATACTTATCCCCAAAGAACCTCGCAGAACTCTCCCCTCCCGCGCTAGCATGGACACAGCATCCAAGGATAATATCATCATATGCTCGACAAACTTCTACTTCATTTGCCTGTGTTCCTTCATGACGCATTATGCAAACGCATACGGTACAACAACAACATCGAGTTGCGTCATATGTCCTGTCTCCTCCCCGTACTCGTTGGGGTCTTTTGGTAGGAATATACTCTTCCAGACACTACCAACTCCATGGCCCTTTGCTTCCTGCATTATTTGAGTTGTCAGATGCGGCAGCCTCATTGTAATCTCATGGTAGCTAGCGTAGATGCTTGCAGTAAATTATCAATAATCAATCGTTGTTAATTATGATATGAGTTCTTCTTGTAGTAGCAACAGGAGTATTGAGTTTGTAAAAGAATTGATTCTTCTTATCATAAAGAAGATGCTACAACAACAATAAAGAAAATTAATAATAATGCATGTAGTAGTATAAACAAAATTATTTTATAATAACA
>MDSZ01008362.1_pt1 | contig 12912 bp, 8 predicted proteins | sample 811201 | NCBI WGS metagenome assembly MDSZ01 (sample SAMN05326647, study PRJNA326480) | marine metagenome | isolation source: seawater | place: Indian Ocean: North | collected 2010
AACTATTTGCTGTAAATATTGTAGTAGCACCTGTTCCTACTGCATTACTTGTATATCTTCTAAAATCTTGTGCCATAATATATCCTTTCTTTTATATCATAAGGCAATGGACATAGCAATACTAAACCCATTTGTTGCAAATGATGAAGTATCTACTAATGTAATTTCTACAAACGAACTACCATTATAAACTCTTAACCTATTTGTACTTGTATTAAAATATAAATCACCTGTTGTTAAAGCATCTCCATCATTGTCTACTGTAGGATCACTTGCTTTAGCTCCTAAATATGTATCATCAAAATTATCAGCACTTGCTGCTGCTGCTGCTGCTGAAGCTGCTGCTGCTGTAGCAGAATTAGATGCATTTGTTGCAGATGTAGATGCATTACTTGCTTGTGTACTTGCTGTACTTGCATGACCACTAGCTGTACTTGCACTACTAGCTGCTGCTGATGCACTTGTAGATGCTTCACTTGCTTTTGTAGTTGCTGTACTTGCTGCTGTAGTAGCACTAGCTGCATCTACTAATAAATCCCATTTTGCACTATCTGCATTACTTGTCAATGGTTGTGAGCCACTAGATGTATGTGCAGTATTTGCCATAAATATATTATTGGTAGATGTATCTTTTACAATATCCCTAACACCATATGCTCTACTAGCTGCCCAATCACCTTTATTAGAACCAATTTCATTTGTTACTGCTAGTTCTCCGGCACTATCAAACCCTAATACCTTACCACTTCTATCCGTTACACTCTCTGTAAAATCTGTAGAAGTAAAAGTATTTGTTGGAGAATATTTTATACATCTATTTATTTGTTCTTGTAATTCTTGTGCTATAGATAAATTTTTATCAAATGCTCCTTCAACACTATCTGCTGTAAATGGATCATTTTCAACTAAGTCTAATGTTTGTGTTTGTGTAGTATCTCTTCTAAGAACAACTGTTTCTGTAGCTGTAGGTATATTACCGGATGTAAAAACTACATTACCTCCACTAGCAGTACCTGCACCTGTTACAGTATAATGTGTAGTCAATGATTTTTCAGTTTCCAAACCTGTTGATGATCTAATAATTACCTGTATGTCTGCATCTGCTGCTATCTTAAATGTATAAGCAAATGTATCTTGTGAACCATCACCAGAATAACTGTTTTTTATTGTTGTAGTTGTTATAGTCATTTCAAATATCCTAACATAATTTTATTATTTTTTTAACTCTTTTTCTACTTCATTAATTAATTTATTTGCTGCCTTGCCTTGCAATATCATTGCTTCATATAATCTATCTATATAATCTCTTATTTCATTTTGTGTAATATCTTTATTGTCTTTTGGTATTAAATATAAACCTCTAATTAATTTATTGTATGCACCAATAGCTTCTGCAAATGCATCTAATCCACCCAAAGCTCTAGCTTCATCTGTAAGTATATCTTGAGATTCCTGTATTTTACCTTGCCTTCTTAACTCATCTGATGAATCTCTAATTTTTTTAATTTCTTTATATTTATCCCAAAATTTTGCTAATGGCTCTGCACCTGCTGTTGGATTTCTAACCACAAATGATCTAACAAAAGGTATGTTTTGTAAATTTTTAACAAAATCATCACTAAGTGGCTTTTTATATTCTTCTGTAACATTTGCTTTTTTTAAAATATAATCTATACCTTCTAAAGCATATGCACCTAAACCACCTGTCCATGCTTTAATTGCATAATCAATTTGCAAAGGACTACTTACTTGATCTAATATAGGTATTTTTCTAAATACATCCCCTAACAATTTAGATACTTCTGATGTATAGGGTGTTTGTTGTAATTCTGGTAATAAATCTTCTAATCTTCTAGGTATAATAGGTCTATCTTGAAAAAAACTTTTATTTGCAGTTAATTCTATAGGCACTCTAATTGCTTCTGGTATAGGAATTAAACCTCTGCCAAATTTTCCTAGACTTGACATAGAATCTTTAACAATTTCATCAACTGCTTTTTTATCCTTACTATCCATCCAAGTTAATGCTCTTTCTGGTAATGTACCAAATACATATCCTAATTCCCATAGTTTTGGTATTCTAAATACAATTTCATTGTCTTGACCTTCATTTACAATTATTATATGAAAATTATCTTTTTGATATTGTGGTAAATTTTTATAAGTTTCACTATCTCTGTTTGCCATCCATAATAAAACACTTGGTAATGTTTGTGTTGCTAATAAAATACCTATAACTCTTCTAGGATTTTGCACAACTCCTCTAATTAATTGTTCATAACCTCTTAATCGTGCATTATAAAATGCTGTTATTGCATTTACACTTTGCATCTTTAACCCTATTTTTTGAAAATCTAAAGTAACTTCTCTAGCCGAAAAACCAGATTGTTCTAAAATTTGTCGTTCAGTTAGTTCTGGTCTAGTCTTTCTTAACCTTTTTTGTGTCATTTTAAATTCACTTATTCTTGCTGCACTTTCTGCTAGTTCACTAAGAACTCTTAAATGTTCTAAATAATTTTTTGGATTTATTTGATTTATAACTTTTCTTGAAGTAAGTTCTTCTTTCATAAATCCTTCTCTAATATATTGTCTATCAAAACTTACCAAAGATGATTGCAAAGCACCGGATTTAACAAAATCTTTATATAATTCAGTTTGTTTTCTTTTACCTCTTAATAATCTAAATACTCCTAATGATCCATGTACTAAGGGAAAATATCTGTTTTTACTAAATATTGTTGCTGCTAACTCACCTCTAAAAAAGTTTTTGGCTGTAAATGCAGGGTCCAATGTTGCACCTGCTCTTAATGTTCTTGTCGGAATATTTGCTATTTTTTTTAACATACCCCAACTTTCTATATTTACATCTCTTACAGCTTTAGCTAATGATGGACCAACTTCATATACTTCTAATTTACCATCTCTATATACAGGCATTTCTGTATCTTTTAATTCTGCTCTTTGTTTTCTAAATATACTTGCACCTTTTTCTAGTGCTGCATCTATATCTTTTACATCTAATTTTTGTAATTCTTTTTTACTTAACTGTACTTTTGTAGTTCGTGTTTCTGCTAATTTTATATTTTCAATTTTGTCATACTCAAATGCTGTATTTAATTCATTCTTTCTAGCTATAGCAACATCTATTGCTTGATTTATCCTTTCAATACGAGCAGAATCTCTTTCTGTTTCTTTTGCTTTTTCAAACCTTGCTATATCATCATCTAATTTTTTTAATTTAGTTCCATGTTTTTTTTGTGCATCTAATACAACATCAATTAAATCTCTTCTTACATAATTTTTTTCAGCTAATTGTACAAAATAATATGTATTTAAATATGTTGACTCTACAGGATCAAGAACTCTTTTTTCACTACCTTTGAACTCTTTCATTAAATTTTTTACACCACTTACACCTGTACCACCTGTTTTAGTGGTTGTTGCAGGGTCTAACTCTCTGTAAAATGGTACATAATCTTTGTTAAGTTCTAATGCTTTTTGATAAAAATCTTTGCTTATATATCCACTTTCTTTCATATACTCAAATAATCTTTGGTTATATTGAGAATATTCTTCAAACACTTTTTTATATTTACCATCAAATTCTTTAACTATTGTTTTTGCTGCATCTAAATCAAATCCTGTTTTTTTATCTTGACCTTCTTTTTCTATAACTCTTCTTGATATTGCATAATCTTTAAACTCTAAATAATTTTTTTCATTTTTAATTACAGGTTCAAGTATTTGCATAAGACCTTTACCATTACCTTTTAAAGAATTAAAATCTAAAGTTTCATATCTTATCATATGTTCAGCTCTACCCACCATTCCGGGTTGTATTCTAAATCTTTCGTATATATTTTCTGCTTCTTTAATACCTATTTTTTTACCTGTATTAGCAACTGTAAGTATAGGATGTAGTTTATCTGACCAATCTTGTAGTCTACTTCTTAATGGGTCTCCATCAACTTCTTGTCTTTTTATTTTATCTGCACTCATTTGCGACCTTAATTTTTTTTGGGCAGCACTTAAATCTTTAACAACTTCTGTTGTTCTTTCTATTAATGCCGGTTCAAATGGTTCGGCTAAATCGTTTAGTTGTTTTTTAATATCTTGATATTCTTTTAATCTTTCTTTGTTACCTTGTGGGTTTTTTAAAAACTCTTTATCTTTTTTTATTTCTGTTAATTTAGATTTTAAATCTGTTATCTGTGTTTGGTCTATTTGCTTTTCTCTTGTAAATGTTTTATGACTTAAACTAATAGCTTCTGCTCTCATAATATCGTCATCTAATATTTCTTTTGTTACTTCATTTGGATTCTTTAATGTTTTCTTAGTTCTATTTTTCATCATAGTTACAGCACTTTCACCCATACCAAGTGTTTTAAATATTACTGCATTTGATAAATAATCATCTAAAGTTGGCATATGTTGTTCTAATGCTGCTCCTAGACCTGTAAATACATTCAATCTGGCTGCAAACTTTGTCCAATAGTTTTTAGGTATATTCATTACATCTAATATTTTAGTTGCTTTTTCTGTACCTTTTAATAATGCTGCTTCTTTTAATCCCTTGCCTATAGCTTTACTTCCAGATAACAAACCTAAAACATTTGGATTATCTTTAAGTTGTTCTGGTAATGCTTCTTGTATCCACCCATTCCAAAACTGTGAAAAATTTTGCACTCTTCCTTCTGCTAATTGATCCATAAATATACTTCTAATAGTAGGTGGTAAAGCTAAACCTGCTACTCCCCCTACAGGTCCTGCTGTTACTAAACCAGCTTTAACTGATGCAGCATAAAAAGGTAAATCAGCACCTATTGTAATTAATGATTCTATACCTTGTTCTAAAAATCCTCTATCTTCATCTACTTCTAATGCTTCTTCTATAGGAATACCTTTATCTGCCTGTTGTAATCCTAAATTATATATAGAAAGTCCTAATGCACTTTTTAAGTTAATATCAAATTCTTCTCCAACAGCAGCTTCTTTTATTGCACCTGCTTTTTCTTTAATATTTTGCCAAAATGATTTGTTTTGTTCTTTTACAACTGTATCGTTATTATAAGTATTTGGATGTACTGCATTTAATTCTTTATATATATCTTCATCTGAATACCCAAATGATTTATATTCTTCAATTTTATTATTTTTATATTCTTCTACCTCTAATGGACTATATCCAAAAGATTTCATTTCATTCATTTTTTCAAGTAAAGAAGTCATTGTCTTGCTTTTAATCTTTGAAGTTTTAGATACTCATTTGTATTTTCTAACTCTTGAATAGTTAAACCTTCTTTTTGAAATTTTTCTAAAGTTTCTTGCAATTCTATAATTTGTTGTGGAACTGTTGGTAAAGGTTTTCCTGTACCGGTGCTTATTGCTTCTTCAAGAATAGTTTTTTGTGATGGTACATAACCACCTTGGTCTGTTGTTAAATTTCTATCATTCCATATAAAATTTTTATTTCTTGAATCTAACAACTCTTTCATAGGTATACCTGAATTATATGCTGATATTGCTCTTTCTCGCATATCTATTCCAAAATCACTAAATCTTAAATTAGCATTTATATTTCCTGCAGGGTTTTGTGATTTACCTGTTACAAGATTTTCTTGAGATGATATCCATTTTTCTAATAATGCAAAATCTGCTTTTTTTTGTGGGTCAGCAAAATTTGTTATCATTTTATATAACACACCTTTATTATCTAATACATCTTCTTTTTTTATTATATTTACTTGTGATAATTCAATTAATGATAATGACTTTTCATTTTTACCTGTTATTTCATTATATCTTTTTACTAAAGTTGGTTCTGTTATTTGATCTTCTGTTATACTCGTAACATTCCCTGTTGCTATCTCATTTTGAATATATCTTGAATTTATCAAATTTTCTGCTGTATTAGTTCCTGCAACATTTAAATTAACAAAAGCATCAGTATATGCATCTTGCAATTTTTTTCCGTTTGCACCTATAAAATTTATTTTTTCAAATTCTTGAAATCCTTGTGGTATTGATATTTCTCCATTTTTTATAGAGTTAATTATATCAAAAGTTTTCATTCCAGAAGCATTGTTTATTTTACTCTCATAATACACCCTATCTTGTTCTTGATCTTTTCTACCTTTTTTTGCCCATTCTTTTAAATGTTTTCTTATATCTGATGGTAATTCTTCTCCAAAATATTGTGTTTTTGTTGGGTTGTTTAATCCTTTTAATATTTCATCATAATTAATTATTGTTTCATTTGGTCTATAACTAGGTACTAAATTACCTTCAATAACAACTCTTTCCCATATTCTTTTATTTAATGCATCTTCTTCTGCTGCTGAATCTATAGCTACTCCACTAGGACTTGCTTGGTTTGCTGATTGTGCTGTTGTTCTTAACTCTCTAAATGCCTCTGTCCTTTTATTCCATACATTACTATTTATAGGCATGGTATCAATTTGTGTTTTTAGTTTTTGTTTGTTTACTGAGTGAGAATAAACAGCATCATCTAATATTCGTTTATTTTTTAATGTATATAAATTAGAAGAAAAATTAGATAAATAATTAAATTTAAGTGGTTCAAATTGTTTAGCTGCTTTTTCATCATTTTTAAATGTGCTTTTAACAAAATTGTCTATATATTGTTCTTCTTGTATTTTTAATTTATTTATTTCAAATGGATTAGATATATCAATATCTGTTTCTTTTAGTTCTTGTGTTCTATCTATTAGTCTTTGACTTAGCTTTGCTTCATTTAATGCTAATTTATTTTTTATTCTTTGAGCATCCATTTTAGCTTCATGATTAGCTACAACTCCTGCTACATCTGTTAATGTTTTAGCTATACCTGTTCCATCTGCTCTAGCAAATTGTGCAAACCTTAACATACTTCTGTCTTGAGTAAATCTAGGTGATGGTATACTCCCTCTTGCAGGTCTAATTCTTATTGCCATTATACTGTCCTTGTTGCCATATAAGTTTGCAATCCTAAATTAGCTACACCCCCTATAACACTAGATGTTTGTGCATAACTTTCTTTATGTAATGATGCTGCTAATTCTGCATCTGTTGCCATTAAACTTGATGTATAATTTTTTTCTATCCAATATTGTGCATCTGCTAATTCATCTAACACATTTTGTGTATCTAATAATGTACTACCTGTAGCTAATTTTGCTCCTCTTGCACCTACAGAAGCTCTTTTTTCTGACATTAATTTTCTAGCTGCATTATTTGCTCTAATAATTTCTTGTTTTTTTTGCATATCTTTTCTTTGTTTATCCCATAATGATGCAGTTTTTAAATTTTGTGCATTTCTCCTTGATTGTTGAACTTGAGCTACAGTTCCTAATATTGTAGAACCAAGAGTAAAAGCTGTTGCTATATTTGTAAATGTAAAAATACTTGCAGAAGCTGTTAATGGTGTTGCTGCAAATGGTACAAAAGCTAATCCTATCATAATTTAATCCACAGTTAAAAGTGTTCCTGTTATTCCTAATATTGTCATAGGAAGGGGTTGAGTTTGTTTGACAGTAATCTGCCCATCTCTATCCCATCCTAAATTTGTTACTCGTTTATCTCCTGTAAACTCTGGTATATTCTGACCCATAGGTGTTGCAGATGATCTAAATGGTAATTGATCATCATTTATTGTTGCACCTACTGTATTTAAAAATCTTACCATAACTTCATTATATCTTTTTTTCCTACCTTGTGAAGTACCTGCTTGACCTCCAAACTCCGGTTTTAATGTTTTTAATGTACTTGTAAATCCTAGTCCTACATCTATTGTTTTAGTAGATAATTCTGTTGGTATATCTACAGTTATTGCACCATTTGTTACTGTTTGTGGTGGATATACTGCATCTCCTATAACTATTTGTACCTTTTCTCCTTCAAGATGATCTAGCGATGTTACATTTGTAGAAGATGAATTTACTGTTCCTGTTAGATAACTATCCATATTTGCAGTAGAACTTAAATATTCTACATATTGTACTGTCGAACCATTTATTACTCGTTCAATAATTACCCATACTTGATCTTCACCACCTTCTGGAATACTTGCTACACTTTTTGCTTTTGAATGAGTTTCACTTGTAACTGCTAGTCTTGTAGAATCTGTTGTTTCAACTGTTAAAAGACCTGTAGCTTGTGGACTTGTTTCTGTAATTGTTACAATATTTGCAGCAGGGTTTGCTACTGTAAAATCTGCATGAGCATTTATTGCTGTAAATATATTATCTGCTGTTGTATTATTATTTGTGTTTGGTCTAAATCCTAAAGAACTAGAAGGACTACTACTCCCTGCTGTTTCTGATGTAAATGTTACTTTTGATCCATCTGATTTTGTTAACACAATACGACTACCTACAGGTATATTTGCATAGTCTGTAACTGTAACTGTTGCTGATCCTGTTTTACCACCAAATATATGTCTATGCCATGCTACTACATTTTCTTCTCTTTGATATGTCATGCCTAAAAACACACCATCTTCTCGTATTGCCCAATAAACAGAATCTGGTTCTTGTGCAAAATCTACTTCTGTAATACCATTGCCTGTAATATGTTCTGATAATATAGTCATATCTGGTGCAGAATATGCATCATCTTCAAACTTATAATAAAATTCTCTAATTTTTTTTTGCTGTCTTTGAATAAATAAAATAACATTACCAATCTGTATTGGTCTTGCTGGATATACACCATAGGTTGTTTGTTGTGCAATATTTACATTATCTGGTTTTAGTGGTTCTCCTGTTGGTCTACCTACTTTATATTCTGACCCTGCTGTACCAACAATCAAATCTTTAGATGGTGCTAACCATCTGATTGTATTTACCTTATTTGCTGCAATAGTATATATAAATGCATCTGCTGCATCTGCTTCACCTTCATCAAAATTATCATATAATCCAGATTGTGATGCCCATATTGTTTGTGGATAACTTGTACTTCCACCATATAAAAGTCTTTGCTCAAAAAAACTAACAGCTCTAGGAAATCCTGTTGTATTTGAATATGCACCTAGTTGCCATTCTGTTGTTGCACTACTTGTTCCTACTGCTGTAAATATTTCATAAGTTACAACTGTTGCACTTGTAAATCCTGTTATTTTTCCATGACCACCTTTTACTTTTACCAATCTACCAACATCTGTACTTGCAAATAAATCTGCACTAGCTGTTAATGTCCTGCCTGTACCTACTGTTGTTGCACTCGTTGTTAAAGTAGTAGAACTTGTATTTTCATCTAAATATGGACCTTTTTCAAAATCAACATCTGAAATGCTCCAATTAGTATGACCTGTTCTAGTCAATTTTGTTGGTTCATGTGATGGATGCACTAAATACATAACATCTGCTGATTGAGCAAATTGTATTTCTGATAACTGAGATGATGTGTATTCTGTTGTTATTTCATATACTTTGGCTGCTGTACCACCAGAAGTATAAGTTGTATAATTAGTTGAATTTACTCCAGATAACTCAAATGTGTTGGTTGTTACATTTGCTATTGTATATCTTCTTGCATTGACTTCTGTCATACCACCCACATCATTTAACCATATATGATCTCCATTAGAATATCCATGTGATGATACTGTAACAACAGCCGGATTTGCTTTTGTTATTGCTGTTACTGTTTTTGTTGCTTCTGTTATTTGCCCATTATCTTTATAAAATCTTATATATAAATTACCAAACTCTAATATATACGATTGTTCTATATTAAACTCAAAAGGTATCAATCTCGTTGCATTAGCTGAATTTTTTACCTCACACACAAACCTAGAACCATATCTTCTTGTTGTACCACCCTGTGGAAATACTATCATATTCTCCATAGTTTCAACTGCATTGTTGTATTTTTTAAAATCTACTTGACCAAATAGTTTAGGTGAAATTTCACCAGATGTAAAATTTGTTTGAAATGGATGAACTCTTGCCATTAAGGTGCTCTAAAATCAGTAAACACAGTTGATATAATACTATCAGTTGTTCCCTCTGTGCTATCAAGACTTCTTGCTTCTGATAATTTTCTTTCAAATAACCTTTGCATTTGTGCTTGTAATGTTGTGCTATTTGTTACAGGATATGCTAAATCTACTGCAAGTTTTGCAGTAAGTGTATCAACAAACATAGAATCAAATAAACTTGGATCAGTAACTCGTGCAATATAAGTTATTTTTGCTTCTCCTTCATCTGTAAGTAATACCCTGCCTTGACCTGCTAAATTTTCTATTTTAAATTCAAAATCTTCAAACTCCATTTTTAATACTCGTAAACAAAATGGATCAGTTGGCAATGCAAATTGATTAGCATATTCAAATGCAGGTGCTGTTGATAACTTTGCTAAATTTGCCCTGTTAATAGCAAAATTCCAAGTATGTGATCTTAATACTGCATCTCTTGATGGTGCATAAAATGCATTACATAATCTTGCTCTTTCACTATCTTCTGTTAATGATGCGATAGGACTATCGCCCAACCTTCGTAGAGCATTTGAACATATTGATACTTCTGTTGCCATAATACTCCTAATGTAACAAAAAGGGGGTCTTTTGCAACCCCCAAATTGTAGTCTATTGTTCTAATCAGTTATATAAGTAACTACCATAGTAATATCACCTGCTGCTGCTGTTGCTGCTGCATTGGACATTGTTAGGGCAATTCTTAATGGAACTCCGGGGTCTTCTGACAGACCACCATCTTCCCATGCATGATTAGCTATTGCATTGACATTCTTTGCTTCAAATGCAACTTCAACACCTGCTGTGTTTGCTGCTTGTAAAGTTGTTATAGCTGTTGCATAACAATCTTCATCAATAACTGCATCTGCTGCTGTTTCAGTACCACCAATAGTAAACTTACTAGCTCCATTATATAGACCTACATTAGCTGCTAATGATGGTGAACCATTTGAATCAAGATCATCATTGTAAAGTTTTATTGACATGACTTTTGCATTTGATGGAATTTGTGCCATCATGATTACATCATCATTATCAATATCGCCTGTACCTGCTGCAATAGTATCAGCAAATACTCTCATCTTGCCATGAACACTTCCGACTTCGGAAATGACTCTGGGAGATGCATCTAAGTTTGTAATTTCTACAGATTTAGCTGTTGCCATGATTTACCTCCCTATGACTCTGTACAAGCAATTTCTACAACTTTTTCGTCTTCTACTCTCGTAGCTCCGATTGTCATTGATAAAAATACTTGTGTTGCATAGTTCTTGTCAGCTCTTTCAGAGATTCTTGTTTCAATATCTCTGCCAAGTGCAAGACCTATTGCAGATTGACAAAAACCAAGTACAGATCGATTACCATCACTATCTGTGCTTAGTCGTTCACTTCTAATAAAGTTAAATCCTAAGAAAGTATCTAACTCACCTTGTACAAGTGCTTTAACAGAATTAAAATCTGCTGAAGTAATAGTTGTGCTACCTAAAAGGTCGCTTAACTGTTTTGCAGACACAACCATATATCTTGGCTCGTCTGGGTCAGTATCAGCAGCATCTAATACTTCTTTTGCACTAATTAATTTTGCTAGAGTTAATCCAGCAGAAGCATGAACAATTTTCTGTCCAGAAGGTAATGCCACAGTTGTACCGCCAGATACACCACCGAAAGCATTTCCACTAGCAGCAGCAATAATTGCATCATCCATTGCTCTACCCATTGCCCAAGCACCACTCATTGCATACTCAGATTGTGGGGAGATTAACATTCTAACTTTGTCCTCTTGGTCAATCAGATCAGCCCAATCATAATCATCCATAGTAACTTTCCTTCTTGAGTGAGGGGTATCAACTCTAGGTGTATCACTATGTCTTGATGTTCTTTTAAGAGCAGCAGTATCACCAATTCTTTCAAAAAAGTGCGATTTACCTGTTACAGTTTCTGTTCTTACTGCATCTCTTAATCTTGAACCTTTCTGTTGTGCCAAATGGAACACATTGCTTTTATATTGTTCTACAAAAGCTGTAGTAATTTGAACACTCATTACAGTTCTCCTTAATAAAATTAATATAATAATTTATGCAGTTTTTGTCCTAAAAAAGGGAAACCTCGTTTATAGTCGTTAGACTTTATATACTGTTATCCGTAAGGGCAGTACACACAAAAATATTATATCATACTTTTTTAAGAATTACCATATACTTTTTCATGTAGTTGTCGCATTTTTTCTACAGCCGGTTGATGATCCTTATGTCTAGGATTATGATAAGGATGATCTGGATTATTAAAAGTATCTTGTATCTCTTGTTTTGCATCTAATGGTGATGTTGCTAAAGTGTTATTTTGTGTATTTTGTGCCATATCTTCAGTAATATCTTTACCTAATCTAGCAAACAAACGAACAACAGCAGGATGATTTCCTGCTTCTGTTGTTGCTAAAATTTGTTTTATTTCGTTATCTCCATACACATCAACAGCTCTTTTTGCAATACGAACTTGGTTATCATAGTCATAACCCCATTCTTTTTTTAAAATATTTTCATTTTCTTGTTTTTGTACATCCATTTGAGATGCAAATAATTCACCTTGATTTTTAATAGTATCCATTTGATAATTTACCAATGCTTCAACTTGTTGTTGGTTTAATCCAACTTGATGAGCTACATTTTTAAATTGACTTATCTGATCTTGGGTAAAATATGCAGAATAATCTTCTGGTACATTTACTTCATATTTATCAGCAGCTTCTGGTCTGCCTAGTTTATTGTAGACTTCCATTCTTTCTTCATCAGTTTTAGGTATAGGAATACGATTACCTAATACTTTTTGCTGATGTACTACTGTTTTAGCTAATGACTCTACATCTTTAAAATTAGATAATGTAGGATCGTTTTTTAAGTCTTCTGGTAAGTTTGATCTCCAATCTTGATTATCACTTA
>MDSZ01034660.1_pt1 | contig 12912 bp, 11 predicted proteins | sample 811201 | NCBI WGS metagenome assembly MDSZ01 (sample SAMN05326647, study PRJNA326480) | marine metagenome | isolation source: seawater | place: Indian Ocean: North | collected 2010
CTGGTAGCTCAGCTGGATAGAGCGTCTGGCTACGAACCAGAAGGTCGGGGGTTCGACTCCCTCCCAGCGCGCCATTTTTGCTGATCTCAGTTAAATCAGCAGCATCTCCGGAGAGGTGGCCGAGCGGTCGAAGGCGCTCCCCTGCTAAGGGAGTATGGGTTAAAAGCTCATCGAGGGTTCGAATCCCTCCCTCTCCGCCAATTCTGAGGTTAATAGAAGTCTCGTTGTAGATCCTGAGCGGCGGTCTGCTTAATCCAGTCCCAAGAGTTTCGCGCCCTCGTTTATGTGCTCCAAAAATGGATCATCATCTGCTCTCCGATGCCATATATATTCAGCAGCATTTGCAGCTGCTATAGCCGCATCTTCTCCATATAGTAGGCAAATTATCGCTAAACTCATATCCATACCTGAAGAGACACCCGAAGAAGTAAAGATCGAATCATCCTCAACCCAGCGAGCTTGTTCGATCCAAGTAACCCCGGCTGACTCGGCGACCGTCAATCCAAAAAGTTGTTTGTTCGTGGTCGCTCGTCTCCCTTCTAGCAATCCAGCTCTGGCGAGCAAGAGCGATCCCGTACAAACCGAGCAAACATATTGGGCACCAGACGCCTGTTGTTTCAAAAAAGTCAACAAAGCTTCGTTTTCAAGCTGAGGCAAAGTGCCGAATCCACCCGGGACAAGGAGTACATCGAACTGATCAGCAGAATCAAAGGTGCGGTCTACAAAGACCCTAGGACCCCCGGTAAGATTCTGGGCTATTGCAGAGGGCACTGGTTCTTTTGTCTCTGCCACCATCACAATCTGCACCAGGTCTGACCCTAACATCGAGAACATCTCGAGCGGGCCGAACATATCCAGCATTTCGAACCCAGGATAAATCAACGCTCCAACCTTCAACTTGTCAGTGCTCATTTCCCACCCCTCTTTAGTCTATTTTGCACCTATACTAGTGAATTCTGGACGCGCTCTCTAACCAATAAAAGCCACCGAGTAGCTTGGTTTTGCTGACCGATGCTTTCGGAATGTTGTTCCTGTAATTCTTACCTAATCTAACTCGAAGGTTATATGAAATCACTTGAACACAGCTCCAAACCCCACAGATATAAGATATCACTCTCCCCCTAAAAAGAGCATTTCATTTCGCCGACGCATAACGCCCCTTCCCTTGACCATGCAAAAGGAAAAATTTACATCAAACCTTAATAAGCTCGACGAATCGGTCTTCAGGCTACACCTGGAATAATTACTCCTTGGCGGCTATCTGTATATTCACCATCCCGGTAAGCAATCTCTCCACCAATAATGACAGCGGATATTCCTCGTGCATCGCGCACATAACGATAACCATCACCAGGGACGTCACCCTTGTAATATTCCTCGCCTCGATCAATCTCTTCAGCATCAAAGACAGTGACATCGGCAATATAACCATTACGCAAAACGCCCCGTTCCCCCATACCCCAAATAGTAGCTGTATCGAGCGTTATTTTCTTAACCGCCTGTTCGAGGGTCAATGCACCAGTTTTTCGGACGAAATTACTAAACAGATAGCCGGTGTCACCGTACGTAGAAAAAGAAAGAATATGAGCACCACCATCGCTGGCACCCAAATGCACCAGGGGGTTTGCGAGCAACTCGCCAACTTTAACATCGTCGATATGGCCCATATTAGCAGCAAGGAAGTGGGCTTCTAGCTCTTCTTCAAGAGATAGTTCGATCATCGCGTCTAGACTGCTCGATCCGCGAATCTCAGCAATCTCCGCAAGCGTCAAACCTACATATTTTTGGTTGGCATCTGAGGTAACCTGTCTTAATAGTAGAGTATCCCAGAGTGGAGACATTCGCTCGGCTTCCTCTACAAGCATCTGTCGCTGATCAGCATCTCGGAAGGCAGCCATGATAGATTCTTTCGTACCAAACCGTTTGATGGCATACCATGTTGGCAGACGTATAAATAAAAGACTGGGGACAGCAAAACAGAAGCTTAGGTCAATCGGTCGAGTTTGCACCTGAATCCAGACGCGCGCTCCGCGTGCCGTCTGCTCCTCCACACGACTGATCACCCGAGAGACATTGTCTTCATCAGAAGCTACGAACAACGGCGAGAGCGTCGTGGTTATCTTGTGCTGCAACGAAATTTCGGCAAGTTGATCGATCCTCGCAATTGTTAGATCGATATCGAAAAATTCATGAACCAACTGCAGGATTCGATTGTGGTTACTAAGCACATCACAGAGAGCATTTAATTCGTTCTGATCGGCGTATCTGCTGGGAACCGGCTGCAGCGTTTCATCCATGTCAACGAAGCTCGTCGACATACCTACCGCACCGGCTTCCAAACATTGCTTCAGAAGAGACTGCATCTCGACAATCTCTTGATCAGTAGCCGTTCGATGCATACATGCTTCGCCCATCACCCAAAGACGTAGGCAGCTATGCCCGACCAAAGGAGCCACATTAATTGTCAGATCAGTGCTGATCCGATCAACAAATTCATTGAAAGTTTCCCAATTCCATTCGACCCCTTCCTCAAACGCTTTTATGGGCATCTCTTCGATCTGGTTAAACATCCCAACTAGCTTCATCCGGTGCTCGGCCTTCAAGGGCGCCAAGGAAAGCGAACAGTTACCAGGGACAATCGTCGTGATGCCATGCTCAATCGCTGGTCGAGCTGCACCATCCCAAAGCAATTGCGCGTCAAAATGAGTATGGGGGTCAATAAAGCCTGGAGAAACGACTTTGCCGGACGCATCCATCTCCTCTTCAGCGGCCTCAGTTATACTGCCCAACGCAGTGATTCTGCCATCCCTGATGCCAACATCCCCGATAAATCCGGGCAATCCTGTTCCATCAATAATGGTGCCGTTCCGAATAACTAGATCTAACATTTTGTATCCCTGGGGCCGCTCAGGAGGCCTCTATTATGTTGTTTGATAACGATTATAAGAAATTTGAAGCGCGTCACGTACTTTATGCCAAGGATGACCCACCAAGTCGGCGACCGTTTCTGCGCCGCAAGACTCCATCAATGCAGCGGTGGCCGTTGCATCAAGCGAAACCTCAGAAATACCACCATTGCTATATTCCATCCGCACAATCAGCTCAGCGATTCCTTCATGAGCGGCTGCAACGCGAGCATCCTTGATCATCGCCATTCAAATTGCTAAGGGTGGTTCCAAGAAAATAACATCAGCAGGCAAAATCGGATTCCCTTGCCTAGGGGACTCTGGCGGTGCTGCAGGACGCATAAAGACGTGGAGATTCCAGCTCTGCAATTGGTCGACTGCCTCTTCAACCGGTGTGTCCGGCATCTCGCGATTGGCGATAGTCTCCCATGTATCATCACCTGAAGGATAAATATATTTGCGCTGGCGACTTAAAGACACTTACCCTCTCCTGTATCTAAGCTATAAGCTATTATTTTGCACACCAGAATACACGAATTTTTCAAAGATGTAGTGAGCTTGATCCAGTTAGATCAAAATGCAAATAAATTGATGCAAAACAACCCCTTCCAGCTTTATGCTTAGCTCATGAGTGATGATGTTTTATTGTTTGAAGGTCTAAAAGTCCTAGACGTTGGCAGTTGGATAGCAGCTCCGGTCGCAGGGACGATGCTGGCGGACCGGGGAGCCGAAGTACTAAAGGTTGAAGTACCTGTTGCTGGTGACGGATATCGCAACTACTCTCTCTTGCCAGTATCCCCGGAAGCTGACGTCAATTACGCATGGGCCATGGACGCCCGAAATAAACGTTCTCTCGCGCTGAATCTAAAAACATCCGAGGGGATGAATATACTGAAGCAGTTGATTCTAGACTGCGATATTTACATCACCAATCAACCCTTACCCCTTCGACGCGAACTGGGCTTGAATTACGAAGACATCAAATCACTTAACGAAAGAATGATCTATGCGTCACTAACGCCTTACGGCGAAGAGGGTCCCGATAGAGATAGGGAAGCTTTCGATCTAGTCGCCTATTGGAACAGGTCAGGCATGATGAATCATATGCGGCACCAAGGCGTGGAGCCTGTCCAGGCCATCGCCGGTATGGGCGACCATCCGACCGCGGTGGCGATGTACGCGAGTATCGTGACGGCGTTGCTGCAACGTGAACGGACCGGCAAGGGCACCATGGTACACACCTCGCTACTCGCTAACGGAATCTGGTCCGCTGCTTGTCTCGCGCAAGCTCAACTGGCCAACGCTGACTTTTCTGTCATGTTCGGCACCCGTCTAACAGGCGCTCTCTACGAGACCAGTGATAATCGCTGGTTGCAACTTACAATGATGCGAACTGATGAAGACTTTGACCGGCTCTTGCTAGCACTTGATATGGTGGAACTACTGGCAACTGGAAAATTCGCAACCCTCGAACAACGTTTTTTGCACGCCGAGGAACTTACCCAACTACTGCGTGATCAAATTAAGACCAAACCTGCTATGCAGTGGATGCAACTCCTGCGCGAGGAGCACAACCTTCCGATCGAGCTCGTCTCGGAATTCCGTGAACTTAACGACAACCCCCATCTGGAGCTAAACGGAATGATTGCTCCTCCTGTGGACGATGTAGGCATAGACCGAATCATAAATGATCCAGTGAATGTCAGAGGTGTTGGTCGCGTTGGTGCAAAAAAAGCCCCTAACATCGGCGAGCATTCAGATGAGGTACTTTTGGAACTCGGTTTTGATCAAGCATCTATCCACGAACTTAGGGGGAAAGGCATAATAGGCTAGTAGCTATGTCATCTGACGCTCGACACTAACCCTCGCACGCCGACGAGCATAAACAAGCGAATCTCTTGCCTGTCCCCCTGAAACGACCCTATGCCCAGGTTCACTGGCTACATTTCGAATACGTACTTCCCTTCGAACAATGTCGAAATCTTTCAATTCTTTGGTAATCTCCTCGACCGACGGGATCAGCGAGACATCCTTCGGTCCTCCCACTCCCATTTCAACATTACTAGGATCGTGAGCGATATAAGCAAACAGACCCCCCGGAGCTACAGAATTAATTGCATTAGGTAACCACTGCCGTCTTTCACCAATTGACGTGTGGAGAAAAATAGCCGCCACTAGATCATAGTGGCGCGGCGAAAAGTTATGGACACAAACATCTGCGATGATCCAGTTCACATCTAGATTCTGTCTAGCCCCAAGGGCTCTAGCTTTGGCTAATCCAATCTCGGAAAAATCAACAGCATCTACCTGCCAACCTTTCGAAGCCAACCACAAGGCGTGTCGCCCCTCGCCACAAGCCACATCTAGTGCTCTACCAGGCGTCTCCTCTACCAACAGCGATTCGAACAAGCTATTGGGCGAGCTCGACCAGTTTAGTTCCCGACCGGCGTATCGTTTATTCCAGCGTTCCTTTTCCTTCATGATGAAACTGCTCCGGCCAACTTAGTTTATACTGTCATAACATACACGGGATGCGATAAAACATGACACAGCTTCTTGGAGAAGGATTGAACCTAGCAATTTATGGCATGGGTACCGTGTTCGTGTTTTTGACTCTACTAGTTTTTGCTACCCAGCTCATGTCACGTCTTACCTTGCTAATCACACCGACTAGCAAGACTACTGACGTTATCGATAAAAAGACGATAGCCGCTATTACCGCTGCCGTTCATCAGCATCACCGAAGCAAGTGAGTATCGAGGTCAACTTAAATAGCGGCAATTGTAAAAAACTTTCTGACCGAGGAAAATTTTGAGGTGGCAAACCGCCGGAGCGAACTTCTAGCTTCATTTATCGTACCGATGCGAACATGATTCCCTCTCAACCCAAGGACGGTCATTGAAATATCGTCACCGACTATCAAGGGTCTTCCAACACACCTTATTAATGGGAGCAGGAACCTTAATCCTGTAAAAAAATCAAAAGTTCAAATTACCTTTAAAGGCTAAATCGATTCGTCAGACAGTCCAAAAGCGGAGTGCAGCGTACGGGCCGCTAGCTCGACATATTTATCAGCTATCACCACCGATACTTTAATCTCTGATGTTGAGATCATCTGAATATTAATAGATTCTTGCCCCAAAACTTCAAACATTTTACTGGCAACGCCGGCATGCGAGCGCATACCGACGCCAACCATTGACAGCTTAGCAATCTTATTGTCACCCGATACTTCTCTCGCGCCAATTTCGTCAGCTATATCCTCAAGAATGGTCATCGCCTGATCATAGTCGTCACGACGAACAGTAAAGGTAAAATCAGTGCTCTTATCAGCCGCGACGTTCTGAACAATCATGTCAACTTCAATATTAGCTTTGCTAATGGGGCCAAGGATCGCATAAGCAACTCCAGGGACATCCTGCACCCCCAAGACGGTCAACTTAGCTTCATCGCGGGTAAATGTGATGCCGGAAATTATAGGCTGCTCCATCGATTCCTCCTCTTTCGTAATCAAGGTGCCCGGACCACTCTCAAAACTAGATAGAACTCTCAGAGGCACCTTATATTTACTGGCAAACTCAACTGCCCTTGAATGCAACACCTTTGAACCAAGACTAGCCAGTTCCAGCATCTCTTCAAAAGTAATCAGATTAAGTAGCTTAGCACCTTCGACAACCCGAGGGTCTGCTGTAAACACTCCCTGAACATCAGTGTAAATCTGACATTCATCTGCACCAAGAATCGCCGCCAGCGCGACAGATGTCGTGTCACTGCCGCCTCGCCCCAGCGTCGTAATATTCCCAGCATCGTCGGCACCCTGAAACCCGGCGACAACCGGCACGACGCCAGCGTTCAAGCTGGTTTTTATGAGCGTGTCGTCGATATCGAGGATTCGTGCCCTAGCATGCTGTGCATCTGTTTTTATACCCGCTTGGCGTCCAGTGAAAGACTCTGCTAAACAACCATGTTTCTTTAGAGTCAATGCCAGTAAAGCAATTGTCACTTGTTCGCCTGTCGATAAAAGTACATCTATTTCACGACGCCCTTCAACGTCGTGAAAGGCAACCTGGTTTGCAAGATCCACCAGCCGGTCCGTGGAGTCACCCATGGCAGAAACAACAACAACCACGTCATCACCGGCCTCTCGCGCGCTAATCACGCGCTTCGCTACACGTTCAATGTGTTCAACCGATGCTACTGATGTGCCACCAAATTTTTGGACAAGTAACGACATCTTTCTGTCGAGCCCTTTTCGGATCTCAAAAAAGGCGTGTATTTAATAGAAAAACAATGGAAAAAACTACAAAAGATTACGGACATAATTCTCTACGCTTGCCAGTGCCTCCGGTAATGCCGCTGTATCCGAACCGCCTGCACGGGCCATATCGGGACGTCCACCGCCCTTGCCGCCAACCTGCGAGGCTACATGATTTACCAGATCACCCGCATTAAAACGCTCCGTTAAGTCCTTAGTTACGCCTGCAATCAAGCTTACCTTACCTTCGTTAACAGCGGAGAGCACAACGATGCTGCTGCCTAATTTATTTTTAAGTCGGTCAAAAACATCAGGTAATGATTTAGGATCCGCTCCGTCTAAATGGTTAACGATGAGCTTAAAATCACCGAGGTCAATCGCAGACTCAGTTAGATCATTACTATCGCCGCTCACCAGTTTCCGATTTAAATCAGATACCCTCTTTTCCAGGTTTTTGTTCTGCTCAACCAATGCCTGGATTTTATCTGCGATAGTGGTTTTATCCGCCTTTAAAAGACGTGCTGATTCCGTGAGTAGATCATCGGCTCCTTCGATCTCAGCCAAAGCCGCCGGGCCGGTCACGGCCTCAACTCTACGAACGCCCGAGGCGATTCCCTGCTCCGAAACGATCCGAAAAAGGCCAATATCACCCGTCCGTTTCGCGTGGGTGCCACCACAAAGCTCAACGGAAAAACCATTACCCATGGTTAATACTCTAACTTTTTCTGAGTATTTCTCTCCAAAAAGCGCCATGGCCCCTTTTTCTTTAGCTGCTCCGATGTTCATCACTTCGGTCTCGATGGCGCTGTTTCCTCGGATCTCCTGGTTCACCAATCTCTCGATGTCCCGCAACTCTGTTTTGCTAACAGCTTCGAAATGCGAAAAGTCAAAACGCAGTCTCTCACTGTCAACTAGCGAGCCGCGCTGATTGACATGGTCACCAAGTACACGTCGGAGTGCGGCATGTAAAAGGTGTGTCGCTGAGTGGTTAAGCCGAATTGCACTTCGTTTCTTTTGGTCGACTGCAGCTAAGATTTGTTCGCCTGTTGAAAACTCACCGGACATCACTTTACCTCGGTGAAGCCAACTATTGCCGTCTTTAATAGTATCTATTACGTTGCATGTTGCATTGGCCGCACTAATAAGACCCTGATCACCTACCTGTCCTCCGGACTCTGCGTAGAAAGGTGTTTTATCCAATACCAACAAGACTTCATCTCCCGCGATGACCGATTCAACTAAAACGCCTGATTTAACCAAGGCAGAAATCCTTGCCGTGCCTTCCAGCGATTCGTAACCGATGAAACTAGTTTCAGCGTCGAGATCAAGCTCACCAGTAGTAACGATTTCAAACTGGCTAGCCGCACGAGCCCTTTCCCTTTGAGCAGCCATTTCACGTTCAAAACCAGTCATATCAATACTAAGGTTTTTCTCTCTGGCCACGTCTGCTGTCAGATCAGTCGGGAAGCCATAAGTGTCGTATAGCTTGAAAACAAGTTCACCTTGTATTTCACTTCCCTCAAGGTTAGTGATCGCCTCATTCAATATTCGCATCCCCTGATCGAGAGTTAGCTCAAACTGTTCTTCTTCTTTCATCAAAACGCGTTCTATCTGTTTTTGCGTTTGCCTGATCAACGGATAAGCGTTACCCATTTTAGCGACGACAGTCGCCACCAGATTATGAAAAAAAGGACCGCGGGATTGCAGTTTGTATGCATGGCGTAAAGCTCGCCGAATAATCCTCCTGATAACATAGCCCCTACCCTCATTGGATGGAATTACACCGTCTGCAATCAGGAAGACTGCTGAACGAACATGATCAGCGATCACTTTCAATGAAGGACTGTCTAGATCATCATATTCCAATAATTCGGCTGTTCGCTTGATCAGCGCTTGGAAGAGATCAATGTCATAGTTGCTATGCACATTCTGCAGAATTGCAGCCAGCCTTTCCAAACCCATACCTGTATCAACACATTGCTTTGGCAACGGCGTTAGTGTGCCATCAGCAGATCGATCGTATTGTGTAAACACCAGATTCCATATTTCTATGTAACGATCGAGATCACCATCAGGCGATCCCGGAGGACCGCCCGGCACATCCGGCCCATGGTCCCAGAAAATCTCAGAACTAGGGCCACAGGGTCCGGTATCTCCCATCGTCCAAAAATTATCTTCGTCTCCCAAACGCGTAATCCGATCTGGGTCTATTCCGATTTTGTCTATCCATATTCTCTCCGCTTCATCATCACTATCATGGACCGTAACCCATAATCGTTCCTCAGGTAGATGTATTACTTCTGTCAAGAACTCCCACGCGAAGCTAATGGTCTCTTCCTTGAAATAGTCACCAAAACTGAAATTGCCTAACATTTCGAAAAACGTGTGATGGCGCGCTGTATAACCAACGTTGTCCAAGTCGTTGTGCTTGCCACCCGCACGGATGCAACGTTGGCATGTCGCGGCTCGTGTGTAACCTCGCTCCTCACGAAAAGCGAAAGCTTCTTTAAATTGCACCATTCCCGAATTAGTGAAGAGCAAGGTGGGATCGTTCCCTGGCACCAGAGGCGCAGAATCTACAATGGTATGATCTTTACTAGCGAAAAAATCGAGGAACTTGACCCTTAGTTCGGCTGCATCCATTTCTATTCAAACATCATCAAACTGAGTCGGCTAACGATACAGAAAATGCTGGAAGCGGACCAGATAGCAATAATCAATAGAACGATGCGATATGATCGTAGGAGAATCCTCGCTGCTGGAGAAACCTTGTCACCCTTGCCCTCGATTGAAGGTCTTTATCCTGTTCCGAAAGAACCCCAAACTTCTTGCGCGCAACTTGCTCCGCCAGAGCAAACCAATCAACTTTTGTTTCTTCAAAGCCCCAACTAATATCACGATCGCTTAAACCTTTGGCCTGCAATTCCTTACGTATCTTAGCCGGTCCCTGTCCGCGATTGCTCCGAGCTCGAATGAAGGCCTCCGCCATCCTGGTGTCGCTCTGAAGACCTTCATCCGTTAACCGATCAACTTCTGCATAGATTTTCCGCAAGTCATTCGGGAAGCGCCGACTTAGTTTTTGGGAAAGCTCCAGGCATGAATGTTCACGGCGTGCCAAATAATTCATGGCCACTAACCTGATGTCTCTGCCGCACATTTTTTCTGATTTCATCGCTGACAATCAATAAAAATGGGCTATGCGCTTGATATTGGCGTCACGTTATCGGGTTCTTCATCATCTTCAGACGATTCATCATCAAGCAACTTAGCTCGGATTTGGCGCTCAATATCATCAGCAAGATGCTGATTTTGACTCAGAAATTCGCAGGCATTCTTTTTACCCTGGCCAATGCGGTCACCCTTATAACTATACCAAGCTCCGGCCTTATCCACGAGATTTAGATGGACCCCCAGATCAACAACTTCACCCATGTGATATATACCTTGTCCATACATAATCTGAAACTCGGTCTGCTTAAAGGGTGGTGCTACCTTATTCTTGATGACCTTGACACGTGTTTCATTGCCTACAATCTCATCACCCTCCTTGATCGAGCCTATGCGGCGGATATCAAGGCGAACTGAAGAATAGAACTTAAGAGCATTACCCCCCGTAGTCGTCTCTGGGCTACCGAACATAACCCCAATCTTCATCCGAATCTGGTTGATAAAGATGACCAAGGTGTTGGAATTTTTGATATTCGCCGCCATTTTTCGGAGAGCCTGGCTCATCAGGCGCGCCTGAAGACCAACATGATGATCGCCCATCTCTCCTTCGATCTCAGCTTTCGGTGTCAATGCCGCAACCGAGTCAACAATCACCACATCTACCGCTCCAGACCGAACTACCATGTCGCAAATCTCTAGCGCCTGTTCCCCAGTGTCAGGCTGAGAGACCAGTAGATTTTCGATATCAACACCAAGATTCTGGGCATACAGAGGATCAAGTGCATGTTCCGCGTCAATAAAAGCACATGTACCACCGATTTTTTGGGCTTCCGCTATAACTTGAAGTGTGAGTGTCGTTTTACCAGAGGATTCTGGACCATAAATTTCAACAATACGGCCCCGGGGCAGGCCACCAATACCTAACGCAATATCCAATCCAAGCGAACCAGTGGATATGGCTGGTATCTTTTCCTGCGGAGTATCGCCGAGACGCATCATCGCCCCCTTACCGAACTGTCGTTCGATTTGCGTTAACGCTGCAGAAAGCGCCTTTCCTTTTTCTTTGTCTTCCATAGTTCCTCCTTCTTCTCTATTTTCGCTCATATCACCCTCTATTTTGCCTATCCGGTTATTCTTGGCTTCAAGATGCCTGCTTGCTATTTTTTTATTCTCGTTTTAAACCACCTTAATGACTCAAACTTACTGAGCGCTTACCCTATTCTTTCAGCACCCATAGAACTTTCAACTTATATTCAATCAACCTCCTCACTATACCTTTCAAGACCTGGCACCTGTTTATTCATACAGTATTATGCACAGTATTACCAAAACACCAAGTGCTTTTTTTCTTTCACTGGAATTCACGTAGAATCAGGGAACTGCAACCTTATAATAGACCGGCCAATCATTGAGTAGCTCTTCCTCCAGCCAAGCATCAAAGCAACATACGCCGATGATGCAGCAGTATTTGGCAATCAAAGCAGATCACCCAGATGAATTGCTTTTTTACCGAATGGGCGACTTTTACGAACTATTCTTCGACGATGCCAAACTCGCTTCTGACCTGCTCGACATTACTCTGACAGCGCGTGGCGCAACCGCTGGAGAGCCCATCCCAATGTGTGGGGTACCCTACCACTCGGTGGAGAATTACCTCGCGAAGCTAGTCAGACTTGGTGTATCCATCGCTATCTGCGAACAAATAGGTGATCCTGCTACTAGTAAAGGACCTGTTGAACGACAGGTCGTTCGCATCGTCACGCCCGGCACTTTAACCGATGAAGCTCTGCTGGACGCGCAGCAGGACAACCTGATTGCCGCTATAGGTAGCAACGGAGGCTTCTACGGGCTGGCGACTCTAGATGTCTCCAGCGGTCGCTTCGAACTCGCCGAATCCCTGGATGAAAATGATTTGGTCAGCGAATTACATCGACTATCACCCGCAGAAATTATCCTGTCGGAAACTGACGATTATCCTCCAACGGCAATAGACACAGCCGGATCGAAACGCAGGCCAGCTTGGGAATTCGACATCGATTCAGCAAGGCAAAACCTTACCAGCCAATTTTGCGTTACTGACTTAAGCGGATTTGACTGTGAAGACATGGGACTAGCTATCAGCGCGGCAGGCTGCCTTTTGAACTACGTCAAACAAACACAACGCTCAGAGCTGCCCCATATAAAGTCAATGCAAAGGATTCGCCCCAACGAAGCCATACATATTGACGGCGCGTCCAGACGCAACCTAGAACTTACAAAGAATATCCAAGGTGGTGATGAGCACACGCTTTTTTCTGTAATGAACAACACAGCTACCACAATGGCTGCAAGACTGCTGCAGCGTTGGATAAACCGTCCGATCAGATCACGCACCACGCTTACAGAAAGACTAGACACAGTTGAGTTAATTTTTAACAAACAACAACATGCAACCCTAGCTGAACATTTTCGTCATATCGGCGATATCGAACGAATTCTCGCTCGTGTAGCCCTGCGTTCAGCAAGACCCAGAGATCTTGCTAGACTTCGCGACGCTCTAAATTCACTGCCTAGCCTCCAAACTGATCTTTCCAAACTTGACAC
>MDSZ01047679.1_pt1 | contig 12912 bp, 11 predicted proteins | sample 811201 | NCBI WGS metagenome assembly MDSZ01 (sample SAMN05326647, study PRJNA326480) | marine metagenome | isolation source: seawater | place: Indian Ocean: North | collected 2010
CATAAAGGCAGCCATACTGAAAAAAACAATTTTCAAGACTTGATTCATAACAACTATCCAAAAACCTCATGATCAATCATTTTATATACTAGAGGTTAATTCACTGAACCAAAAGAGTTATCGACTATGCCTTACGACGACACCCTAATCGTAGATCACATCAAGCAAACACATAACACGGAATTATTGAGTGAACGAGAGAAACATTTAATCGGCCTGGCTGTGACAATGACTCGTGGCTGTCAGGTTTGCACTCGAAACCGGATTGAAAAGGCCCGTAGTATTGGATTGACTGACCATGAACTCAATGCCCTCGTTGCGGTCACTTCGGCGGTGAATAGTGGCGTAACGGCAGCTACGGCGAGAGTTGCCTTCGAGGTGCTTGAAGAGGAACAAGCCGCGGGGTGTAGTAATGCCTGCTCTGCAGATCCCCAGTAAGAATGCAAAAGGTCTCGAAACGGTTACATTCATCGTTATTGCGGCAAGCATCAAGTCATGTATAACTCCTTGCCGGTTGGGCAGGTACTCCATTGATGGCATTTAACCCCGTTTTAAAACTGATAACCATACAATCAAACATAATATTTCTAGGAAGTTCAAATATCACAAGAAAGAGTTGGCGAATAAGGAGAATAATTCCTCTGGTAACACAGGCACTTAACTAGCTAGCTGACCGTGGCAAAGGTGTATCCATTGAGTACCCTAGGGTGTGCAGTACATCTTTAGCCATGCTTGGAATACCATCAATTTGGCCACCGATACTGAGGCGATCTGAACGAACAATGGCCCTCTGCCGATCTAGCCATGCTGCATCACAGTCCAAGTCTGCAAATTCGCAGATAGACTGCAAAACATTTGCTGGCTGTGTAATGAGATCTTCAAAATACACCTCCGTGTAGCTTCCAGAAAGCAATCGCGTTGCTTCATCACGACTACGTAGTATTTGCCGTGCCCACATCGTGAGATAATCATTTAACGATACATCACGCTCGGGGCACTCTAGAAACTCATGAACTTCAGCAACACTTGTCCAACTGTCGACACCAAGATTTTGAATCACCTGAAATCCAATATGTTTTTGCATCGATCTCGCCACAGCTACACCATGACGAATGACATTGACGAAGACAACATCGGGCCAGATAGCCTGAAGTAACTGCATCTTGTGAAAATAGTGAGGTGTTTTATCACCCCACAAAGACTTTCCTAATCGATGAAGTATGACACCAGATAAGGCATCACAAAATTCTGCAATGGTCTGCTCTATATCGCCAAACTTCTCAAGAAACTCTTCAAAAATCTCATGAGGATTTAGGTCGTACCTGGCAAGTGTTATCTCAATAACAGGATGCTTGGCTATGGTTCTCTTATGACGCCGATACCATTTTCTTTTTTTCGGTACTGGGAAAGTGACTTCCCGCACAACCCTGAGTTGTTCATGAGCAGATATGGCACGCATCCCAAATCTCTCAAATAGGATTGGATGCCAGTAGCTCTCAGTATACATGAGTAGATCCGGGTGATCCCCAAACATATCACAGATCAGCGTCGTGCCACTTCGGCCAGTGCCTACAAAACAAATCTTCATAACTTATCACTATGCCGATCCACTAAGTACAACTTTCCCTAACATGAGAATAAAGAAATAACAAACTAGAAAATGATTAGTCAGTGGAAGCACATTGCCTAGCACTATTTCTGAAAAGAACTTTACCCTCAATATACCACAGCGTGATAAAAATTATTTCTTGTATACCTAGCCATTCTTCACCAGCTATTAATTTCTTGCCAGGTCATTGAAAGCCTTTTCCACATGTGTCTGAATAAATGATTTTCCGATTGATTGCTTTGACGCTTAGTTTTGAATTGAAAAAAGAGCTACTGTAGCTCGTAAACCTATTTTTCCTATTCTACATATTGAACACACGGTGCTTGTTGAATTTCGATCTCAGACTCTCAACCATGGTTCCTTTTCAACCCTTTATAACACTCAATATCAGCCTTAAACAGCTGAACGAATTCATCCAACTGTTGTTGGGACAATTTAATCCCTGGACAAATGATCTATTCAGAATAGTTCAGATTCAAAACAGGGATGCAGTTTATCCGAATTCATTGATGCAGATATACCGAAAAAACCATAGCTTAAGTTCTTCAGATTCTTCAGTGACACTGACCTTGGTAGATGATTACCGAAGCCAAAACTCTTCGACGTAGCCAGGCCGAATCCAACATGGATAGCGATACATGTTTTTCCATCCAGATTCTCTCATTTGATCTCTAACAACTACCTCATTCATCTCATGATTTATTGAAAGAAAACTTTTTCCAACTTCCAAAATCTTCTGCGTGTAGCATTCTGCTGTTTTCTTGCCAAACTCTGTAAAAGAATCCATGCTCACAATAATATCGTATTTCTCATTTGTCTCTAAAAATCCTTCAGGATGCATTATTTTTATCGGGGCAGTTCCACTTCTATCTTCACCTGGCATTGCAACATTAGCAGCACCACAGCTTGCAGCAAGAAAAAATCCTGAGATTGTCGCGGTGAAAGGTATATCTACTATCGAATAGTTCTTGATTCCGAGTTGATAAGCGAAATACGCGGATCTTCCTGTACCCGCTCCTAATTCACAGATGCTAATGTCCTCTCTTCCACCCATAAAACAGCTCACAATATGTCTAAGCCGACTTGCGAGATATAACGCCATAACCGCTCGATGAGGAATCGTGCCCCTACCTGACTTCAAGCCAATCTCACCTGGAAAAACTTCCTTAAACGACAACTCCACACCAAATTTATTATTGAGCAGATCAATAAGCACATCTGTCTCAAGACCATCCCAATTTGCTCGAGAACTAAGATACTCTTTTGGATTTGCTGCTAATGACTCTGGATTAAATAATGGAATAACCCCCACTGACTCACACAACGATAAGAGATAATCCTGAATATGGTTACACATATTCTGTATGGACTTCATCTGGCTTCGTCTAAACTCTTTACAAGAGGTATCAAAACCATACATGATGTTTGAGTGAGTCGGATTTGCTAAAATCTTTTTTACTTTTTGGGTGTCACTTGCAATCAAAGCATCATGGAGGAGTTCATGGTGCTTGCTTGCAATAAAGCTCCACATTGAGTCACCCTCTGGGTGTTTTGCAACTGCTGACTTGTATGACGAAATGAGTCTTGCAACGACTGCATCATCATCGAAAGCCTTGCATTCACTTACCGATGGTGTGGGTGTCAAGGCATCACAGGGCCGACGACTAAGCCATGCGTCAAGTTCCCTTTTGATTTTTTTAGCCACACTATTTTGTTTACCAAGAAATGCTTTAATCATGTCTTCGTTTTCCCTATGTATTGAATATGTATTTTTTGAAAAATAAATTTTATCTACTCATGCTGAATACTGTATTACTGGTCACAAGAATTTAGAAAAAGACCTTCTGAATGAAAAACACCTTTTCAAATATTTCATTCAGACTGATAATAATATCTTCACGTTATGAACTTTTTTCATATCATAAAGAGCTTAGAAGGTTGTCTCACCGTAGATACATGAAGCCATTAAAACCAATCCCACGTTACGAGAAATAATTTATTTATCAAATACTCAAAGCTTGTCGGGCACTCTGATTTCCGAGCATTGGGCATTAAGACTTTAGAAATATATGGTAAAAATATTTCTCAAATCCATCTGTAATTTTACTAAACAACTATTGAGAAAGACTTTTAGTGTTTTTTTCTTTGAGTCGTTGCGTAACTGGCTACTTAACAAAAAAGGTCTCTCTTTAAGTATCCGTCGACCCAAATCAGCTGTTCGGATCATCACTGGTCACATTAGCATCGAAGGCAGAGCAGTCAATCTTAAGCACAACACCACGGCTCCAGTCCGAGTCATAATAAAGCATGCATTTTTCTTCTGGAAGAAAAAACAAATTCTTACAATTGCATTGACACCAAAACCTGAGCCAACAAACTTACCGGAGATTTCAGGCACAGCAGAAAATAATACTGGATTCTCAGAAAAGATCTCGATGCGAGCAGGGGTTTGGACCCTTTTGATTCAGGCTAAGGCATCAAATGGGCAGTGGATCACAGGCAAGCGATTTCTTCTTTTTGATTACCCAACACTAAAGAAAAAACTTTGGAGACCCTACTGGTATCGGAACTACAAAGTTTGGACCAAAATAGAAAAGAGGGGGCTTACTCGAGATATAAAAGATGAAATCAATCGTCACATAACATCTATGCCAAGAAAACCGACCTTCTCGGTTATCCTCGACTTAAGCCGAAGCAACCATAATATTCATGCGACGTTTCAGTCTTTGAGAAACCAAATCTATCCACACTTCGAAATCTGTATTCTGGGATATTCAAAGACACATAATACCATCAGCGCATTTGATGCAAACAACATCCACTACCTTGAAAATGATAAGGTGTTAGATGTTCACGGTGATTACTGTATTTTCATAGACGCTGGTGACTGCCTACACCCTTATGCCTTGTATGAATTTGCTAGCGCACTTAATTGTAAACCCGAATTAGACATTCTATACGGGGATGAAGACACAATAGATCGACACGGAAATCATGACGCTCCATTCTTTAAACCCGACTGGAGTCCTGATTATCTAGAAGTTCTTAATTATATTGAGTTTCCAAGTTGCTATAAATCACAACTAGCCATTGCCGGCTACTCGAATCGATGCTTATATGACCTTGCACTTTGCAGCACCGAAGTAACTCAGAATATCTTTCACATACCAAAAGTGCTTGGCCACCGTGATAAAGCGAACGTGATTAATGGCGAATATCAACGACGAAACAAATCGTACTGCAAGTCATTACAAAGTAGACTTAAAAGAACAGGACGAATAGGTCAGGTCTCAGAGCATCCAAAATATGCCGGAGCATTTACATACACCTCTTGTCTCAAAACATCACCTTTAATTTCAATCATTGTTCCAACCAATGGTTCTATTCTTGAGATTAATGAACGAAAAATAGATTTACTTGCAAATCTTATTACGCAGATTCATGAGCGAAGTTCTTACCAAAACATTGACGTGGTTGTCGTTGAGAACGGGAACCTTTCCGCATCACAGGAAAATGTCCTAAAGAAATTTGGTTGTCGAACTACTAGATTCTTAGAGGCTCAACCGAACATAGCTCGTAAAATAAATCAGGGGGTTCGTCATTCCAGCGGTGACTATTTACTGATACTGAATGATGATATCGAAATTCTTACAGATGATTGGCTCGAAAGGATGGTGAGACATTTTGAGAAACCTGGTATTGGTATTGTTGGATGCCGACTCCTTTACCCAGAAGGGTCAATACAACATGCTGGAGTCGTTTATGTGAATGGCCATCCTCAGCATGTCAGTCGTAATAGAAAAGGTGATGAGTCAGGATATTTTTTCAGCACTGCTTTAGTACGAAACTATGTTGCAGTGACAGGCGCCTGCATGATGACACCCCGTGATGTCTTTCTTAAGACTGGTGGATACAACGAAAGGTTTCCCATCAACTATAACGACATTGAGTATTGCCTAAAAGTAAGGCAATCAGGAGACCGTATTGTTTATGATGGAACTTGTGTTCTTACCCATTTAGAGTCGGCCTCAAGAACATCCGGAATAAAGCCTTTTGAAAAAGAACTTTACGAGCGAGATGTTTCACGATTACTTTCCTCTGATCCGTACTATAATCATGAAGTATTTAACACCGAAAATCCGTCGTTCAAATTTTGCATAAACCGCAAATCACCTTGATGATACCATATGTCATTTGGAAGTATCTTCTATGGAGGCAACCTCTCGTTCAATTGGCGTCGCTTATCTGTTGCGTGGAGGTGATCCTGATTGGGTCAACGACTGCCAAAGATTTGTAAATTCTTATCTAAATTCCCAAGCAGGAATCACACATCAGATCTATGTGATTTTAAAAGGATTTGTTTGTGCAGATGATGAATTATGCGCAAGAAATATCATCTCTCCTCTCCATGCTTCTACTATCACAGTCGCTGATGATTCATTTGATATTGGTGCCTACCAAGATTGGGCATTACAGATCTCTGAGGATCTGATTTGCTTTTTGAATACAGGCAGCGAAATTCTCGGTGATTGCTGGCTTCATAAACTATATATGCATTTATCAGATGAAGGTGTTGGAATCGTTGGTGCAACCGGATCATTTGAGCGATTTGGTGGCCGTCGTCTCGGATTTCCAAAGTTTCCAAATCCCCATATTCGTACAAATGCTTGCATGCTTGATCGCAAACTGTATTTAGATGCAACACATGGGAAATCTTTTGAAAATAAAATGAAAACATACCTATTTGAAAGTGGTCACCAAAGTCTCACAAGGATAGTAAAAAAACTCGGATTAAGAGCTGTAATTGTTGGCCGAAATGGCCGAGGATATAATGAAAAATACTGGGCCATAAGCGGCACTTTCAGGCAGGGAGATCAGTCCAACCTTCTCATTGGTGATCGCAACACTCGCAGTTTTACTGAGTCTAGTTGGACTGATAAAAGTAATCTTGCCAACTCCGCATGGGGTGCATTTAGAAGCAATTGTGCTCTCTACAGATGGTGCTGATATTCGGTTATTACTGATCATGTCATATACGTTTTAACCATCTAACAAATAGCTCATAAGACTCCTTGCTCGACCCAAGATGGTACGAGCCTTGGGGTAACTTCTTGCTGTCAACATCTTTTGTTCCTGCACCGATCCTTGTTCAAATAAATCAGTATGTTTATCAAACGTCCAGATATCCGTTTGGTTTCCCCTTCTGAATCCATTTCTTAAGAATTCTGCACGATTTAATGATACTGTTTTCCGAGGTGTAACAATCCATGCACCATAATCATTATCGATACACCATTCCGTAAGTGATTCCGGACCCACCTCAAACGAAAAAGATTCTTCTCGACTATTTACTTGAAATGGATACTGATGAAGAAGTCCGCAGCGAATAAAAAACCCAGTACCGCGAATATGACGACTCTGTTCCCATGATGCCGTCGATCCGTAGAGTCCATCACCGTGCATCTGACGGGCTTGTTCAAATGCAAAAAGCCATCCATCGCGGCGAAAGTAACCCCAGGAAGAAAAGCACATTATCCAGTCTGCGGCGGGCAATTGTGAAGCTACATGCAGATGACCTCCAATATCCCATCCAAGTCCAGAGTACGGCACTACCGAATGAGCTATCCCGTTGAAAACTTTTTTAATTTCAGATGAATATCCCCCATGTGAATCAACAAGAATGAGTTCATGGTCCTGACCAGCTGAAAAATGTGTATATGTATCTGCAAATCGTTTTGCAGCATTGACATAGTTGCTCGGACCAGGTGCTCCTGGCATATCCCCAGCTATAATAAAGGTTATATAAATCTTCATTAATCAAAACTATTTGCAGACTATACCTTCCAAAGGACTATGCAAACGTTGGAATACTTTTCCATCAAATTAAGCATTTATTTGTGACACGTTTCTACCTGGCGATTTTCCTGCCACCATTGAATTGTCTTTTCTAGGCCGACTTCAATCCCAAGTCGTTGTTTCCATCCAAGTGTCATAAGCCGTGTATTTTCTCCCAAAACATACGGTGGATCAAAAGCAGACTTCTCATGCACTCCGAAACGAATAGCGTCTGGGCGATTCAACAAGGCAGCTATAGATATCAGCAAACTCCTCAGCGTCTTAGGCTCGGAGGAACAAATATTAAACACTCCTTGCTCTTCCCTCATACATAGTTTTACAAAGGCTGAAGCTACGTCTTCAACATGCATGAAGTCACGAATTTGCTCACCGGAACTTGCTTGAAAGATTTGTCCGTCAAGAAGTGCATTGATAACAGCTGGTACCACTCTTTTTCGGTTTTCATGTGGTCCATAGACATAAAAAACACGTCCCCATGCAAACTGGATCCCTAGCTGTTTAGCAAGTTTTTCTCCCATATATCGGAGCGCTAGTTTACTTGCCCCGTAAAGAGTTTGGGGATTCGTTCTACTTTTCTCATGGAGTGGTCCTACGGCGTTTTCATATTCCGCGCAGGTCCCGACACCAACAAATCGTGAGCATCCTGACTCAGCTGATATTTGTAGTAATTCTAAAGAAGAATTTACCAACTTAATATTTTCGGCAGACGTTGCATATTTGCCAGATTTTGTGATCCAGGCGAGATGCATACAGACGTCAGGGCGTGTGACCGAAAAAATCTGTCGCAAGTTGTGAGTATCGTCGAGCGCGCAATCCAACCATTGAACACGTGATTCTTGATAATCATAGTTACCTGAACAAGCTGGTCGACGTATTGCAGTAACGTCCACACCAAGATTTGTTAATTGCTCAAGGACATGCCTTCCAATAAAACCTCTGCCGCCAGTGACTAGAATTCTCATTCAAAGACTCCTTCCACTGTATCAAGCAGTGGATTTTCTAAGTCTTTTTTCGATATCGAGACCACCGAGAGTGGCCATTTCACACCTATCTCAGGATCATCGAATCGAATTCCTCGACTGGTATTTGGGTTGTATGAATCCCCCATCTGATAAAAAACTTCAGTGTTATCCGCGAGGGTTTGAAAGCCATGTGCAAAACCATTCGATATGAAGAGTGCGTGACGATTAGACGAACTCAACTCTACTGAAAACCATTTCCCATACGTAACAGAATTTGGACGAATATCTACAATCACATCGAAGATAGAGCCAGCTGTACATCGAACAAGTTTTGTTTCCCGACTAGGATAAGTCGAATAATGCAGCCCTCGCAACGTACCACGAGCAACATTGAACGAAATATTACATTGAGCCCAGTTTGCATCAACACCATGCTTTTCAAATTCTTCTTGGCAATACGATCTGGCAAAAAAGCCCCTTTCGTCACGAATAAATTCAGGGATGACAACAAATGCTCCCTCAAAAGGCGTTTTTTTTAATTTCAATCCAGCACCTTCACCTCAGGAATTGGTACAACAAAGCGTCCCCCCCAATCTCGAATACCACTCATCTGTTTAACTACTTCGTTTTTGATGTTCCATGGAAGAATCAGTACATAATCTGGTCTCGTCTCGGGTATTTTTTCAGGAGAATAAATTGGAATATGAATACCGGGCAGAAAGCAACCCTGTTTGTGTGGATTTTTATCCACGACGTAGTCAATAAAGTCATTTCGAATACCGCAGTAGTTAAGTAACGTATTTCCCTTTGCAGCCGCACCATACCCAACGATTGTCTGTCCTTTATTTTTGGCAGCTATTAGAAAAGATAGTAATTCTCTTTTAGTTTTCTCAACCTTTTTTTGAAACTGCGTATACGCTTCTGTATCACAAAGTCCGGCGTCTTTTTCATCTTGAAGAACTTTTATCATACTTTTGCATTGAACCGGTTTCTTTTCGGCGTGTTGTGCATAAATTCTTAGCGAGCCGCCATGGGTTGGAATTTCATCAACATCAAAAACCGTGAGCCCGTGCGCAGCAAAAATTTTCTGTACAGTTTGCAAGGAGAGATATGAAAAGTGCTCATGATAGATGGTGTCAAACTGATTAAATATCATGAGCTTAAGGAGATGAGGAAACTCCATCGTAATAGTTCCTGCATCGGCAAGAACTATTTTCATCCCTGCTACAAAATCTTTAATGTCAGGTACATGTGCTAAGACATTATTTCCTAAAAGAAGGTTCGCCTTCATCCCATCCGCCACAAGCTTCTTGGCAGTATCCACGCCAAAAAATGCAACAGTCGATGGAATTCCTTTTTCAATTGCCACTGCTGCAACATTGCCTGCAGGCTCTATCCCAAGGACTGGTACTCCCTCTTGTTGAAAGTACTGCAGAAGATATCCGTCATTACTGGCAATCTCAATGACCTGACTGTCTTCATTCAGCCCAAGGCGTGGAATCATTTTTGAGACGTAGTCTTTTGAGTGCTGAAGCCAACTCTGAGAATATGAAGAAAAGTAGGCATAGTCAGAAAATATCTCACTCGGTGCCTGAAATTGCTCTAACTGCACTAATTTACAAGCATCACATACTAGAGCATGCAAAGGGAAGAACGTTTCCGCATATCGAAGGTTTTGCTCTGAAAGATATGCATTTGAGGGAGGCGACATCCCTAGATTACAAAATGTATGTATAAGATTTTTTTCACAAAACCGACATGAAGGTAATGAAATTTGATTGTTCATATGGTGAATGAGAGGTAACTTGAAAATTATGATCCGCTCGTGAATTAATTAGGCCACATTTCGGCTAGCTAAAGTTGTCAAAGAGTTGCCTTGAATACACTCTGTGAATGCCGCAATATCTTTTTGGCAACTCTCTAGCATTAATGAGTGACCTTCTGCCTGAGAACGATACCACTCAACAGTTTTTAAAACTGTTTTTCTAAAACCCCATGTAGGCGTCCATCCTAAATGGTTCACCGCCTTATCAATAGCTAAACTCAAAAATGATGTCTCATGTGGATGTTCAAGACCATCTGGTTCCCAACATCCATCTCCCCAAAGTTCATGAAACAGTGAAACAAGATCACCAACCGTTTTATGTCCATCCGCACCCGGTCCAAAATTCCAACCCGAAGATGCCAAAGGAAAACGAGTATCTAAAAGCTGTGATGCAATTGATAGATAGCCATGAAGGGGCTCAAGGACATGCTGCCACGGGCGAACCGCATGTGGATTACGAATATCTACTGGTTTCTTTTCTATCAGACTCCTAACCATATCAGGGACAATCCGATCCTTTGCCCAATCTCCACCACCAATAACATTTCCTGCACGAGCGGTTGCAATACCGATGCCATGCTTATGCATTTGATCGACTGGAAAAAATGAATCGCGATAGCTCGCTGCAACGATTTCAGCTGCTGCTTTGCTCGCACTATATGGATCATGCCCACCTAAACGATCATTCTCTCGGTACCCCCAAACCTGTTCCTTGTTTTTATAACATTTATCGGTCGTAACAATGACAACTGCACACGCTTCGTTTCTCACCCGGACTGCTTCCAGTAGATTACAAGTGCCTATGTAGTTTACTTCGTGTGTCTCTCGTGGCATTGCGTAACTCTCACGCACTAACGGCTGAGCGGCAAGATGAAAAACCACATCTGGTCTGACGTCACGAAAAACGTTTGAGAGTTTTTCCTGGTTTCGTATATCGGCACGAACGTCACTAGTCAGAATTGAAGAAACATTGGCTGATTGAAAAACACCTTTTTCATTGTCTGGAGGTTGGCTGTAGCCAAAAACATTTGCACCAAGTCCATGAAGCCAGACACTCAGCCACGCACCCTTAAATCCGGTGTGACCAGTCACCAGCACGTTTTTCCCTCTAAAGCAAGAAAAAAAATCACTTCCTTTTTCTGTTTTTCTTCTCATCTTTTAGGCCACTCAAGAACAGAACGCATCATAACAATCATGTCGGGATTTGTTTTCTTTACGCCGCACGCTTTACCTGACTATCGAAAGCTTTAACAGAATAATCATTCGAATCATTCCAGATTTTCCATGGTGCATTTCCAGACTTCCAAAGAGAATCAAGAAGTGTCCAATCACGAAATGTATCCATACACTGCCAAAACCCTTCATGCTCATAAACACACAGTTGTCCATCACTGGCACATTTCTCAAGCGGTTCGCGTTCAAGCACACAGTTACTATCACCACTGAGGTATCGCAGAAAATCTCTTTGGAAACAGAAGAAACCACCGTTGACGAGACCCTGTCCGCCCGTTGGCTTCTCACTAAATGATTGCACTCGATTCCCTGAATACTGCAATTCACCAAATTTGCTTGGAGGTCTCACACCGGTAAGTGTTGCGAGCTTGCCATGACTCATGTGAAAACTCACGAGCTGACTTATATTTATATCAGCTACACCATCCCCATATGTAACCAAAAAAGTTTCATCGGAAGAGAAATAACGTGACGCTCGATGGACACGACCACCTGTCATTGTGTCTTCGCCTGTGTCAGCTAAAGTAACTTTCCAATCTTCCTCAATCGATGACATCTCATGAATTTCCACGGTGCTCTGCTTACCGAGGGAGACTGTGAAATCGGTCATCATCGCATTGTAATTTAAAAAGTATTCCTTAATTACATTTGATTTATAACCAAGACATAATACGAAGTCGGTTACACCATAATAACTGTAACCTTTCATAATATGCCAAAGAATCGGACGCCCCCCCACCTCAACCATTGGCTTGGGTCTCAATTCTGTATGTTCTCGAAGTCGTGTGCCCTGTCCTCCGCACAGCAATACAGCTCTCACGTCTCTACCTCATTTTTGCAACTCAATGCCAGCTAGTTTTTAACTGACTAGTCAGAAAGCTATCCTGCCGTAGAAACTACATTTTTCTAAACCTCAGCACTACATCAAAAAGAAGGGCCTTAAATGCCTTTTTTTGAGTTCAATCATTTAAGGCATGTTGTTTAATCAAAAGATTCTTCTCCTTTATTTTGCTGTTTACGCCGCGTCTGACATTCCGCGAGTTGCCTTTTCTTTACAAAAATGTTGCTCAGGAATTAGCCAGGCGTAAAGGAGTTCTTCACATGAAGGCCCCTACCTCGATCAATAAAACTATTATCAAACTTGCAAATTCGAATCAGCATATTTGCGTCCAGAGAAATAACACAACTAAAATTAATTTCTCCTCAGAGGCATTTCACTACAACAATTTAAGTTGTTGAAAGTGTGACAACAACAAAAGCAGTGAAAAGATTTAAAAACAAGATGTTCACTGATATTGATAAAATAAGGTTTATGCTTAGGCCTTCTTGAAGCGACTACGAGCCCAATACCGTAAACTGCTCTTTTTTAAATGTAGATCCCTCATGCATTTTATGTACTCGATATTTCTAGCTGATACTCACATGAC
>MDSZ01068389.1_pt1 | contig 12911 bp, 11 predicted proteins | sample 811201 | NCBI WGS metagenome assembly MDSZ01 (sample SAMN05326647, study PRJNA326480) | marine metagenome | isolation source: seawater | place: Indian Ocean: North | collected 2010
GGACGCAAAGAGCAATTTCAGATCTGTAGTGGAACACAGCCTGGTCAGTACCAGCGCCGCCGTTGTTGTTGTGACCCAACACGCCGCCACCAGTCACCCAGTGCTCCATTTCACGAGAGTAGCCGTTAGCCTCCTTGTAGTGCATAGACAAAGCAGGGACAGAAGCGCCGCTGCGAGCGTCATTGACAGTTCTCAAAGGAACCATTGCACCCTGGATAGCACCATTAGAGCTGGCGCCCAACAAGGTAGGATCGTTCAACAACTTCCAATCGTGCTTGTGGAAAGTGTATCCACCGCGAGTGAAGCTCTTGAAGCCCAACTGAACGGCCATGTCTGAATCGTTCTGGAATGCACCGAACTGACCTGGGAGACCTGCAGTCACACCAGTAGCGATACCTGCTGCCAACATGTCGTCGATAGCCAAGTCTTGCTTTCTGTTCACGTACATAGCGTACTCAGAAGGAGCACCCTGCTTGTCCAACTCGAGGATCAAGTCATCGAACTCAGAGAAGCTGTCCATTGGGTTAGAACCAGCGTTCTGCATCACGATACCTCTAGACTCAACAGCAGAGAAGTAACCCTCAGATCCAGCGAGCTTGTTGTCGAGAGCCAAAGCACCTGGAGCCGCCTCGTCGCGCTTCTCACCGAAGAGCATCATCAACTCACGCTTGTCCTCAAAACGAGCACGTGCTTCCTTCTCACCGTACATGAACCATCTGTAGTCACCGCCACCCAAGTTCACGTAACCGATGTTGGTTGCTTGAGATCCGTTGACCTCGTAGCGATCCTTCACGATCATGTATGGGTTGGTGTAACGAACGATTCCAGGATCAGTGAAGCCAGTAGGCTGGTTAGTACCCTGAGCGTACATGTTACCCAAGACGATGAACTTAGCGCTAGAGTCAGTCAAGTCGGCATCGACAATAGCCGTTTCGTCAAGCTTAACGATAACGACATCAGCAGCCGTACCAGTTGTAAAGCCACCAGCCTGAACAATAAAGCGAACACCAGTGTCAGCGTCCATAATCACGTCGTTCTTCTGAACGTTCGCAGCAAACGTAGAGTCAGTGATCGTAGCAGAAGCGCCAGTAACTGAAGACAAGTCATCAGAGATGGTAAACGCTCTGTGACGACGACCTTCTTCCCACCAGTCGATCTGGTCTGAAGAACCGCCGCTGTTGATAGCACCCGTCAACTTCAAGAAGCCAGTGATACCCTGATCACCATACGTCTTTACGAGGTCGGGCATGACGTCCTCGCGAGTTGCCTTGACGAGGTCATCGATAGTAGTGTAGCTGTCTGGAGTAATCTTAAAGCCTCTAGACAACAAAGTGTTGTTAACCGTCTTAGGAGACACATTCAATGTGTTATCCACTGCTGGTTGTCCTGATTTCAAATCAGCCATAGTTTCTTAGTTTTTAGATTTTAAAGGTCAATCCTGAGGAACCATTTCTCAGGAGGTTTCTCACCTGATCGGAGAGAGGATTGTTTTGTTCTTGACCTGTCTGCTGTGGAGCGGAAGGAGAAACGTTAGCCGCTTTATCTACCAAGTTGCGCTGACCATCACCCAACCCCTGTTGATACGCAGAGCGTACAATGGCGTCGATGTTTTGGCTCACAGCAATGTGAGTAGACAAGGCGTCGTAGTTCCAGTTCCCGCTGTCATCAACAAACGGATCAAAGAAATCTTCGATCTTGGCATTGGATTGCTTCAGTTGATCACGAGTACGATCGTCAAATCCGAAGGTGAAGCTTTTGTTGTTTCCCAGGTCGAACTCCAACCCAGTCATCTGATCTACTTCACTCGACATACTTGCGATCCACTGGTCATTAACGATGGGATCCATGTCAAAATCTTGCTCTGGGGCAGGCGCCGTGTACTTGTCTCTGAGTTCAGAGATAGACTGGCGTGCCTTTTGAGCATCAACTTTAAGTCGCAACTGCGACATCTGGACGGTGTTGGCATCATTGGCCTCTGCGTCCAAGGGGTAGCTATTCTTTACGAGAAGATTGATTTCGCTAGAAGAGAGGTTGGGGTACTCTGATGCAAGGTTGACTCTCACGGCAGTGAGGTCGTCCATGGTCTCTGGATTGAGAGACTGATACCTAAACCAATCTTCAGGGCCGCGTCCTGTCGTTTCGACAAACTCTGCGATCTTAGCGACTCTTTCGTCGATAGCCTGTTGTTGAGGACTCTGGAGTTGATCGAATGATTCGATCTGAGTGCCGAGCTTTTCGCTGGCATATCTCAGTACCGCCTCTTCGATCTCGTCTTGAGAGTACTCAGGTTGAGTGTATGATTGCTGCTCTTGCTGAGCAGATTGTTGTGGCTCAGATGGAGCTGCGTCTGGGTCTACATAGGGAGTAGACTCCATTGGCTGTCCCTCCTGAACAGGCTGAGACTCCTGTTGGGGAGTCTCTTCCTGTGGTTGTTCAGAGGCAACCATGGCCTCTGGTGAGTCGAAGACTTCAAAGCCTGCGACAGAGCTGTTATTCTCTTCCATTATATTTTAAATTGATTTGTTTCTATTAGCCGACGTAGCAGAGCACGTCTGCAGCGCTGTTCACCTCTGTGAACCTACCATAAAGGGTAGCCCCAGCTTGCACGGGGATAATGTCAGTTGCTGTAGACGCAATCTGCTTGTACGACGACGTCCCTGAGTCGTAGTTATAGATGCTCCCCTTTACGGTTGCATTGACTGCTGATGCAGTAGGGTTCGTGATGGCAAAAACAAACTTACCGTTTGGTGGGATAAGCTTGTTTGTGCCGTTGAGAACGTATACGTCTTTAGGTAAGGCGTCTGATGGATGTGGCATGTCTTATGTTTTATGAACCTCCGTATGGATTGTCTGAGTCGTCGTTGCCGAACACGCCGTACTCGATAGAAGAGTCAGCCTTTGTTCCGTACACCTCGTACTTCTTGTCTGGAGCGACAGGGATGAATGCAAACTCACCGCCTCCGATCTTGGCTACGAGACCAGTGTCGGTATCATTGTGAATGTATACGTAGTCCTCCAGTCTCTCCTCTAGGTTTTTGATGTAGAGGTAGGCTCTATCTTCGCACTGATTGGCGATGTAGATAGCGAGATCGTTGGTGTCCGCAGCAGTACCCTTCACCTTCGCACGAATCAAGCTACCTGAGTCGACAGTGATGCCCCCAGATACAGACAAGTTCAAAGGCGACGTAAGCACGTCGCTGCTCGCGAGAGTAAGTGATACCGTTACGTTAGCCATTAGGCGAAGTTTTGGACGAACACCATGTACTCAATGCTCATGTTTGAGGCAGAGGTTTTGATGTCGATGTCGGCGGCAGTTCCTGTTGTGTCAGCAGACCAAGGGATAAACATAAAGTCTCCTGCGTACAATCTGCCCACTTCTGTAGCACCGATAAATACAGTGACAAATTCAGAGGCAGTTGTAGACAAGTTCTTAAAGTAAACCTTGTGAGCTTCATCATCAGCAAACTCAGTGGCGTCAATAATCTTAGATTGAGCGCTCAGAGCTGAAGAGAAGGTACGACGTCTAAGGCCTGTTGTTTGAGTCAGCCCAGTGTTGTTTCCTGCCTCGCTAAGAGTTGAGGTAGAAGACAATGACAGAGCGTCGCTAGTCAGGTCAGAGCTAGACAAAGTCAGTGTTGCAGTGGTTGTAGCCATTTTTGTGTTGTGTTATTTCTGCAAATATAGCAATTATCGGTAACGCGCAGTTTTGCGTGCAATCGACTTCGGTTGCTTGACGAACTGCTTCTTTCCTTTGGCTTTCGCTTTGTTGGTGGCAGCCTTCTCTCCTTTGCTCAAGGCGCTCCATGCAGCCTTGGGCAGATACCGCTTCTTCCCCTTGGACTTAACCTCCTTGGAGCTACCCTTCTTCTTGTTCGCATGAGTGCCAGACGTCATCCATTCCTGGCCCGTCCAATCCTTCAGAGACTGCTGTGACTTCTTGAGCTTAGGCATCAGTTCTTGTATCCGCCCCCCGCTTTCTTGTATGCCTTGGCCAGCATCTGCGCCTTGCGTGCAGACCACTGCCCAGGTCTGCCGCCCTTAGACCCAGCCTTGATTCGGTTGAAGATCCGCTTGCGCATTCCTGGCTTCGTGTAGTTACCCGCCTCGTTGACGCGGCTCTTGCTTTTCTTCCTGAGCTTAGCCATGGCTCGCAAGTTTAAACTTAGCAGTTTTTACGGCCCCAGGGTGCGGCTTGTAGTCCCCCTTCATAAGAAAGTATCTACCGCGCTCCTCCATCCAGTGATACCCATCGGGTGGAGGGACGTTCATTGACTTGTTGCTTACCTTAAGCTTACCGCCCTTGTTGTATTTGATCAATCCTGGCATTACCACTTTACTTTGTTTGCCCAATAAGCAGCGCTTGTCTTACCCTTGGCAATGTTTTTTCTATGGCGAGCCTTGAAGCTCTTGCGCTTGGCCTTCATGCGAGCAGACTCGCCCGCCTTGGGCTTCCCTGCAGTGCTGGCTCCGCGCTCTCCGAATCGGATGATCTTCACCTTGCCGCCATCGCGGACAGCAACTACGTGAGACTTCTTACCGCTAGATGACCTCTTAGGCTTGTTCAACCCCTTGAGTCCAAATCTCTTGAGTTTCTTTCTGTCGCCTTCGGATAGTGCCATACTGCAAATATAAACAGTATCAGTAAACCGAATTTCCGTTTGTATAGGTGGCAGTCATACCCTTGGCACTCATGGCTGTGGTGGTGGCAGAGTCTAGAGTCTCTGTCGTTCCGTTCAGGGGAATCGTCGAGAGATCCAATCCAGAAGGTGTATTAGAGTTTGCACACCATCCCTGAAGCGTCGCATCAAGATTTGCTTTTGACATTCCACTTTGATGAAAAATAAGATCCACGTTGGTTACGCTACTAAGATCCCAGTTTGCTAGAGACTGATCAAAACTTGTCGCCCCATTAAGCATTCTAGACATTGTCGTCACATTGCTTGTGTTGAACTGACCAATAGGCTGATTAAAGGACGTGGCGGTTCTAAACATCTCTTCCATGGTGGTGACGTTTGACGTATTCCAATTCGTTAGAGTGCCATTAAAATCTGCAGCCTCTCTAAACGTGTAACTCATATCGGTCACATTTGATGTGTTCCACGAAGGAAGGTTTGAGTTAAAGTCGTTCGCCCCGTAAAACATAGATTGAAAGCTCGTCGCCGAACCAACGTTCCATCCGCTTAGGTCTTGATTAAACACCTTGGCGCCTCGGAACATGTTGTGGATTATAGACACATTCGACACATCCCAGCTGCCAATAGGCTGGTTGAAACTGTGACAGCTCAAAAACATCTCCCCCATGTCGTTAACGTTAGAAACGTCCCAGTTATTTATGCCTGAATCTCCGCCATTGTTGAAGGAGACGCAGCCACTAAACATCTCGTGAAGGGTGGTGGCGCTAGACATGTTCCAAGAGCTTAGGTTCTGATCGAACTCAAAGCATGTTTTAACGAACCTGACGAAGCTTGTGCCCTTGCCGACATCCCAGCCTGAGATGTCGTCGTTGAAGGTACCAGCTGTAAAGAACGTATTGCTAAAGCTGGTCACGTTGCTAACATTCCATCCCCCCACATTGGGACTCCAGTTGGGATAATAGTAAGCACCATTGTATAGGTGCGTAAGTTTAGACGGGTCTACCTCCCCCCAATAAGCCCTTCTCTTTGTTGCTGAGTTGTAGAACATACCAAACAAGTTGTTAAACTGAGATGTGTTCCAACCAGACAAATCCTTTCCGCCCTCAAAAAGAATTGGACAGTTGCCAAACATGTATTCAGACTCAATGGGGCCATCTTCTCTAAATGTCCACGTGCTAACATCTCCGTTCATTGCTGACCCATTAAAGATGTATGAGAATTTCTCTCCTCTAGAGACGTCCCAGTTATTAAGATCCTGACTAAAGGATGTCGCCTGGTCAAAGGCTCTTTCAAAGAATTTAATGTTCGATGTATCCCAGTTGTTAAGGGGCTGATTGAAATTATCGTTAACAGCAAACATCTGGGTTATTTGGGTGACAGTAGACATGTCCCAATACTTTACACCATCAATCTCATGTGTATCTATAGGCTTGTTGAATGGGCAGTTATAAAACATAAACTTCATCGACATTGACCCAGTATCATTGTCCTTAATTCTCCATCTAGATATATCCTGATCGAACTGAGTCCCCTTAAACACCCCGTAAAAATTCCTGCACTTCCTCAGGTCGGCATTGGTCCAACTGGCACCTCCGTTGTTGAATGACGAGGCCTCTTCGAAAAGAGAGGCTATACTGCTAACCTCAGATAGATCCCACGTCGAACAGTTCTGATCAAACGAAATGCAATTCGAGAGCATGTTATTTATAGAGACGGGAACACCGTTGTGCCCACTAAAGACAAAATGATTTAGAGGTTTGTTGAAACTGCTGCAAGACAAAAATAGAGACCCAAATCCGTAAAAATTCCCATAAACAGGATCGGAAAGACTTGAGGTGTCCCACGTCTCCACCCCCTTACCCGTAAAAGAAGTACACCCCTTAAAGGCAGACTCTGCTTCATGTACGGCAGGAGTAATAAACCCAGCAGTATCTCCATCGAAGGCTTGGCAATTCTGAAACGCTTGACGAGCAGTTGATTGAGCCGTAGAGCCATCGCCCCTCCAGTCAGGATCCCAGTTTGTAATGTCAAAGTTTGTAACAAAGTTTCTAAGAAGAAGATATTTACTATCTCTCGTAAGCTGAAAACACGCTCCTTTAGGTAAGTTTTTAACTTTATCTATAAGGCCAATATCGCCTTCGTGAGTGACATGACTAACTAGGCTTCCAGAAGCATTGATAACCACTGCCTCCTCTTCAAGGATGTTGAACTCTGGGACGGCAGTCGAATCAAATGATTGATACCCTGGGGTTCCTTTAAACACCCAGTTGGCCTTGAAATCGTCACCAGCAGATGGAGCCCTTCTAGCAAGTTGATACATAGAGCCATTCATAGGGCTCTCGTCATTGCCCCAGTTGCTTAGGTCAGCCGTCAGGTTGTTGTTGCCTACAAAGGCTTGAATCTGATTACTGCCCACAAGCCATTTGCCAGTATAGTTCTGAACACCAGGCTGATACAAAAACTCAGTAGGGTTGTTGTACCTCCGCATGACCGCAGTGTTTGGGACATGGGCGAACTTAGGGGGGAGCTCAGAAAGGTTGTTCCAATTAGAGCAACCTACAAATGGTGCCGCTTTAATTCCCGATTGAAGCGAATTAACACCAGCCTCCTTAGTGTGATACAGATACGACTCCTGATAGCTGGGATGTTCTTCAGGGAGCCAAGTGTTAACAGCAGAAGAGATGTCAATGATTGTCCTTGACCCCCAGCTAATAACATCCCTCAGCTTCTTGCAGTCCGTATACCCTGTACCTCCAGTCCCATCGGCACCGACGTGACGATGAAAGTTAACACCCTCAAAGGTGCCTGTAATTGTAATCTCCTTGAGGCCAGGAGCGGAGTATTGATGGGTGACTTCGGCCTGATCCCAAGAAGTAATAGTGTCTGACTGACCGTCACCCCAGTCAACTTCAAAGTCGTAATTACCCCCAAAGACAGTGGGGAGAGTATAGCTATCACTGGGACTGGAGATTACCGTAGCTCCAGTCGTGGGACGAGAGCCTGGGCGCCAATGCCACTCAAAAACATTTGCATCAGATTCACTAGGGTTCCAAACCTTAATAACGGCTCTGTCAGTGAAAGAATTGTGTCTGATATAATCATATCCACTGTAAAGAATCTCCTGCGTATCTACAGTAAAGACGAAGGGTATTTCAATGACAGGAAGGACGTCAAGCTTAAAGGTCCTGCTTTCGCTTTGATTCACATCAACGCCAGTGACGGACTTGTATCCATCGACAGCTGGTTGAATTTCTCTTGAAGAATCCTCAAACTCATTCGTCGTAACCAAAGGGGTAGCCTGAGGGTTTGCGCCCCCAGTTATTGCCGCAGAGTCATGAGCATAGACAGGAAGAGTTACCGTTAACTCTCTAAGGCTCAAGTCGAGACTAACCTCAGCTGAATATGTAAGAGGCATGATGTTAGGAGTTTACAGTGACGTCTTCATTCACAATGAATGACCCCTTGAGCCAAGTCTGAATAAGAGTAGTGTCGAGTGTGCTCGTAGCCTCTAAGTCATAAACGTATTTACCTCCTTCAATAGAGGCCATATCATTGGCAGAGATGTTGATGACAACGGTACCTGCCGTTCCTGAGGTGTCAAAGTTAGTATTGCCAATGTCAAGCAAAGCTCCGTCACTGACGTTGTCCTCAGCCGAGGGTCTAACCTGCATCCTGTAGGAGTAATTCGTAGTCCCAATAAAGTTGTTGGCAGAGTCTTTGAATGTAACAGACAGCCTAAAGGTATCTCCCTTTCGTGCGGTGATGTTAAGCTTTTGAGCTACATCAAGATTTGCTTTTGCAGTAGACATTACTCTTCGGTTTGTTGTTCTTGTTGTTCAACCATCTGTTGCTGTACGAACCTATCGTTCTTTCCTTCCTCCTTCATGACCTCGAGCTTCTCCTTGAAGTTCTGATCATCCTCGCGGAAGCCGAGGGTGGCCTGGGCCTTAATCATTTCAATCTCCTTTCTCATCTGGTGCTGCATCTGCAAGATCTGCATATCCACCTGGCCCTTCATCTGAATCTCCTGTTGCTTGAACTGAGCCTCCATCTGCATCTCTTGCTGCTTGGCTTGCGACGCAGCCATAGCAGCTTGCTGAGCTTGCTGAGCTTGCATCTGTGAGTTCTGAGCCGCCATCTCTTGCTGCTCCTTCATGCGCTTCTTGCGACGCAACAAGAGAAGCCTCTCGGCCTGATTGACATCCTTCAAGCCCCTAATGGCGATAGCGTCCTCAAGGTCAATCTGACCCTGCTGGATGGACATCTGGATGTTCTGCTCCAGGTACTCCTTGTCCGCGTCCTCCATCTCCTTTTCTACCGTCACACCAAAGTTGTACATGGACAGATCTCTGAACGAGTTCAAGACCCCCATGTTTGTTTCCCCGATGGCGTTCGCGTAGATGCGGAAGAGAACCGACTCCATAGGAATAATCTGCAAGCACTTTACGATATCCTGCACCACCTTCTTGTACATCATCATAGATGCATTGGTGATGTCGTGGATGGCGTTGTTCCCCTGAGTGATAGCGTTCTGCTGAACACCGACGAGCATGTCTCCTTTAGGCGTCGTGCCGTCCATAGACTCATTGATACCCGATGTGTCTCTGATCAACTGCAGGTAGTGGTTGTACAAAGCAACCAGCTCCTGGATGTTTCTGATGGCATTGCCAATCTCCCTGACGGGCGGGTTTTGGAACCCACCCTCGGGGTTCTTGCTTCTGTAGTAGAATACACCCGTCTGCTCGTAGATGTCGTGGATCTCAAGCGGCTCAAGCTCACCACCCTTACCGAGCTGAACATTCTCCAATCCCTCGATGTCGATGATCAAACCATCAGGCTTAGCCTTGGCAATGGCTTGCTGGATCTTGAGGTGGGTGAGCTGAAGCATATCAGCGAAACCCGTGCAGCTGTCCACCATGGACTTGGGGATCATGCGGAGCATGTTCGTAGCTACAGGGGCGTAGGAGAGATTGGCTCGGCTAATGTCGTGAACATTCTTAGGAATGTTGTTGACCTTACCGTATCCAAACAAAGTCTCAGTACCCACGATGAACGAGCCACCGTAAACGCACTGCATCTCCATCTTGTGAGGAGTTCTCTCAAAGACAGAGCCTGCTCTCTCCTTATACGAGTCACCCTTGAAGTAGAACCCCTTGTTACCGAATCGGTTTTCTTTCTCCTCGAAGTAGATACAATCGACACCGATGAACTCGAAGTCCATCACCTCCACCATGTACTCGTCGTACCCGTAGATGGTACGCATGTATCTGTCGTCGTAGTGAGACGAGTTGAATCTTGAGGCGTCGTTCGAGTACTTGTCCTTCACCTTGTTAGCGATGGCCTTGTAGTCCTCCTCGGACAGCTCATCACCAGCCAAACGCTTCAGCTCCTGGATGGGGATGCGCTTGATGTGCCCAGCGTAAACCATGTCCCCGAAGTTGGGATCTTCGGTGTAGCTATGCACGAAGGTAGAGGGGTCAACGTACTCAACGTCAATACCTTTGTTCGGATCGTTCTGTCTTTTGACCACAGCCATACCCAGTGACACGAGGTCGAGTACAGCCCTGCGGAATGTGGTGTCATTGAACGAAGTCCAGTCAAGAGTCAAAGCCGTGGCTACCTGTGCGGCAACCTCGGCGTCTGTCTTGATGTTTGTGTCCATGAACATCTCGGCCTCTTCGAGAGACTCGGGGATCTCGTCTGGATCAATGTCGAGGACTACACCCGTCTGCTCCTTCAGCGCGGCCAGCTCCTGACGAGCTTCGACCTGCATGCGAATCCTATCTTTCTTCTTGTTCTTTTCAGACGAAGAGATGGGGTCAATAGACTCCAGGTTTGGATAGGGGTCCCGAGAGAGAATCTTGTTAGCGACAATCTTGACAAACTTCGGGAGGATGGGTACAGGAGTGTAGTCCAAGTTGAGCAAGCTACCATCCCCATCCATGGGGTTGAGCGAGCTCAAAAGTTTTTTGTAGATTGTTGTATCTTGTGTGCCGTTGGCGTAGTCTCTGTTGCGACTGAAGATCTTGTTTCTTCTTCCATACAGTGAGTGAGTATCACTAGACTGACCCCACTGAGAGTAGATGGCCTTGGCATATTGAAGGCCATAGGACTTTTCTTTTTTAGCCTCAGCTCCCGCTAGAGGATCTGGAAAACCCTTCTTCTTATTGTTGTCGCTATACATTGGCACAAATATAACAAATCAGCCCATTGTCTTGTAGCGCCTGAAAAACTTGCGCTCCGTAAAGTCCGTCTTCTCAATGGGTTTCGATTTCTGAGCAGCAAGCAAAGCTAAGCCAGAACTTATTGTCAAGTCAAACTTGGTTCTGTCTGTGATCTTAAAGCCAATCCAGTCCTCCAAAGTCCTGTTGAAATACATCTTACCGTACTCACCTGTATCGTTGTTCATGCCCACGTGATCATGGATGAACTGCTCAATAGCCTGAGCGTGAGACTGGATGACGTCCTGAGAGTTAGACGGGATACCCTTCGTCTTGACGTTAACCTTCGCGGAGGTAGACATCAGGTGACGAGGTCTGTCCATTAGGTAGCCATCGTAACCTCTTGATTCAAAGTATCTTACAATACCGTACTTATTGTTCTCCACGAGGAGCGGATACCCGTAGAAGAACGCGGCCATGAGTACATCTTCGTAGAAGATCTTTGCTAGATCTGGACGAGAGGCGTACTCCACAACAAACATGTTCGAGGGGTTCTCGATATGAAACTTGTTGTATAGGTGCAGGGCTCCCTTCGAGCCCCTGCCGTCGACAGTGGCGTCAAGGTCATACGAGTCAACGCCCCCGCAGCCCCTGTCAGCAAACGGGGCCACGAGCTTACCGCCATCGAGCTTCTTTACATTGCGCTGCTCCTGAGGTGGCATCCATGAGACACGGAACCTTCCGTTGACATCGGGGGAGAACACTACCTCCTTGTCTTTCTCCTTCCAAATAAAGTTGCCCTTCACCACTGGGTTAGGGAAGAGGTCGTCATTGTACTCTACCTGCTGGTAGATCTTTCCGATGTTGAAGATGCTCCCGTCGATGCTATCTCGGAAAGCTTCATCTGTGGTAAACGGGAACTGTCGAGTTATCTCGTTAAGTTCCGAGGGGTCTCCTTTGAGACTATCCCTCTCGTTTTTGAGGTACGTCTTAGACCCAATAGTAATGCTATCCCCGTCAAGCCCATCCACAGGGCTATCAGGATCAAATACGATCGGCCTTCCATGTACATCAAAAAATCCTTCAAGTGATTCATGGGCAGGAATAAATAAACGATAGAGACCTGAGATGGTTCTACCGTTTGCGTTTCTTTCTGTTGGGTTGGAGTCGGCCCAGAGGTCTTTGTACTCTTTGCCGCCCTTGTCCATTGGGTTTACAGTAGAACCCACCAAAGCCTTTCCCACAATCTTCCTACCCACAATAAGACACGTGCGCTGAATCCTCCAAGCGTCACGAATGTCCGTAGGCTTCTCCCACTTACCTGCCTCATCGAGGTACAAGATATGTAACTTCTCCCCGTCGTATGCGTTATTGGTAGTGTTCTTCCAGTTGATTACCGTATTAAGAGCCTCGCCCGTCTGCGAACTCTTATTCTTCTTCGTGATTCTCTTAGACGGCTCGCGAAAAGCCAGCTCCATGCGCGGATTGGTCGTTCCATCTTGAATGGGTTTAAAGAAGAAGGGGTAGTTGCGAAACATGTACACAACCTTCTTCATGAATATATTTTCCTGCGCGTCCTTACCCGTCTTAGATTGTATACCAAGGAGCTTGTCCTTCACCTGCGTAGCCTCGTCCACCAGGACAGAGGAGCATATATTGGTGTATCCAGATCGGCGGCACTTGGTGTACAGCTGCCCGATACATCGGGGGTCAGCCTCACATGCAGCCATGTGCAAAAAGATGTCGCGCTGAAATGCAAGATAGTAAGGAAACCCTATATCGAGTTTCGTCCACTGCAGCATCATGTAGTGCCGACCCGTGATATACGTAGGTGTACCGTTGTTATAGAACCAAAAGCCTTGACGCCGACGTCGAAACTCCTCCTCGATATACGGACGAAACTTTTCTCGAAACTCTCTGGGGGTCTCGGCCCACTCATCCATGCTCTTAATCCGAGACAGCTCCTCTGGCATAGGTTGCCTCTCCCACAACTGCATGTGGTTTGGCTTGTCATGTCCGAAAATTTTCTTCTTGGGAGGCTGAGTGGGAAGTGCAATGTGTAAACCACCAACTGAAACAACTTCACCCTGCGTACCGTTGGGACAAATTGAGATAA
>MDSZ01152012.1_pt1 | contig 12909 bp, 9 predicted proteins | sample 811201 | NCBI WGS metagenome assembly MDSZ01 (sample SAMN05326647, study PRJNA326480) | marine metagenome | isolation source: seawater | place: Indian Ocean: North | collected 2010
AAAATTAACAATTAAATTTGAAATATTGAATTTAAATTTTTTATGATATACAACAAATAAACATAATGAAAATATGAATGTTGAAGGTCTTGTGATTGATAGGAGAAAAAATGAAATAACTAATTGAAAAAATATAAATTTTTCAAATAGATCTTTTTTTGATTCAAACAAATAAAAAATAAACATTACTAAAAAAAACTCAAAAGAATGGGCCATTAAAAATCTATTTGAAACATAGTGAACAACTGTTCCAAAATAAATAAGAAGATAAACTATCTTTTTATTTATAAAAATTCTTTTAATTTCTAACAATTTATCAAAAAAATAAAATCCGAGAAGACAATAAAATAGTGAACCAAATAAATAACCAAGTAAAGCATAACTACCTATTGGATTGTTTCGAATTTTCTGTGTCTCTGATTTTTCATCAAAAAAACTAAATATTTTAACAAAAATGGAATTAGCATAAGCGCTTCCTGGTGAATGAAACGGTGCGTTTGTAATTTTATGATAATTAGGGTGATCTAAAGAGTGGTCATCTTTATAATCTAAATCAAAATCAAAAGCTACAGTCGAACTATGTATCCAATATGATAAATCATCACCACCTACTCCTAAGCCATCGATACTAATTAACCATGTTGGTTTGAATAAAACAATAATTAAAAGACAGAAAAAAAAGGTCTTGAAATTTATTTTTGTAATTTTTAACATTGATATTCGATTATTTTCATAGAATTTTCGTATTCAAATTTTGCAACTCTATTTTTATCACATTTTTGACTAATTATATTCTCAACATTATTGCATTCAAAAGGATCTGATAAAAATAAGAAATTTGTATCTTCAACAGACTGAAAATTTTCAAGATGCATAAATAAATTATTTTTTTGGACATTATTTAAATATTCCACTCCTTCTTGACAAGAATAATAAATTTCAGATTTACTATCAGATTGATAAGTAATAACATCATTTATGCTGTTCATTCTTTCAAACCTAGGAATTCCAAATAATTGGAGAACTACAGTAAATAGAATTAATGAAATAAATTTTGTAGCTGTTTTAAAAGCCGTTGATTTAAATCTATTTTCTAAATATTTATAAATGATAAGTAAATAAATTATTATAAAAAAAATGTTTACTGAATTTAGATAGTTTCCAATTGGCTTGTATGCACTCATAAAAAATATCAATAAAAAATTGCTTAATATTAAGCCTTTCAAAATACTTTGATTATTTAGTTTCAAACTTTTTGCAGATAAATATGAGATAGTGATAGTAATAATATTTAACAAGTTTACGGGTGATATTATAACTTGTGAAAAAAATCTATCCATCTTAATTCCCTGATTGAAATAGGTTTCTGGTTTGTAAAAGAATATACTTATGACAATCAAAGACGAGATAACAAAACTTAAAAGAGGAGTTATTTTGTTATTTTTTTTGTTTAAATCTGAATTTAAAACTGAATAAATTAAAGGGAAAAAAACTAATCCTTGAATTTTGGTTAAAGGTATAGAAAAAGACAGTAATGAAACAGTCAAATTGTTTTTGTAATTAGTAATTACAAAATAAATAAATATTGAAATAAATAAAATAATAATTTTTTCTTGAAGACTCGGATGAATAATTAGATCATATGTATAAGGCCAGCAAAAGAAAAGAATGTAAAATAAAAACTTATTCAATTTAAAAATTTTGTTGAATACTGAGTAAAATACAGCAAGTATTAAAAATAAAATTAGAAGATTTATTATAAAATATCCTTTTTCAGAAAAAAGATAAAATCCAAGGTTATTAACCATTATTTGGAAAGGAAGAAAAGGCCTAATGCCTCCTGATGATATGTCACTAGATAAAAATTGCACATACTGGTTAGTATCACCTAGAAAATTTAATTTTGTGTAGTTGAAATCATCCATCAACCCTAGTGATGATATATAAAAATTTATAAAATATAAATTTAGAAAGAAAATCAAGTAATTTATTCTTTCTTTTAAAGAATTTATTACTCTAAACATAAACACGATCTTTTTTTAATAAATAATTTTAATTATAATCTGTAAGATATTTGTAAATTAGCTAAATTTACACTTACCAAGCGTTTGAATGATTTATCTATAATTAATTACTAGGATGATTTTATTCAACAATTTTAAATTTAATGTTATATTTTAAAAAACTAAACTATCAAAAATACTTAATCTACCTAGTAATCATATTTATATTCTTATCAAGTATTTTGTTTCTCAATAATAGGTCGTCTACAAACTATCCAAACACAATAATTCATACTGATCAAATAGAACAAACTTACAGATTTCAACCTATTATCCAAGATGAATATCATACTCTTGTAAGTCCACTTCGGAGAATGTATGGTGTGAAGTATGATACTTTAAGAGTTGGATCAACTACAAAATTACTTACTCAGATCCTTTCTCCCATAGCCGTAATTTATATGAACTCTAAACTTGGAGGAGAACACACGGTAACAGAAACTACTCATCAAAATTCTGGATATTCGTATATTCAAAATACATTTGAAAAATTTGATAACAAACTTCTACCATTTATATATGAACCAAATTTACAACATTTCAGATACTTTCTACTATTTTTAAGAAATTTATTGTACTTATCAACAGTATTCTTAATTTCAAGGTACTTTTATACAAAAAAGACATTTCTAGCAGGACTGTTTTTCATCATTGCTTCTATTCACAATGTGATCTTCGTTAATAGCTCAATTAATTTGTATATTGATACAACAAATTATATTCTTATGAATTTAGTCATATTGACTTTGTTATATTTTCAAAAATACAAAAAAACTAATCTAATTTGTTTTGCTATCTTTTCTGCATTATTACTAGGCAATACCCTTGGAAATCTTCTCTATATTCCTATATATGCTTTATTTGTAATTTATTTAATTAAACCAAATATAAAAACATTTCTATTGACAACAGCATTATTTATTTTTTCGTATTTATTTTTTAATTTTTATGAAATTACATGGAGTTCATCAAGAATTAGGGGTTTAGAGTTATTAGATCAACAACTTTGGAATATTTGGCATCTTCAGACAGGCCATTATTTTATTGAGCCTTCTGGAATTCCTATGGTAGCAAGACTTTTTCGTGAGTCATTACCATGGTCACTTTTACCATTATTTCTTATATTCTCTAGATTAATAAAAGATAAATTAGAAAAAGATATCTTTTATTTAGCAAATATAGTAATTTTTATTTCATTTCTTGGAATTTATAGCGCTTCTCACTATAGGTTAAGAAATTTCTCACATTTTTTTGCTTTTGGAATAGTCGCGTTTGCTATTTTTATAGCTAATATCGAGAAAACATATTTTATTAATAATAAAATATTTAAAAATTTTACTATTATTTCATGTTTTATATTTATAATCTTTAATCTAAATCTATCTTTTCAAACTAGTGATATTGAATATAACAAATTGAAAGAAAGATACGGATGTGAGTTTACTGGAGGTCTAAATTTTAATGATAAAAGATATATTGATGAAGAAATTAATTTTTCAATAAATGAACCAATTGAAGCAAAAGTTTTAAAGAATGAATATAGTGAATTTTTTAAAACTAAAGAATATGATTGTTTAATGATGGAGGTCTCTAATAAAAATAAATTCTTGTCAACATATCTAGTTTTCGATTTCTTTGAGATGAGATTTAGATATAAAGATACTATTTTTCTAGTAAATAAAAATATTTTGACAAATCAGATGGAAGTTAGATAATCTCAATAATCTAAATTAAATATTTTATGAATTCCATACTCATATTTTGAAAACTTTTCTGTTGGTTTTTTAATATATTTTTCGATATCCTTTGTTTCATTAAATAATTTGAATTCAATAACATTCAAATTGTTTGGAAAATATTCAACTGGAGCGAGTGTTCTGTATTGATGTGATTTGAAAGATATATTCTTGTCAACAGTCACTCTTGTATCTTTATAAGTGAAGTAACTTCTTGAATAAGAAACAAATAGTGTTGGTAATAATGTCAAATTATCATAATTAAATTTATTAATATCATCAAAAGACTTAAAATCAGTTTTTAAAAATCTCTTAAATTTTGAATCACTATTTGTATATTTAATCTCTTGAATTATTTGTTTTGAATTAGAGTAAGTTCTAAATCTTATCTTGTATTTATCAACATCGAAAGATCTAGATCTTTTGTAAAGAGAGAAATTAATTGAATCAAAGTAGAGGCTTGTAATAGTTCTCTCTTCAAATATTGGTTTAAGTTCTCCTCTAAAACTAGATATAAAATTTATCTTTTCAATATTTGAAAGACATAATTTTAGTTCTTTTCTTTTAGTTTTCATTTATAAATTCTGATCCTTTTTGAACATAGCTTTCATAACTACTTTTACATTGCAAATTTTTTATTGATAAAAAAGAAGGGCCAAACTCTTGTTTTTTTCTATAAAGAGCAAAACACATCTCAGTTTTATCAAAATTCATATCTTCAGCAAGGACTTTAGAGCTATCTTTAACTGCAATTCCAATAAAACTTTCTTTTACATCTGCTTGATTTATTATAGTTTTAGATTTTTCACCAATTGAGATTCCTTTATCTTCACAAACAAATAAGTAAGCACTTAATATTTTATAATTTCCGCCAGACAAATCTAAACAATCATTTCCAGATTCACTTATACTTATTTTTTTAATTTCTAAAAATGAATAATCAATATCTAAAGCATCAAATGCTGAGTTTTGGATCTTTATCTCATCTATGTGTCCGTGAGAATTTATTATATTTATAGCATCTTCACAGAATCCATTGCTAGATTCGATATCAATACTATCTAATTTTAGATTGTACAAAGTCAAGCAACCAGTAAGTAAATTATCATCTTGTCTTGATATTAGGCTTAAATCTGGGGAGCTATTTATAATTATTTTCCATTTACTTATTTCTCCAGGACCACTAATTAAAACTTTTTGTTCCGCATTATCTAAAAAGATTTCAAGCGTTTTTTCTGAAAAATCTATTTTTATATATGGATCATTGAATGTTTCGAGATAAAAATTGTCAACAAGTACATTTTCTCTAAAATCTTCATTAGATAGCAAAGAATTTTTATTGATCCCAAAAATATGACTATTTAAAGAATTATATTTAAAACCATCAAAATCTAATTGTTCTGTATCAAAATTTTTTTTAATCGTACAATCATTTAAATCTTGACTACATATTTCTGCCGTCATATTATCTGGATTTATAAATACTAAGTTTACATTTTTATTTGTCGTTATATCAAGTTGTTGATTTATAGGTTTAATAGGAAATTCGTTTTCAGGAATCTTTCGGAGTTGATGAAGATTTTCATAAAATCTACTAATTAATTCTTCTATTTCTTGACTAGTTATCGAAAAGTTTTTATTTAGTAAATCAATTTTTATTTTTTCAACTTCAAGTTGTGAATTATTTATCAGACTTAGTGCTCCCTCCGATATGTCCTTAAGATTTCTTTTATCAATTCTTGTAAATTCCTTATCAATAAAACTTATTTCTTTACTTTCGATAAAATCTGATTCTCCATCCCAATAGATTGGTAAAAATTCATCAGATATAACGTTAAAGTAAAACTTTCTATTTGCATGATCTAAGGCGTGACCTCCATGAAGCGCTAATACAGCAGCATCAAATTTAGAGATATTTTGAGAGCCTCTAGATAAGTGTGCCTTATTTATTTCAGTTCTATTTGGAGATGAATAGATTGCTTTATTATATTTTTCTATAGCTTTAATCGAAATTGAAAAATTTTCTATACTTCTATTACCCCAAGCACTATTTATTAATTTTGTATATACAAAAGCATTTTTAGATTCTTCAATACTAATTTCATCATTTCTCCAAAAATAATAGCCCTCAGTTCTTATAAGTGGACCTTCTCTAAAACCATGATTCTCAATGCTTTCTTTTGCTACTTTTTCTTGAAATATATTCTTTTGAACACTTCCGTTGTTTGTTTTTACATTAAGATATCCAGTTCTAGGGCTAATAAAATCTAAATTTCTTAATATCGTTGTAACAAAGATTTCATTTTTATCATTTCTAGTCTCTGGTAGAAACAGTTTAAATTTTGTTACACCTAGTATATTGCCATCATGTAAAGAAACATCCAATGAACTTGTTAGATTATCAACATCAATATGATCTTTCCAATCACCATGAATTCGTATCTCAGCATCAAATTCACATTTTTTCTCAGATTTCAGAACTAGATTAATTTTTGCTGGAAAAGACTCTTTATATTCATCAGTAATGAATCCTACATTGTTGAGTGATAACTTTATAAGATTTTCATACCATTGACCACTATTAGGTACATTTATCTCTAAAACTTTTATATCCCTAAATGTTAGATCAGAATATTCAGAGTAAGTCAAGTTGTCACAATAAGGAGTAATATCATCATCAATCAGTGGATTATCTTCGTAAAGCTTTTTTAGTATTGCATCCTCTTTTTTATCAAAAGAACTATAAACCAAGACAACATTGATAAATAAAATTATAGATATTAGAAAATATTTGCTAACCAGATGCATCTATAGAAGTAGACTTAATTTTATTGATATCAAACTCATTTTTTATTTCCAATAGTTGATCCATGTCATTTGAGCTAAATCTATAAATATAAATATTGTTGGAAGATGAAAAATGCATGAATTCATTTATATTAAATTTTTCTAATTCCTCAGAAGTTTCAATTGAAAGATAAAACTTATTTGACTCAAATTTTTCAGAGTTTAGATTGAAGTATCTTTTAGAGAATTGCAAAAATACTTCAATCAATGTAAAAATAAGAATACTAAAAAGAATAAAGTTAACAGCAACATTCTGATTAACGTTCAAAACTATTCCCAATGTAATTAGTATAAAATAACTAACTAATTCGAATGGATTTTTTACTGGTGTTCTAAATCTAACAATTGAAAGGGCACCAACCATACCAAGAGAAAGAGCAATATTATTTGATATAATATTTGTTATCATGAAGCCTGTTACTGGAAGAATTGCAAAAATAACTAATTGACTGTAACTTCTAACCCACTCTTGTCCCATAACTGTAGAAAGCACTTGTCTAAAAATTAAACCAAGTATGGTGGCTAGAAAAAAGCTCTGATATGTTTGTATATCAAAAATATAATCAAATCCAAAAAATGTATTTATCATTCTATGTTTATAAAGTATATTTCATTTACAACAAAGTCAATTTCATTTTTACAATTTACAAGAGAATCAAAAGCAGGATTTTTTTTAGTGAAAATTATTCCTTCATATCCTAGCTCACTTGCCATTTTTACTATTTCATTACAGTTGTCTCTTCTAAAAATTTCATCTATCTTTTTTTTATTCTCCCACCAATTTATTACCTCATCACCTTTATATGGATGTGCAATATAGTTACCTGATGTTGAAAAAAATGTGGAAAATATAATTTTTGTATCGTAGTAATCAATTAGATATATTCCAGAATTATTTACTGGCTTATTCAAAGCTTCAGTAAAATCACTTCGAAGTAATTCATGATTATTGTTAAGTGGTGAAAAATTATAAATTCTATAAAAGGGCTGCTTTACCTGATACGTTTTATCATTTGAATAACTGTCAACATTGTTAAACTCAAAAGCTACAAAAGCACTTATCAAAATTATCAATAGGGAGTTTAATATATATGAATTTTTTCCAATTAAGATTACAAATTTATTTATAACTAATAAACTTCCAAAAAAATAAATTAATACAGATAATTTCCATGGTGTAAATGTTCTTATATATGATCCTATAATGTTTGACTCATTAAAATATGATAAAAATGTTGAAACAATTATTATTGAAAATATAATTTTAAAAAAAAGTTTTAAGTTGTCATCTATAAATCTTGCAATTATTAAATAAAAGATTATTAATTCTAATTCAAACTGAAAACCTTCTGTACCTGGATAATTGCCACCAAGGTAAATCGAAAAATCAGAAATATCAAATGTTATTAGTGAAAATAAAGTCAATTGACCGTTGAATAGTCTATGATTTTGCATTCGGTAATTAGTTAAAATATTATCAGAAACCAACAATACATCGCTTGAAGAACTTAAGTTTGTAATGCTATATACAACAACAAAAGAAAATGAAAAAAATATAGGTAAAAGTTCATATACGGAACATTGTTTTTTCTTTTTTATCAAATATGTCAAAATCAGTATAGAAATTGGAACAATAGTGTATGTATGCATAATTAAAGAAATTGAACAAAGTAAAAATGACTCAAAATACTTTTCTTTAGAAAATAAATAAATTGCTGGTAATAGAAGGATATCAAACAAACTTGGTTCAAAAGAGGTTGTAAATAAACTAAAGTGGGCAAATCCGCTTGATATATAGTCATTTATTTTTAAAATAATATGTTTGTAAAGCCAAATATTTTCGTTTACAAAAAATCCAAATAATTTATCAATTTTAAAAATTTTAACAAACAAAAATTGCATGATACTAGGAGATAAAAGAATTAACGTTATCAAACCAAAGGTAAAAAAGGTCTCTTTAAAAAAACTATATGAAACTAAACAAATTACAAAAAATATTGTGAATAGGGCTAAAAAATTCAAGTAATTTAATACATTTATATTTACTAAATCAATAAGTTGTACAACGAAAAACTTATAAACTGGATATGGATACGTAATGTTAGCTGTGAAATCAAGTTGAAATATTTCAAAATTTTCTTTAATTATTGGGGGTAAATAATTTAGTTGATTTCCTGAATACATTTCCGATACTTGATTGACTGTAAGATAAATAAAAGATAGATTCAATATAACAATCATCTGTAAAATTATTTTTCGGTAATAACCAATGGCTATTACAAATAAAAATAATGGAAAATATAAAGGCATAAGATTACTTTTCATTTGCAAAAATATCAAAATTAAAAAAGTTACAACTACACCAGTTATCTCAATTTTGTTTATGTTGTTTTTCATACCATTTATAAAATTAATTTTTGTTTATTAAATTATATATTTAGTATTCTTAAACCAGTTTCAAAAACACAATATTTATATCGATAAATTCAGAATCAAGTAACAGTTAAATTGATGTTAGAATATGAATGTATTTTTAGATGAATGAAAAAAAATTAAATGAAAGTTGTTTATAAGCCCTGGGGAAAAGAAGAGTGGTTAGAACTCAACGATCATTACTGCTATAAAAGAATTTATATAAATGCAGGTTTTCAGACATCATATCAATATCATGAAGAAAAACTTGAAACCAATTATATTGCAAAAGGAAAAGCTGAAGTCTGGCTTGAAAATGAAGATGGAGTTGTAGAAAAATCTATCAAAACTGAAGGCGATACATTTACTGTAATTCCACCCAGAAAACATAGAGTAGTTGCAATCACTGATATTATCTTACAAGAAGTTTCAACACCTCAAGTAGATGACATTGTTAGGTTAGAAGACGATACGAATAGAGGCGGCGGACGTCTAGAGAGTGAACATATAAAACCAGGGGTCTTGATATTAGCTGCGGGTAAAGGTGAAAGACTCAAATCTTTAACAGAAACAATTAATAAAGCACTTATTCCAATAAATAATGAGGCAATTATTTCAAAAATTATTAAAAAATTTCCATCAGAATATAAATTTGTAATAACTCTTGGGTACAAAGGTAAAATGATAGAAAATTATCTCAAAATAGCTTTTCCTCTTCATGATTTTGAATTTGTTTATGTTGACGATTTTGAAAGTGCAAATTCTGGTCCGGGATATTCTGCACTGGCATGTAAAGAATTTTTGCAAAGACCCTTCTACTTAGTGACTGTAGATTGTTTAATTTCATCCCCTCTTCCAAGTTTATCTGGTAATTGGTTAGGTGTTCATCCAACTGGATATCCTGAAAAGTATTCTACAGTTAAATTTGATGACAATTTTTCGATAAAAGAATTTTTAAACAAAGATATAAATGGATTTGACTATGCATTTATTGGATTGGCAGGATTCACAGATTATCAAAAATTTTGGTCAGAGTTAGAAAAAAACATAGACGAAGGTGAGCTTGTTAACTCATTTAATAATCCAGAAAAATATAATGACTTTCAAGCTGAGGTTTTAGATTGGTTTGATACAGGAAATCTTGATGATTTAGAAAAAGCAAAGTTATATTTTAGAGATAAGCCTCTTTCACTGAGTAAAGAAAATAATGAATTTGTTTACAAAGAAGACACTAAATTTATAAAATTTATTTCACATCCTGGCAGATTAAAAAATCTTTATAATAGGGGTCTCTTTTTAGATAAACTTATTCCAAATAACTTATCAGTGACCGATAGTTTCTTGTATTATGACTGGGTTGAGGGTGATACTCTATATAACATTGATAAAATTGAGATCTATAAAAAATTTATTGATGATTATTTAGATAGTGTTGAACTAGTACCCGGAAACAAAAAAGACAATAATTATTTTTATAAAGATAAAACATTTGACAGAATTAAAAAATTTAAAGACATTTATGGAAACAGGTATACTGAAGAATCTTTCATTATAAATGAAGTAAGATATGATTCACTTGATAATTTGATTAAAGAAATAGACTTTAAAATTTTTGAAAATCATAAATTTACTAATAATTTTCATGGTGACTTACAATTTGATAATATTTTATATTCCTCGAGTAAATTTTACTACGTTGACTGGAGAGACTCATTTGGCAAGTCAATAGAAGCTGGTGATATATATTATGATTTATCAAAATTATATGGAGGAATGATTATTCCATATAATATGATGAAAGATGAAAATAACATCTATTTTTCCGAAAATAGTTTAGCAGTTAATTTTGAGATAGTTAAAAATCAAAAACTTGATCAAATTGTAAATTACTATTTTAAATTATTGTCAAATACAGAATTTGAAATATCAAAAATTAAACTTATATCAAGTTTAATTTATTTAAATATGGCTCCATTGCACGAAGAAAAATTTGGAAAATTTCTTTGGTTTAATGCAATTTCAAAACTGTCAGATTTAATTGATAAATAAAGATACATTAATTTTCGGTTCATTTTCTGAAAATCCTGGAAATAATGGAACCCTTTTCTTTAACAACAAGTTTGCTGAAAATAATGTAAATGCAATATATAAATCATTTTATGCAACAGATATTAAACAATCCTTTTTAGCAGCTAAAACTATTGGGTTTGGAGGTTTTGCAGTCTCAATGCCTTTCAAATTTGAAGTTGTAAAATTAGTTGACGAAATAGACGAACAAGTAAAAAATATAGGCGCAGCAAATACCATTTTATTTAAAAAGGATAAATCTTTTGCATTTAATACCGATTATTTAGCTGCAAAAACCTATCTTGAAAATCTTGATATAAATGACTTAACTATTTTAGGTAATGGAGGATTCAGTAAAGCAATTCAATATGCATGTAAGATTTTGAAAATTAATTTTAAATTGATCACCAGAGAAAATTGGGATATTTTAGAAGACCATTCAGAAAACTATATTTTTAATGCAACTCCAGTGGACGTTCAAAGAGAAAAGTTAATTGATGGAAGACCGCATACCGAAACTGGAAAGAAGTTAGCAATTTTACAAGCTGAAGAACAATATCAAATATATTCCGAATTATTTTCTAAGAATTAAATTTTAAATATTACTTTAAAGTAATAAATACTCATTTTTATTTTTGATAAAAAACCATGATCCCATGAGCTTTCTCCAAATTCTCTAGCTTTGAAATAAACGTTGAATCTTATTATTTTTGCTTTTTTTCTCTTTGCGTGAACAAAAGTATGAACATCAAAACCAAAACCATGGGGTGAACCAATAATTATTTCTGAAATTAAATCTTTATTTGCTAAAGCAGGTAGGCCTGTAATATCCCAATAGAAACCTTTTTTTAATAATGAAGTATAAGTTGCCATCATAATGGTAAAAAAAATACTGATTTTTGAATCTCTATTTTTCCTATTTCCTCTGATATATATATTTTCATAATTATCAATGTTCTCATTCATAATTTTCTTAATTCTTAAAATTGACTCAAATGGTATTTGTAGATCTGCATGTGTCCACCCTACAAACTTATAGTCATTTTCTATTGCTTTATTCAATCCTTCCTTGATTCCATAACCCATACCTTGATTGATATCAATTTCGCATAAACTAATAAAATCAAGACCTTTAACTTCTTTATTCAGAAATTTTCTTGTATTATCAACTGATCCATTATCAACGAGTATAAAGTTTATATCTTTATCAATACTATTTACTTTTTTTAGCTCATTTATCAGCAGGTTTAAGTTTTTTTCCTCGTTGTAGCAAGGAATCACAAAACAATAATCACCCTTCATTAAAAAATTGATTTTTTATATGAAGACAAGCGTCTAAGACAGCCCCCTCTCCACTTTTTGACTCAGTAACAAAATGAGCTTTTTCGATTACTTCACGTCTCGCATTTTTGGGTGCAATTGAATACCCTACAATATCCATTATCTTTGCATCATGGTAACCATCACCCATGAATATAGTTTCATCAACCGCAAAATTTTTAATATAAGTTTTCCTATCATTTTCTGATACCAATTCAACACTAAAGCCCATATCAGAAACTCTTTTTTTGGTTATGTTAAACCCTTTAACATCAGCAGAAATGAAATGTACATTTATTAAATCTTTTATCATTTTTAAGCCGTCATTGTCATGAGGACCAAAAATTTTATATTTTTTGCCATCTTCACTGTAAATCATATGACCTGTTGTTAAAACTCCATCAACATCTAATATAAAATTTTTATACATTTCAACCTTTAATAAGAGAATTTTAAATAATAAT
>MDSZ01224374.1_pt1 | contig 12908 bp, 11 predicted proteins | sample 811201 | NCBI WGS metagenome assembly MDSZ01 (sample SAMN05326647, study PRJNA326480) | marine metagenome | isolation source: seawater | place: Indian Ocean: North | collected 2010
CCAAGGCATATAGGATTGGGACTTGATTACGTTTATTATCAAGAACAGTTTCTAAGACAAGTAAGATCAAATAAGTTTGGTTTACCAAAGGAATATCTTAATAATATGAAAGGTTTCATATATTTTGAACCTGAAAAAATTTTTGATGTAACCAACATACTGATTCGAAAAAACTACTCAAAAAAAGATATAAAAGGCATACTTGGAGAAAATTTTTTGAGAGTTGCCAAAAAAAATTGGAAGTAAAATATGGATGGTGACACTTATGATTATATTATTATTGGATCTGGTTCAGCTGGATCAATAGTGGCTTCAAGATTGACTGAGTTTTTTCCTAACAAAAAAATTTTGCTCATAGAGGCAGGAAGTAAAGATAATAAATTAACTGTAAATATTCCTGCGGGATATGGATACTTATTTAAAAATAGTAGCGTTAACTGGAAATATTATACTGAAGAAATTAAAGGATTAAATAATAGAAGAGATTATTGGCCAAAAGGTAAAATTCTTGGAGGATCAAGTTCAATAAATGCTATGGTATATATAAGAGGTCAGCAAAATGATTATGATAATTGGAAAATAAAAAATTGGACATGGAAAGATTTATTTCCTTACTTTTTAAAAATTGAAAATCACTATCTAGGTAAAACACCAAATCATAATGATAACGGCAAAATAAAAATATCTAATATTGATAAAGAAAAACATAAATTAACTGACGAGTTCATTAACACATGCGTTAACTTAGGAATAAGAAGAAACAATGATTTTAATGGTTCATACCAAGAAGGAGTAGGTTTATATCAACTTAATACAAATAATGGTAAAAGAAGTAGTACTTCAAAAGAGTATTTAAATAAAATTAAAAATAAAAAAAATTTTTATTTATTAACTTCTTCACATGTATCCAAAATTATATTTGAAGGAAATACTGCTACAGGAGTAGAATACATTAAGGAAGATAAAAAATATTTAGTTAATTGTAATCATGAAATTATATTAAGTGCAGGCTCTATTGCTTCACCACAAATTTTGCAATTATCTGGAGTTGGTGATATGGAATATTTAAAAAATTTTAACATTAAAGAAGTAAAACATTTAAAATATGTTGGAAATAATCTTCAAGATCATCCAAATGTTGCACTACATTATAAAACTAATATAAAATCTTTAAATGATGATTTAAGACCTTTAACAAAAAAAATTTATTTTTTTTTAAAGTGGTTATTATTTAAATCTGGTCCTTTAAAATTAAGCATTAATCAAGCAGGCGCTTTTGTTAAATCTAGTGACTCAATTAACGATCCAGATTTACAAATTTATTTTCTACCTTTAACTGCTACAAATTTAAGCAAGTCAGCCAATGCATCTGTTACGCCAGATCCATTTTCAGGTATAACAATAGCACCTAGTATTCTGCGACCCAAAAGTAGAGGTTATGTAAAAATTCAATCACTAGATCCTTTTGATCAACCACTTATTAATCCTAATTATTATGATGATTACGATGATTTATTATTAATGCTAAAAGCATACAAAATATCAAAACAAATTGCCGACACTCAGCCATTAAATTCTTTTATTGATGAAAAAATTGGGCCACATAAAAATATAAATTCTGAAAATGAGATAATTAATTTTATAAAGCTTTACTCTAAAACAACTTATCATCCAGTTGGAACTTGTAAAATGGGTATTAGTGAAAGTGACTCTGTAGTAGACTGCAATTTAAAAGTTCATGGAATCAAAAACCTTAGAATCGCAGATGGATCAATAATGCCTAATCTTATATCTGGTAATACAAATTCAGCATGTATGATGATTGGTGAAAAATGTTCTGATATCATAAGAAATAATTATGAAAATATCTAAAATTGAAACATTTACTGATAGCAAATTTGTTAAAGGTGTTACCTTAGTTAAGATAACAACTGATACTGATGATATTGGATGGGGTCAAATTTCACCTTATTATTCTGATATAAGCTCTCTTGTCTTACATCGACAAGTTGCACCTTTTATTATCGGAAAAGATATTTCTAATCTTAAAGATTTAGGAAATTTATTAGATATTGTTTATGACAAACAACATAAATTTCCTGGAACCTTTATGTGTAGAGCATTAGGCGGTATTGATACTGCAATTTGGGATCTTCATGGAAGATTAAAAGAAAAACCAGTATGTGATCTTATTGGAAATTGTAAAACAAAAAAAATTAGAGTCTATGGCTCTAGTATGAAAAGACAAATTACACCAAAAAATGAAGTAGAACGATTTAAAAAATTAGTTGATGAATATGGCTTTACAGCTTTTAAATTTAGAATTGGTTCTGAGGTTGGTAGAAATAGAGATGAGTGGGAAGGAAGAACAGAAGAAATTATTCCATTAATGTCTAAAAACTTCCAGAGTTGTGATTTGCTAGTAGATGCAAATAGTTGTTATACTCCCAGCAAAGCTATTGAGATTGGAAAAATTTTGGAGGCTAATGGTATAATTCATTACGAAGAACCTTGTCCATATTGGGAACATGAATGGACAAAAGAAGTGACTGACTCACTTAAAATTGATGTAACTGGAGGTGAGCAAGACAACAGTTTAACAATTTTTAAAAAGTATATTAATGAAAAAATTGTTAATATAATTCAGCCAGATGTTTTATACTTGGGAGGCATTGAAAGAACTTTGAGAGTGGCAATGTATGCGAAACAAAATAATATGATTTGTACACCGCATGCAGCTAATATGTCTTTAGTAACAATCTTTACATTACATTTATTAGCTTCAATTGAAAATGCAGGACCATATTTGGAGTATTCAATAGAGGGGGAAGATTTTTATCCTTGGCAAAATAATATTTACAACGATTATCCTAAAATTAAAGATGGTTATTTAGTGATTGAAAACAAACCAGGGTGGGGTATTGAGCCAAATCAAAAGTGGCTTGAGCAAGCTAATTACCAAATGTTTGATGGTAAGTAACATCTAACAATCTTGCATTCAGCAAACAATTACACTAAATGCATTATTATTAATGGGGCGTCGCCAAGCGGTAAGGCACCGGTTTTTGGAGTCGGCATTCGTAGGTTCGAATCCTACCGCCCCAGCCAATTTCTAAAATACTTTTATTTTTTAATTAATTTATTCAATTCATTTATGCTTTTGTAATATAAATCTATGAATTTTTGATGATAGCCTATTTTAAATAATTCTTCATTATTAACACCCCAAATGTATTCTTTTTCAATCCATCCATTCTTGTTATTTATTTCTATTAAACACCAATTAATTTTACATTTTTTTAATTCAACTATATTTCCTGGTTTTATTTCACCAACCACCTTACCAAATACCGTATTATAAACTTTTACATTGATAGAGTTTAAATTAGTTATTATACCATTCCTTTGTCCTTTAATAAGGCTTTTATGTACCCAACCCACATTAGATTGAAAATCTTCAACTTTTCTCCAGTCCTCATGTTCATCGATTATTAATAAAGGATAATTTTTGATAATATATTTTAATTTTATGGGGTAATTTGTGCTTGGTCCTACACGAACATTAGCATCATTTGATTTAAGAGAAACATATCTTGGTATTTTTAAACCAGTTTCGATACCAAACTCTGAGGCTTTTATGTTACAAAACCAAAAAAGTATTATGAGGGCGAGTATTAATTTCATAAAACAACTTTTCATTAAGTAGCATACATAACAATTAATGTGTATAATATTTGTTATTTAGCGCCCGTAGCTCAATTGGATAGAGTGCATGACTACGGATCATGAGGTTAGGAGTTCGACTCTTCTCGGGCGCGCCAAATAAACTTAACTGATATATGAACGTTATTACAAATTATCATACTCGATTAATTTTTTACAAATTTGATTTACTGAGTCAGTTGATATTTTATGATGATTTGGCAAGCATATAATTGAGTCTTCATAATATTTTGAATTTATTGAGTTATCTTTATTTGAACTAAATATACCTTTGCAATCATTATAATAAAAAAATCTACAATCAATTCCATTGGAAAGAAGAAAATCGATTATTTTTTTTTTATTATCAATCAATATAGGAAATTCTAAAAAATTTTGATAATCAAAATTATTTATCTTTATTAATTTAATTTTTTTTAAATTAGCAAGTCTATAATAGTAAATTTCATTATTTGTTTTTCTGTTGCTATGATTACCAATTCTCCTAGAGTAATTAGTTAGCTGAGAATATAAGATTTTTAATGATAGGTTTGAAATTTTACAATAATAATAGTCTGGTAAATTTTTCTTTATTTTAAACTTAAGACTTGGATAAAATATACCGAGTAACTTTGTGTCATCATAATATGATTTTTTAATTATATTAAAAAAAATTAATCTATATAAAAATTTAATAGAAAATATTTTTAAAACTAAGTATATAAAAATTTGTTTATACAATAAAAAAGTCGGAAAATTTTTTAGTTTATCAATAAATTTGATAGCATATTCATTTAATTCTTCCAAATCAGTCGATATTAAACCTCCATATAGACATGATAAGTTTTTCATCATACCAAAACTAGCAATACTTACATCTCCAATATTTCCTGAATAAATTTTATTATTTTTAGAATTATAAAAATTATCAAAATATATAGCGTTGTCTTCAATTAGCATAATATCTTTCATCTCACATATTTTTTTAATTTCAATATTACCTTCATAAGAATTAAAAATATTAGTTAACAAAATTGCAGCAGTGTTTTGGTTTATAGAAAAATTTAATTTTGATTTTGACATTGCTGCTGTCTCTTTATCAATATCAATAAATACTACTTTAAAACCAATTGCTTCAGCAACATTAATCATTTCAGGCAAATTGTACGCCTGGATTATAATTTCATTTTTGCTTGGGAATTTTTCTTTTAAATAACTTAAAATAATAAGAAAAGAAACTCTGCATTGACTTGTTAAAATATTATATCTTTTTGTTGAATAATTTTGAAGAATTGAAGATATTTTGTGATTCGAAACTTTTTTACAGAATAATGATTTAATGAAATCTAAAATAGAAAGATAAATATTAATTCTAAAAAAAATCATATCTTTGAAACAATTTCTCCGATTCTGTATGCATTAGAAAATATGACCCCCATTGGGGATGTATTTGTTTTGAAATTAATCACAGATCCATCTGCAATAAATAAATTTTTATAATTAGAAAACTCACAATTTTCATTAACGGATAATTGTGAAGGATAGTTTGATATTGGAATAGTTCCCATATAATGATAGTCGGCTCCAAAACCTGGAAAATAGTCTTTATATATGGGAAATATTAAATTTTGACTTAAAAGTCTATCTCTTATGCTTTTTGAGATAATTTTTAGATTCGTGATTACATCATTTCTTTCCTTAGAATATATTCTTATTTTATTTGAGTCGTTAAGAAAAAATAAATTACTAAACTCAGTGTCTAAGTAACTATTCGTGAATAGCAAATAATTAGATAAGTATTTAAATATTTTTTTTTGGAAATTAAAAGTAAATAATAATTTATATTTCTCAATTATTTTTTTTTCAATATCTTCTGAGGTTAATCTAATATTTGAATTAAAGTTTATATTTTTTGCAGCAGATTGAAGATTTATTAATGCTGGTATAAAATTATTTTCTTTAAATTTATTTTTTGAAATAAATACATTAAAATTCATAGGGTGATGTAGAATTTTTATTTCTTTTTGATAATTTATTAAATTTGTAATTAATCTAGTAGTTGAAATAGTACCACAACATAATATGATTTTTTTAGTTTTTACAATTTTTAATTTATTATTTTTATCAATACACTCTAAAATAAAATTTTCTTTTTCATAATTAATGTTTTTAATAAATAAGTTATGAAAATTTATTTTTTTTCTTTTACTTAAATTGTCAAAAAAAGTTTTTGGGTTTAGGGTGTCATTAGAATCCCTTATTTTATTCCAATTTTTGAAATTAAAAGATTTATTTATAAAATTTTTATTAATTGCAAGAAAAGTTTTAGTTATTTTAAAATTATTATCTTTGTTTGTGCTTATAAATTTATTTTGTATAAAATTAGAAGTATCACTAAATTTTTGCTGGTCATCTGGGTTTCCAATAAAATTATATTGTTTGTATATTTTTTTGAAAATATTTTTTATTTTCATCTTTTCATTATAGCTAAATTCTTCAATATCTTTGTCATAAATGATATCGAGTCCGTAACCCCAGAAATTTGAATTACCCCATTTATTTAATGAATTAAAAATATTTGCATTTTTATCAATTTCAATATTATTTTTTATTTCAAAATCATTAATATTTAATAAATCACCTTTAGTGACTTGTAATGGATAATCTTTATTGATGTTTATATTCGTATTATTTAGTAATCTTTTATCAGTAAAATTATTTGATATTATATCGATTTCAGATTTAGAATTTAAATATCCTTCGCAAAAAAATGCAGAAGATAAACCAGAGCCAACTACAACTATATTTAATTCCATAAACTTATTTTTTATTTACATAAATCATATATAATCAAATTTTATATTTTCATATGACTATAACAACCAATTATTCTGGAATTGGAGCAATTTATTTTAATAGAATAATAGACCAAATTATAAAAATTGCTAAATTAGATGAAGGTCAGAAAACAATTCTAGATTATGGATGTGGAGAAAAAGTACTAAGTACAAAATTAAAAAATTCTAAAGTGTTTAATTATGACATAAATCCCGTATATTCAGAAATCAACTCTATAAACAATATAAAATTTGATTATATTGTTTTAAATCATGTACTAATGTATTTGAGTAAAAAAGAAATAAAAGAGTTATTTGATAAAATTAAAATGATGAACAAAAGATGTGAATTCATTATTGGAATTGGTAGACAAAATTTTTTTAGTAAAATTGCTAAGACTATAACATTAAATTTTAAAGCTCATGATGAAACTGTATCTTCGTATTTAGATCAATATAACTTAATTAATGATAATATGAAAATTATAAACTATAAAAAAAATATCTATTTTATGACTGATATTTTTCATACTACTTTATCGTAATTGCAATGCTTAAAGATTTGAAACCAAAAGAAATAAATTCAAACGATAAAATAAAATACAAATTTGAAAATGCAACATTACAAAGTGTAGGTATAAAATGTAATATTTTTAAAGGAAATTATTTTGCAGATACATTTAATTACTTTCCCATTACTGAAGATTTTTATTCATTTTCATCACTTTATTCAAGGAATACTGGTCATGATAATAATTTTTTTTTTACAAAAAATTTTTTTACAAATTTTAAAAAAAATATTGACTCATACAAACAAATAAATGATGTTTATCTTTTAGGATCTAATGCTGGCAATAATTATTATTCTAATTTAATTTATTTTTTACCTCGTTTATTTTTTAATAAAAAAAAGAAAATTAAAATTGCTATTCATAGAAATTCTTCAATGAAGTTTAGAAAACTAATAGAAATAATTTCAAAAAATAACAATTTAGATATATCCTTTTTATATTTAGATGATAGTTTCTACCTTTTTAAAGACTCATTATTTCCACAATTTTTAAGCTTAAATGACTCTATAAAAATTTTAAGATACTTTTTACTTTCAGATAATAAAGAGTCGGTAGATAAAAAAATATATGTTACACGAGAAGATGCAAACTACAGAAAAATTGTAAATGAAGGAGATCTTATACCATTATTAAGATCAAAAGGTTTTAAAGTTATAAACCCTCAATTATATGAAATAAATGAACAAATAAAAATTTTTTCTCAAGCTAATGTTATAATTTCGCCTCATGGATCTAATCTCTCTAATATTATATTTTGTAAACCACAAACTAAGATATATGAAATTGGGCCAAAGTTTAATAAAAATTATGAGATATTATTTGAAAATAAATATAAACAAATAGCTCTGACAAATAATTTAAAATATGAAAGATTAATATCCGATACTGTTGAAATAAAAAATCATTCTAAATCAGCTAGAAAATATATTAACAACAAAATACTTGAGGAAAGTGCTTATTATAAAAATCTTATTGTAAGGTTAAAAGATTTTGAAAATATTGATTGATTTAACAACTCTTTAAATAATTAGGCAATATCGCTATAAAGCTTGTATTTAATTTGTTGCAAAAAATGTTTTTATCGTTGTTAAAAATTGCAAAATATTTTTGTAGAATATTCAAGTTTGTTTTATTTTCAATTATTTTATAGTTGTCAAAATTTTCATAATTAATTATTTCTTCTATTAATTCATTATAGTAAATTTCACGATCTATTAAATATTTGTTTTTGGCTTGTTGACTAGTGTAAATTAATGCACCGATGTCTTTACTTATAATTTCCTTTTCAATTTTTCTACTACGAGAAACTAAATTTATAAAATCTGTGTAAATTTCTTGAACAATATTATTTAAATGATTTAGTTCAGTATCTGAGGGTCTTCTAAAAGGATTGTATAAGTCTTTAAAATTTCCAGCATTTTGTGAAAAAACTTCAATACCATTTTTTGTTTTAATAGATTTTCCAAAAATACCAGTATTTATTGAAGTGGGATCTTTGTAATAATACCAATTTGGTCCACTAACACCTATGCTTCCTATAATTGATCCATATTTTGCAAATATTTTGTCTCCAGAAGTAGCAACCCAATAACCTCCTGATGTTAAAATACTTTCAGTATAAAAATAAATTTTTAATTTATTATTTTTTTTGAAATTAGTAATTATTTTTTCAAGTTCAGCTGAGTCATTAACGGTACCGCCAGGAGTGTTAATTTTAATTATCAGAATATCTGGTTTAATTTTTTCTAGACTTCTTAATTTTTTTACTACGTCCTTAGGATCTATGTAATTATAATATGTTTGACTTATAAACTCATTAAAACCGCTGATAATTGGTCCATTAATATTTAATACAGCAATTATATTTTTAGAATTTTTGTCACCTTCAACAAAATTAAAGTACTCTGAATTTTTAGCTGAAAATACAAGAATAACTATATTTAAAACAAGTATAAAGATTGCTAAAGCCGAGAGAAAACCTAAGGTATTAAGAAAAACCCTAAAAAAAAGCATATTTTTTTGATATCATAACTTTTATAATAATAAAAAAATCTTTATTTCGTACTTGAAACATTATCATTAATGCTTAAATGATTAGCACTCTTATAGTAAGAGTGCTAAAAATAAAATTATTATTTATCAATTATTTAATATACGAGGAAATATGAAATTTAGACCTTTACATGACAGAGTACTAGTTCAAAGAGTTGACTCTGATCAAAAAACCGCTGGAGGTATAATTATTCCAGATACTGCTCAAGAAAAACCAATGGAAGGAGAAGTCCTAGAAGTTGGGTCTGGAGCAAGGGATGAAACAGGTAAATTAGTGCCATTAGATGTTAAAAAAGGAGATAAAATCCTTTTTGGCAAATGGTCTGGTACTGAAGTTAAGATGAATGGTGAAGAATACCTTATAATGAAAGAGTCAGATATTATGGGTATAATTACCGCAAATAAGAAAAAAAAATAAATAATTTAAGAGAGGATAATTAAATGTCTGCAAAAAATATTTTTTTTGGGTCTGATGCAAGATCTAAAATGTTAACTGGTGTTAATAAATTAGCTGACGCAGTTAAAGTAACACTTGGACCTAAAGGTAGAAACGTAGTTATGGATAAATCTTTTGGTGCTCCAAGAATAACAAAAGATGGAGTAAGTGTTGCTAAAGAAATTGAATTAAAAGATAAATTTGAAAACATGGGTGCTCAGATGGTAAGGGACGTTGCTAGCAAAACTAATGACATTGCTGGTGATGGAACTACAACTGCCACAGTATTAACGCAAGCAATTGCAACTGAGGGGATGAAAGCTGTAGCTGCTGGTATGAATCCTATGGATCTTAAAAGAGGTGTGGATTTAGCAGTGGATGCTGTTGTTAATGAAATTAGAAAAAAATCTAAAGTAATTAAAACCGATAAAGAAGTTGCACAAGTTGGAACAATCGCTTCAAATGGTGACTCTGAAGTTGGAAAGATGATATCAAGTGCGATGCAAAAAGTAGGTAAAGAAGGTGTTATAACTGTTGAAGAAGCTAAAAGTTTAGATACCGAATTAGATGTTGTAGAAGGTATGATGTTTGATAGAGGCTATCTATCACCATATTTTGTTACTAATGCAGAAAAAATGATAACTGAGTTAGGTGATTGTCATGTCTTACTTCATGAAAAGAAATTATCAAGTCTGCAACCTATGCTTCCTTTATTAGAGTCAATCGTTCAATCAACTAAACCACTTTTGATTATCGCTGAAGATATAGAAGGAGAGGCATTAGCTACTCTTGTAGTTAATAAACTCAGAGGTGGTCTAAAAATTGCAGCTGTAAAAGCACCTGGTTTTGGAGATAGAAGAAAAGCAATGTTAGAAGATATTGCAATTCTCACAGGAGGCCAAGTTATAAGCGAAGATCTAGGTATTAAATTAGAGAATGTAAATCTGGAAATGTTGGGTACTGCTAAGCGAGTAGTAGTAGATAAAGAAAATACTACTATTGTTCAAGGTGCAGGAAAAAAGAAAGACATTGAGGGTAGATGTAATCAAATTAGAGCTCAGATCGAAGAAACTACATCTGACTATGATAGGGAAAAACTTCAAGAAAGATTAGCTAAATTAGCTGGAGGTGTTGCCGTCATAAGAGTTGGTGGAGCGACTGAAGTCGAGGTTAAAGAAAAAAAAGACAGAGTAGAAGATGCTATGCATGCAACTAGAGCTGCTGTTGAAGAAGGTATAGTACCTGGCGGTGGATCTGCTTTAGCATATGCAACAAAAGCATTAAATTCGGTTAAAACATCAAATGATGATCAAAAAATTGGTGTTGATATCGTAAGAAGAGCTCTGTTTAATCCACTAAGACAAATAGCAGAAAATGCTGGTGTAGATGGCGCAGTTGTAGCTGGTAAAATTCGTGAGAGTAAAGATCACAATATCGGTTATGATGCTCAGATGGATAAATACACTAATATGGTTAGTGCTGGTATTATTGATCCAACTAAGGTTGTTAGAACAGCACTTCAAGATGCTGCATCAGTAGCTGGATTATTAATCACTACTGAAGCAATGGTAGCTGATGCACCTGAAGATAAAGCTGCAGCACCTGCAATGCCTGACATGGGCGGCATGGGCGGCATGGGCGGCATGGGTGGCATGGGCGGCATGATGTAACCTTATAAATAAATTTAAAAAAATGAGGGCAATTAAAATTGCCCTCTTTTTATTTAAATTAATTTATCTATTTTTTTAGTTATTTTTGGGCTGTCTGGTTTAGTCATAGATGACCAAGAGTCAACTAATTCACCCTCTCTATCAAACAAGTATTTAAAAAAATTCCATTTAGGGGATTTGTCATATTTGATGTTAATCCAATTATATAACGGATGAGCGTCATCACCTTTAACATTCATCGGTGAAGAGGTTACAAAGCCCACTCCATAGTTAACTAGACATATTTTTTTAATATCTTCAGTATTTAGATATTCTTGAGAAAATGAATTACTAGTAGTAGCAATAATTGTTAAATCACTATCTTTATACTCCAAAAATAAATTTTGAAGATTTGCATATTGCGGGGTAAAACCACATCTTGATGCTGTATTAACGACTAAAATTGGCTTACCTGTGAATTTTTCAAGTTCAACTTGATTTCCATCAATATCCTCAAATGAAAAATCATATAGATTTATATTATCTGTTGCATTGATATTGTTGTTTATTGAAATCATAATTAAAAAAACAAGTAAAATTCTAATTTTCATGGTAATGTACTTTAAATATATTGCTTATGGAATCATTCAATAGATTTAATGATCTTTTTTTAGATGTGTGGAGTAATGGAGTATTTGGCATAAATGCTACAGATATAATTGTAAGTTTAGTAATTTTCTTACTTTTTTACCTACTTCGTAGATTAATTGCTCGATTTATTATTAATAGACTAGCAAGAATAGTTGCTAAAACTTCAACAAAAATTGACGATGCTGTAATTGAGGTTCTAGATGGTCCTCTAAAGTTTTTTCCAGTAGTTATTGGTTTTTTTATAGCATCTTCATATTTAGATTTATCTGAGCAAAACCAAGATTTTATTGATCTATTAAATAGATCCTTAATTACAATTTTTATATTTTGGTTATTACATCAATTAATTATTCCTTTTTCATTTGTAATAAAAAATTTTGAGTCAAAAATATCAAAACCATTAGTTGATTGGACTCTTAAAGGCTTAAAAATATTGGTTATAGTTCTTGGTACTGTAGCAATTTTAGAGTTATGGGGCATAAGAGTTGGGCCAGTAATAGCAGGTTTAGGATTATTTGGTGTTGCTGTTGCATTAGGAGCTCAGGATTTGTTTAAAAATTTAATAAGTGGAATTATGATTTTAATGGAAAAAAGATTTACTGTTGGTGATGTTATTTTAGTATCTGGTGAGGTTGAAGGTGTTGTAGAGCAAATTGGCTTTAGATCAACATTAGTTAGAAGGTTTGACTCAACACCAGTTATGGTTCCAAACTATAAATTCGCTGAACAATCAGTAACAAATTACACCAGAAGACATCATAGAAGAATAAGATGGTTAATTGGTTTAGAGTATAGAACAACAACTGAGCAATTGCGAAAAATTAGAAATGAAATCAATGAATTAATTGAAAATGAAAAAGATTTTGCCAAAAATGAAAATGCTGGATTTTATGTAAGAATAGATAGTTTTTCTGAGAGCTCAATTGATATGCTTGTGCAAGCTTTTACAGTTACTAATGATTGGGGTGAATATTTAAAAATAAAAGAGGGTCTAGCTGTTAAAATTATA